>Ga0172372_10007169_pt1 | contig 15024 bp, 11 predicted proteins | sample LakKiv5m_2_FD_114544 | JGI IMG/M metagenome (GOLD analysis project Ga0172372, IMG submission 114544) | Freshwater microbial communities from Kabuno Bay, South-Kivu, Congo - kab_092012_9.5m | ecosystem: Environmental > Aquatic > Freshwater > Lake | place: Democratic Republic of the Congo...
CCCCGCGCCGCTGACGGCCAGCGTCAGCGCGCCTGACAAGGTCTATGACGGCAGCACCAGCGCCAGCCCGACGCTGGTCTTGAGCGGTCTGCTTGGCTCTGAAATCGTGAGCGCGTCAGGCACAGCCAGCTTCAACAGCAAGGACGTTTTGACCGCAAACCTGGTGACCGTGACCAGCACCACGCTGGCCGACGCCGGAGCCGGCACCACGGCGGGGCTGGCCAGCAATTACAGCTTGAACGCCGGTCAAACCACCACCGCGCACATCACCCCGGCGCCGCTGACGCTGTCGGTCGCCGATGCAACGCGGCTTTATGGCAACGTCAACCCTGAGTTTTCAACGGCACTCAGCGGCTTTGTTGTCGGTGAGACGCTGGCAAGCTCCGGTGCAAGCGGTCGCGCAGAAGCCACGACGACGGCAACGCCCGGCAGCCCGGTGGGGTCTTACGCGATTATCCCGGTGGCGTCGGGCCTGAGCATCAGCAACTATGTGGTTCAGAACCTGCTGCCGGGCAACTTGGCGGTGACACCACGCCCCTTGAGCATTACGGCGGATAACGTGATCTGGGTGGTGGGTGATCCGCAACCGAGTCAATTCAAGTTTTCTTCGGGTGAAGGCGGGCTGGCCAACGGTGACCTGGTCGCCAGCGTGTCGATCGCGTCCCCCGCGATCAGCGCTGGGTTGGTGGGTGGCGAAGTGCTGAAGTTGATACCGTCCAACGCGACCCTGGCACCGGGTTCGTTGGGCAATTACCAGGTCAAGTACGAAGACGGCTATCTGATCGTTCTGCCCAAACCCGCTGACCTTGCCCGGGACAATACGGACGGCAGCAACAACGCGTTCTTCCTGGAACTGAACCCGCAAGATGTTGCGACAGTGAGTACAGAGTTGGAGCAGCAACAAGCGCAACTGTCAGCCCCAGCGCCGGCGGCAACCGTCGCGCCCGTCACCTTCCCGACCGCGTCCGTGGCCCAGCCGGATCGAAACCCCAACGAGCTGGAGCGTCTGACGCGCAGAGTCTCGCAAGGCGCGCCGATGGATTCAGCCAATCTTTTGAAACTGATGCGCAATGAGCCGTTGTTGTTATGGAATTCACAACTGACGCCGCGTTTGTTGCATGTGGTAGAACGTGTTCAACCGTAAATGGCCTTTTTCTGGACGATTGCATGAAATTACTTTCAGGTTTCAAGTCGATATTGCTGGCCGGCTTGCTGGCGGGTTTGGGTGCGTCGGCCGGTGCTGCAGCTGATCAAAGCCTGACGGAGCTACGGCGTCTGGTGGACCGCGGGCATTATGAGGACGCCTACAAGCTGAGCGCCAGCATGGGCGGTCTGGCCGGGAGCACGCACTTTGACTTTTTGCTGGGGCTTGCGGCTGTCAACTCCGGGCATCAGGCGCAAGGCGTGCTGGCGTTGGAGCGCCACTTGTTGGCAGTGCCTGCCAATGACCGCGCGCGCCTGGAGCTGGCCAAGGGTTATTACGAGCTGGGCGACTACTTCAGGGCGCGCCAGGAGTTTGAGTTTGTGCTGCGCTACAACCCGCCACAGGATGTACGGGCCAACGTGCAGAAGTTTCTGGACGCCATGCAAACCCGTGAGGTGATCACGTCGCGTGCGTCGTCGCGCTCTTACATCGAGGTCGGTATGGGGCGCGACAGCAATGTCAATGCAGGCACCTACAACCGTCTGATTGATTTGCTCAGCGGCCCGATTCCACTCACTGATCCGACCTCAGCCGAGTCCGGTAGCTCGTTTGTGCAGGTCTCCGGCGGGCGGCAATGGTTGCGCCGGGTTGACGCGGGGCTGGCCATTTTTGCCGGGCTGGACTTCGACCTGAAGCACAACCCGGCCGCGACGCAATACAACGCGGTCAATCTGGGCGGGTATGGCGGCTTTTCGGTCGGGCGTGGCCCTGGGCTGTACCGATTGACCTTGTCGGACGGGCAGATGCGTGTCGATGGTGAAAAGTATCGCAATACCCTGTCAACGACCGCAGAGGGCCAGTTCACGCTCGGACAGGGGTACAGCGCCACAGCGGTGCTGCAATACGCGGAACTGGCACACGCCACGGTGAATGCGTTGCGCGATGCCAGGATGCTGACGCTGGGCGGCGGCGTGCAGCGCGCCTTTGCGTCGGCGTGGCGGCCAACACTGGGCTTGCAACTGACTTATGCGAAAGAGTTCAACCAGCATTTGCGCGACGATCTGAGTCGCCGGGTGACGACGGCGCGCCTGTCGCTGGCCGCCAACCCGACCGAGCGTGTGAGCGTTAGCGCCGGTCTGTCGCGGCAAACCAGCGTCTTCGATGCTGCCGATGTTGCGTTTGGCACAACGCGCGACGATGCCATGTGGTTGGCCGACGTGGGCGTCAATTACCTGTGGGACAGCCATTGGCTCATTCGGGCCGACCTGCAATACACCGACAACGTGTCCAACCAGGGGTTGTACAGCTATCGGCGCAGCTTGTTCGGGCTGCGCTCCCGCTATCTTTTTTAGGTGCGCATCATGAACCGTCTGTGGGTAGGTGGGTTGAGTTTCTGGATGGCGAGCGTGGCGCTGGCCGCAACGCAAGTGCTGTCGGTCACCGGGCAGGTGGTGCAACAGCCAGGCACCAGCCCGTTGCGGCGCGGCGATACCCTGCCCGATACGCTTCATGTGCGCGCGGGTGCGGCCAGCCAAGCGCAACTGATGCTGGCTGACGGCAGCCTGCTGACGCTGCCCGCAGACGCTGAGGTCAAGGTGTCTTTGGCAGCACAACCGCAGGTGCAGTTGCTCTCGGGCGGCGTGACGGTGTTACCGGCCAAAGGGGAACTGACCGTACAGTCGCTGGGGTCGGTGCTCAAGACCAACGGGATGCTGCGGCTGCGGCAATGTCAGGCTGGTTGCCCCGAGCCCCAGGGACTCTACGGCAAGGCGCTGTCCGGTGAGGTGATCGTTGAATACACGGGCGGGCGCACGGTGGTGCGCAACAAATCGTTCCGCGTCGGTTCTGCAACGGCGCGCCCGTTGATTCTGGTGCGCGACCCCGAATGGCTGGCGCAAGACAGCCGACTGGAGCTTGCTGTGCAGGCCAAGGCTGAGCTTGCCAACGACATGCGCGCTGGCATGGACGCCTACAAGAGCGGTCAATTTGACAAGGCGTGGGCGCTTCTGACGGCGGTTCGTGAAAAATCACCGACCGAAAAGATGGTGTCGTATTACCTGGGGCTGACCGCCCTTGAACGCAAGGACAGCGAGGCCGCACTCAGTCACCTGCGGCAGTACCAGCGTGACGACCCGGATGCGGCCGCCGAGCGTGGTGTCAACCAGCTGGTGACCTTGTTGCTCACCAGCCAGTTGCAGTCAGAGGTCAAGCAGGCGCTGCAACAGGAAGCGGCGTTGACGCAAAGTGAACCCGAACCCAATTCGGTGGCGGTGCAGGCGTTTACCAACAAGGGCGATCCGGCCTACGCGGTTCTGGCCAAAGGGCTGGCGGCGATGGTCATTACCGACCTGAGCAAAATCCCGGGGCTCAAGGTGCTGGAGCGGCAAAAGGTGCAGAAATTGGTGGATGAACTCAATTTGAACCAGAGTGGTCTGGTGGGCCAGGACAATCAGGTCAAGGCCGGGCGACTGATGCGTGCCGAGAAAGTATTGGTAGGCAGTTTTGGAGTTCAACCATGAAATTGAGTCACTTCAAACAGTTGGGGGTGTGTGCGCTGTGCCTGGTCGGGTTGTCAGCGCAGGCCGAGCGCTTTGACCTGGAAACCGTGATTCTGGAGAGCCGCAGCTCCCATGCCGTGGGCGGGACCAAACGTAGCGGCGAGATTGCGACTTTTTTTACGGCGCAAAAAGAGATGGTGTACGCTGCCCTGGCTGACCTGGGGATTTCGCTGGACAGCCTGCCAGCCGACGTTCGCAAAGACCTGGAACGTATTCACACCACCAACTTCGCCGCGTTTCGCATGTTCTCGTTGGGGCTGGACGCGCAGGACCAGGGCAAGTTTGCCGAGGCCAAGGCTTTTTTTGCGAAAGCCGTGGAACTGGACCCCAATTTCCAGTTGGCCGGTGAACTCAGTGTGGTCATGCCCAACAGCAATGTGACCGGTACTGTTCAGTTGCAGGCGGCGCTGGCGGCGGCGGCCAAGTCGGCCACCACGTCGGGCAAGGTGCAGATGGAGGTTGATCTTTCAGGGGCGATTGCTGCCTTGCAGTCGGGGCAGACGGTGGTGCTGGGCAGCAAACCCGACGCCAGTGCAGCCCAGAGCAATTCGAACAATGCCAGCGCAGGCTTTACCAGCAATCCACCGGGGTCGGGCTCCAACTACGCCGCGCGGTTGGCGGTGGGCGTCGGTTACAGTGTCCAGAATACGCCTGGCGTGAACGTAGCGGTAGCCAGCACCAATGAGTGGACGCTGGATCAGGCCAGCAGCGACAGCGCGGGCCTGCTCACGCTGGGCAATGCGGCTGAATTTCGGGCCACCCGCGCGTCAGCGACCAGTGCTGTGGCGGGATCGCTGAACCTGGCCGACGGTTCGACCGTGTCCTGGGGGTCATGGCAGGCCGGTGCGGGTGGTAGCTTCAGCGTCGCCTCCAAAGGCGTCGCGGTCACGTCGTTGCAGCCGCAATTTCAGTACCTGATCGGGCAAGCCACGCGCGCCATGCCAACGTCGGGCTCGGCCACCTTTGTTCCGGCTGGTGGGCATCTGAGCAATGTCAGCGGCAACATTGGCGTTGATTTTGTCAGTCGCAATGTTCAGTTGAACAACCTTGGCTTTGATCTGGGCAGTGCCAGCTTTGCTGCGCTCAATGGTTCGGCGAAATACTCCGACACGATTGCGTCCGGTTTCTTCAAGGGCAACTTCAGTTCCGGCAACTGCGTTACCGGCTGTAACGCGTTTTCGCCCACCGCCAGCGTCTTTACCGGCAATTTTCTGGGCAAAGGGACGGACGGCCTTGTGTTGTCAACCGTGCTGTCAACCGGCAGCGGCACGGTAGCAGGGGTGCACGCCTTCAAGCGCTGACGCAGGGCCGCACCAAAGGAGGTTGCTGCGGTGAATGGCGAACCAGACACTGGGCGAATTTGCCAAACTGCTGCGCACGCTCTCTGGCCGCTATGACCAGGCGGCGCGCGCTGCAACCTCGTATTGAACGAGGCGCAATCAGCTACATCAGCAAATGTTCGCCCGCGTTGTCCCCGCCCAACGTGACGTAGTTCACCTTGCGAATGTCCAGCAGTTTTTTGCCTCCGGCGTAGCTGATCGAGCTTTGAATGTCTTGCTCCATCTCGGTCAGCGTGTCGGCCAGCCGACCCTTGACCGGCTCCAGAATGCGCTTGCCCTCCACGTGCTTGTACTCGCCCTTGTTGAAGTCACTGGCCGAGCCGTAGTATTCCTTGAACAGTTTGCCGTCCACCTCAACCGTGGCCCCTGGCGATTCTTCGTGCCCGGCAAACAGCGACCCGATCATGACCATGGTGGCGCCAAAGCGCACGCTCTTGGCAATGTCACCGTGGCTGCGGATGCCACCGTCGGCAATGATGGGTTTGGTGGCCACACGGGCACACCATTTCACCGCGCTGAGCTGCCAGCCACCGGTGCCAAAGCCGGTTTTGAGCTTGGTGATGCAGACCTTGCCCGGTCCCACTCCCACCTTGGTGGCATCCGCGCCCCAGTTTTCCAGGTCAATGACGGCCTCGGGCGTGGCCACGTTGCCGGCAATGATGAAGGTGCTGGGGATTTTTTCGCGCAGGTAGCCAATCATGGCCTTGACCGTGTCGGCGTGGCCGTGGGCGATGTCGATGGTGATGTAGTCGGGCTTCAAGCCCAGCGCCACCAGCCGGTCCACCGTGGCGTAGTCAGGCTGCTTGACCCCGAGCGAGATCGACGCGTACAGGCCGCGCGCGGCCATGCGCTCGACAAACGCCACGTTGTCCAGGTCAAAGCGGTGCATCACGTAAAAGTAGCCGCTTTGCGCCAGCCAGACGCAAATGTCTTCGCTGACCACGGTTTTCATGTTGGCGGGCACCGCCGGAATCCGAAAACGCCTGGGGCCCAGCTCGACGCTGGCGTCGCATTCGGCGCGGCTTTGCACGCGGCATTTACGTGGCAGCAGCAGGATGTTGTCGTAGTCAAAAATTTCCATGATTCAGTCCGGGGTGTCGAACAGCCACAAGGTGAGAATGCAAAGCCGCGGTACACAACGCGGGCCAAAAAAAACCGGACGCCATGATGTGTGCCCGGTGTCTGATTCTACGGGGCTGGGCTGGGTCAGCAGCGTCGGTTTCTACAATCCAGCGATGTATTCTGAATCGACCTTTGGCGTAGCAGACAGCAGCTTGTTGCAGCACCTCAACCCCGAACAGCGCGCGGCCGTCACGTTGCCCGCCGAGCACGCGCTGATTCTGGCTGGCGCTGGCTCGGGCAAAACCCGGGTGCTGACCACCCGCATCGCCTGGCTGTTGCAGACCGCTCAGGTGTCGCCCGGTGGCATTCTGGCGGTGACCTTCACCAACAAGGCCGCCAAAGAGATGATGACGCGGCTGACGGGCATGCTGCCGCTGAACGTGCGCGGTATGTGGATCGGCACCTTTCACGGCCTGTGCAACCGTTTTTTGCGCGCGCACTACAAACTGGCCAACCTGCCGCAGGCGTTCCAGATTCTGGACACGCAAGACCAACTCTCCAGTATCAAGCGCCTGTACAAGCAGTTTGGCATCGACGATGAGCGCTTCCCTGCCAAGCAGATGCAGTGGTTCATCAACGCCAGCAAGGAAGACGGCCTGCGCCCGGCGCAGGTGCTGGTCAAAGACCCCGAGACGCGCAAGAAGGTCGAGATTTACCAGCTCTATGAAGAACAATGCCAGCGCGAGGGCGTGGTGGACTTTGCCGAGCTGATGTTGCGCAGCTACGAGCTGTTGCGTGACAACGACCCCATCCGCGAGCACTACCAGCGCCGCTTTCGGCACATTTTGATCGACGAATTTCAGGACACCAACAAGCTGCAATACGCGTGGATCAAGATGCTGGCGGGTACCGGCGCGCACGCCAGCGCGGACGACGCGTTTGCGCCCACCGGTTGCGTCATGGCCGTGGGTGACGACGACCAGAGCATCTACGCGTTTCGCGGGGCGCGCGTGGGCAACATGGCCGACTTTGTGCGCGAGTTTGCCGTGCGCCACCAGATCAAGCTGGAGGAAAACTACCGCAGCGGCAGCAACATTCTCGACAGTGCCAATGCCCTGATCGGCCACAACAGCCGTCGTCTGGGCAAGAACCTGCGCACCGCCCTGGGGCCGGGCGAGCCGGTGCGTGTTTATGAGGCCCCAAGCGACTTTGCCGAGGCCAGCTGGCTGGTCGAAGAGATGCAAGAACTCGTGGGGGCCGCCGCGCCGGACCACCCCAAGCAAGTCCGCTCCCCCCCCGGGGGCGGCCAGAACACGCCAGTGCCAAGCGTGGGGGCCTTTTTCCCGTGCAAGGAAATCGCCGTGTTGTACCGCAGCAATGCACAAAGCCGCGTCATTGAATCAGCGTTGTTCAACAACGGCATGCCATACAAGGTGTATGGCGGTCTGCGCTTTTTTGAACGCGCTGAAATCAAGAACGCACTGGCTTACCTGCGTCTGCTGGAGAACCCGCGTGACGACACCAGTTTCATGCGTGCGGTGAACTTTCCGCCGCGCGGCATTGGCGCGCGCAGCCTGGAGCAACTGCAAGACCTGGCGCGCGGCCTGGGCTGTGCTTTGAGCGATGCGGCCAGTGGATTGAGCGGCAAGGCGGGCACCAACATTGGCGCGTTTGTGGCCGGCATCGACGTGCTGCGCGAACAAACGCAGGGCTTGAGCCTGCGTGAAACCATTGAGGCCACGTTGGAGCACAGCGGCTTGATTGAGCACTACAAAGCCGACCGTGAAGGTGCGGACCGGGTAGAAAACCTGCAAGAGCTGGTCAACGCCGCCGAGAGCTTTGTCACCATTGAAGGCTACGGCCGTGACGCGGTGGCGCTGCCCGTGGACGAGCTGGGCAACGCCCTGACGCAATCACCCGTATCGCAAGGGTTGGACATGAGCCAGCCGCTGCAAGACCTGTCTGTGCCCGACGTGGATACGGGCGAAACCCTGTCACCTCTGGCTGCTTTCCTGACCCACGCCGCGCTGGAAGCCGGTGACAACCAGGCGCAGGCCGGGCAGGACGCCATTCAGCTCATGACGGTTCACGCCAGCAAGGGCCTGGAGTTTGACTGCGTGTTTATCACCGGCATGGAAGAGGGTTTGTTCCCGCACGAAAACTCGATGGTAGAGCGCGACAGCCTGGAAGAAGAACGCCGCCTGATGTACGTGGCCATCACCCGCGCGCGCAAGCGCCTGTACCTGAGCCACGCGCAAACGCGCATGCTGCACGGTCAGACGCGCTACAACCTGCGCAGCCGCTTTTTTGATGAGTTGCCCGAAGACGCACTGAAGTGGATTACGCCCAAAAACCAGGGTTTTGGGCGCATGGAAAGTTGCTTTTGTACTCCGTATTCAGGAGCTGCTGGCGCTTATTCTACAAGGGCTAAGGGCCGATTTGGCACCGATTATTCAAAATACACCGCGGCCCCCGTGCCAGCGCAAAAGACCGCACTCAGTGGCCTCTCAGTCAAGCAGAAAGTGTTTCACGCCAAGTTTGGCCAAGGCACGGTGCTGGCGCTGGAAGGCGCAGGTGACGATGCGCGCGCCCAGATCAACTTTGCGCGCCACGGCGTGAAATGGCTGGCGCTGAGCGTGGCCAAGCTCACGCCGGTGGATTGATGCAGTGGACAAGCTGATGCTCATGGCATAGATGCAATGACTGCGCCCGGCCTGGGCGAGTGCAGGTTCGGGTTTGTCCGCATCTTTTATCAAAAACATCTCACACTTTTGGCACACTATTGCGTCATCATGCGCATTTTCAAAGATGAGCAGGCATGACCCAAGCAACGCCCCTTCTTGAACCACCAGCAGAAATGGACGCCGACAGCCGCTGGCTCGACCGCGACCTGAGCTTGCTGGCGTTTAACGCGCGCGTTTTGCACTGGGGGCAAAGAGCAGACGTGCCGCTGCTGGAACGCCTGCGTTACCTGACCATTGTGTCGTCCAACCTGGATGAATTTTTTGAGGTACGCGCGGCGCTCTACACCACGCTGGCCAAGCCCAAGGTGGACCTGAGTGCCATTGACGCGCAGGCCCAAGCTGCCTTGAGTGCGGTAGCGCACCAGTTGGTGGATGCGCAATACGTCTTGTACAACGATGTGCTGATGCCCGCCCTGGCCAAAGAAGGTGTGCGCGTGGTGCCGCACGGCGACCGAACGATCGCGCAGCAGCGCTGGGTCAAGGCGTTTTTTGAGCGTGAGGTGCGCCCGCTGCTGCTGCCCATCGGGTTGGACCCGGCGCATCCGTTCCCGCAGGTGGCCAACAAGTCGCTGAACTTTATCGTGCGCCTGTCCGGGCACGATGCGTTTGGGCGCGACAACGAAATTGCCATTGTCAAGGTGCCGCGCAGCTTGCCGCGCTTTATCCGTTTGCCCGACAAGCTCTCGGGCAAGCGCACGCTGTTTGTGTCGATCTCCAGCGTCGTTCGAAGCCACCTCAAAGACCTGTTTCCCGGGCGCACGGTGGGAGACTTCTCACAGTTTCGCGTCACACGCCATTCCGACCTGTCGGTGGATGAAGAAGATGTCAAAAACCTGCGTACCGCCCTGCGCCAGGGCCTGGTACACCGCAACTATGGCCAGGCGGTGCGCTTGGAGGTGTCGGCAGGCTGCGCACCGGCGCTGGCAGAGCTGCTGCTGCGCCAGTTTGAGTTGCCCATCTCTGCGCTGTACCGGGTGCATGGCCCGGTGAACCTGGTACGCTTGAGCCAGTTGATTGATTTGATCGATCAGCCCAAGTGGTTGTTCCCGCGCTATGAGGCGAGCTATCCGCACCTCTTGGCGACCACCTTGCCAATCATTGAGCAACTGAAGGCGGGTGACGTGTTGATCCATCAGCCGTACGAGAGCTTTGACGGGGTGCTTGCCTTTCTGCGTGAGGCGGTCAACGACCCGGCAGTGCTGGCCATCAAGCAGACCATTTACCGCACCGGTTCTGATTCTGTACTGATGGATTTGCTGCGCCAGGCGGTGCAGCGGGGCAAAGAAGTGACGGTGGTGGTGGAACTAAAGGCGCGCTTTGACGAGGAAGCCAATATCAGCTGGGCCGAGAAGCTGGAATACATCGGTGCGCAGGTAGTTTATGGTGTGGTTGGCCTCAAGACGCACGCCAAGATGCTGCTGGTGTCGCGCCGCGAAGGGCGCAACATTTGCCGTTACGGGCACTTGTCCACGGGTAACTACAACCCCAAAACCGCGCGTCTGTACACCGATCTGAGCTACCTGACGGCCAACCCGAAGATGACGCACGACATGGAAATGGTGTTTGGCCTGCTGGCCAACCAAAGCCGCATTCCGCGCCTGAGCAAGTTGATTCTGGCACCGTTTGCGCTGCAACGCAGCCTGTTCGATTGGGTGGACAACACGGCCAAAGCTGCTACAGCGGGCGGGGTTGGGCGCATCATCCTGAAGATGAATGCACTCACCGATGAAAAGCTCATGGAAGCGCTGGTGCGTGCGGGTCAGGCCGGCGTCCAAATCGATCTGATTGTGCGCGGTGCCTGCATGTTGCCTGCACAGCGCGCAGGCTACACAGGTAACATCCGGGTGCGCTCCATCATTGGGCGCTTTCTGGAGCATTCGCGCGTGTTTTATTTCTGTGCCGGTAACACCCAGGCGCTGTATCTGTCGAGTGCCGACTGGATGAACCGCAACATGCTGCGCCGGGTGGAACTGGCTTGGCCAGTGGAAGATGCCGCCCTGCGCCAGCGCATCGTCGATGAATGTCTGACGACCTATCTGAACGACAGCGTGGATGCCTGGACGATGCACGCCGACGGGCAGTATCGCCAGATTCAACATCCACGCGCGCGCACTCCGGGTAAAGCCAAAGTGTCCTTGGGCGCTCAAGGCAAGCTGATGGCGCGTTACAGCGCCAAGGGCTGACAGGTCGGGCTGTGCGCATGGACCTGATCCTGAAGGCCACAGAGTTCAGCGCAGTGCCAGCTCAAACGTCCAGGAAGTCTTGATCCACGACTGCGACTCCTGGCGTAGCAGGTGAACCGATTGCGGAAAGCGCGTGGCCCAGTCGTTTGAGACGCACAGCGTAAAGCGCTGGCGCTGGCTGTCGAACTTGAGCTTGAGCTTTTGCTCCTGCGGGTCGCAACGGGCGTGGCACAAAATAACGGCCAGCCGCAGCGCCAGCAGCATCTTGACAAACTCTGGCGCTTCAAAATCCGCGTCGAGTTTTTTCAGCTTGCCCCTGTGGCCCAACACCAACAGGCCCAGGCGTTGTAATTCAGGCAGGGTAAAGCCAACTACGTCCGCGTTTTCAAGAATGTAGGCACCGTGCTTGTGGTAGTCGCTGCTGGAGATGGCGATGCCGATTTCATGCAACCGGGCTGCCCACTGCAACTTGCGTTGCAGTTCGCTGTGCCTCGGGGTCGCTGCAGCGACCAACTGCGCATGCAGTTCGGTAGCGACGCGGCTGATGCGTACTGCCTGGGTCTGATCCACTGCAAATTTTTGCGCCAGCCGCTGCACGGACACGTCACGCGCGTCGCTGTCATGGTGCTGGCGTTCGGCCATTTCAAGCAGCAGCCCGTGGCGCAGCGCGCCCTGGGCCACCTGCAACTCGTCGATGCGCAGCAGCTCCATCAGGCCGCGCAACACGCTCACACCCCCACCCAGTACCGCGCGTCTGTCGTCACGCAGGCCGGCCAGTTGCACCTTGTTCGTGTTGCCCGCGCGCAGCAGGGTTTTGACGAGCCAGCTTAAACCGTCGCGGCTGATGCGGTCTGTGGGCCAAGCTGCTGCACCCAGAATGTCGGCCACCGCGCCCACCGTGCCCGAGGCACCGTAAGCCTGGTCCCATTGGTCATGGCCATAGTTGGTCAGTGCTTCTTCCAGCACCGCTTGTGCAGCAATTTCGGCGCGGCGCAGCGCCGATTCGGTGAACTCGCCGTTGGCAAAGTATTTCATCGACCAGGCGACGCTTCCCACGCGTGACGACGAGGTGCGCAGCGCTTGCGCGCCCACGCCCAAAATCAGCTCGGTGGAGCGCCCGCCAATGTCAATGACCAGGCGACGTTCGTCACTGGGGGGTAGCCAGTGTTGTACGCCCTGGTAGATCAGCCGTGCCTCTTCAGTGCCGGCGATCACTTCAATCGGAAAGCCCAGCAGTTCGTCGCCACGGGAAATAAAGCCCTGTCGGTTGCGCGCCTCGCGCAGCGTTTGCGTGGCCACCGCACGTACCTGGTCGGCATCAAAGCCGCGGATGCGCTCGCCAAAGCGCGCCAGGCAGTTCCAGCCACGGCGTATCGCGTCGTCAGACAAATTGCGTTCGTCATCAAAGCCATTGCCCAGCCGGACGGTCTCTTTCAAGTAATCCACACGCTGCAGTTGGCCGTGGTCAAAGCGGCTGATTTCCATCCTGAAGCTGTTCGAGCCCAGGTCAACGGCGGCCAGAAATGCTGTGTTATCCATGCGACAAGTGTAGGGTGTAGGTGGCTTGGCTACGTCAAAAATGTCGGTGAAGGGGGTGGGTGAAAGTTGATCCAAACCCCACCGGCATCACCTGCCTGATGTGCTGCGGATCAACCCACAGCGGGATGTTTGGCATCCGGCGGCAGCGCGTCGTAAAAGCTGTCGCGGTAGGTAAAAAACAGCGAGGTGAAAAACATCGCGGCCAGCAGCAGCAACGCCGGAAACAGCAGCGTGCCCGCCAGTGCCGGGTTACCCGTCAGGTTGGCGACCATGCCGACACCCAACACCACGCCAACCATCACGGTCATCCACACCAGCGCAAACACGCTCAAGGCCCAGAAATTGCGCAGGCACGCCACGATGCTGAAAAACATGCTTTTCAGGGGTGCGATGTCTTGCCAGTACATCAGTGCCGGGGCATGCCAGAACAGCAGCGACAGCGGCAGGTGCATGCCCAAAAAAGTCCACATGGCAGCCCCAAATGTGCCTGATTCGAGCATGTCGGATTCCGGCATGTGGCCGCCCAGGTACTGGCGCGCAAAGCCGCCATCGTCCACCAGGTACGACGCACCCAGTGCCAACAGGAACCCGCTGGCGTATAGACCGCCCAGCACCAGCATGGCGCGCAGTTTGACCGGTCCGGCCCGAAAACCGCTGAGCAACACCAGCGGCAGCGGAAATTTGCCTTGTGTGGCTTCGCGCGTGGCAGCCATCAGGCCCAACGTCACCGCAGGCAGCAGTGTCATGGCCACCGGCAGGCCGATCAACGGCACCATGGTGGCCATCGACATCAACGCCATGAACATGAAAAACAGTCCGGCCAGTGCCAGTGGCTGTTTGAAAAATGTCTGGATGCCCAAGCGTACCCAGAGCGCACCGGTGCGGGCAGGGACCAGTTTGAGTTTCATAGGTGTGCTGCGGCGTTGGCCGTGGGTTGTGCCAGTTGATTAAAGCTCATGGGGCGAGCCGCGCGCAGGCGCAAGATGCGTTCGCAATGCAGCGGGTCGCGCGCTTGCAGCACGCTGGCCGGGCGCGGCAGGTAAAAGTCCCACAAACGGGACATCCAGAAGCGCAAGGCCGCTGCGCGCAACAAGTCAGGCAGCAGGGCGCGCTCACTGTCTGACAGCGGTCGCACTGTGTTGTAGGCAGTGATGAAATGGCGTACCGAATCACTCTGGTGCGTGGCCTCATCCGGGTCAATACACCAGTCGTTCAGGCACACCGCCAAGTCAAACAGCCAGGTGTCCACACCGGCAAAATAAAAATCAAAAAAACCGCTCAACACCGGCTGGCCATGCACGCTGTCAAACATCACGTTGTCACGAAACAGGTCGGCGTGGATCGGGCCACGTGGTAACGCGGCGTAAGCGCTGGTTGTGGCCAGTTGGTTCTGATGCGCCAGCTCGGTTTGCAGCAAGGCTTGTTGGCTGGCATCAAGGCAGGACAGGATTACCGGCGCGGTGTCGTTCCACCATGGTAGTCCGCGCAGATGGGGCTGCTGCAGCGTAAAGCTGCGTGCTGCCAGGTGCATGCGCGCCAGCATGGCCCCCACCTGGGCACCGTGTTGCGCGGTGGGATGCAATTCGCTGCGCCCGGGCAGCCGGTTCACCACCGCAGCGGGCTTGCCCTGCACCTGCAAGACCAGGCTGCCACTGGCATTGGCGTACGGCTTGGGCACCGCAATGCCGTGTTGCGCCAGGTGATGCATCAGTTGCAGGTAAAACGGCAATTGCGCGTGGGTGAGACGTTCAAACAGTGTCAGCACGTAGTGGTGTGCCTGACCATCGCGTTGCGTGGATGCAAAGTAGTTGGTGTTCTCGATGCCGTTGCTGCAAGGCTTGAGGCTGGTGAGCTCACCCAAGTGCAACGCGCGCAACAGCGCGCGCGCCTCTGCCTCAGAGACCTCGGTATAGACCGCCATGGATCAGAATCCCAGCACTTTCCAGCTGCGCTCACCGGTGGCCGGAGCTACCTGGTAACTGGGCATGCCACCTTTTGGCAGCACTGTGATCGAGCGGGTTTGGCCGCCCGCGCGCACTTCGTCAATGCGGTTGCGCGCGTCCTCAATGCGGATTTGCCGGGCAGTGGGTTCCGACGGCTCGGGCACGCTGGCCGTGGCCGACGTTGCGGGGGAGGGTGCTACAGCGGTTTGTGCGTGCGCCAGACTGTAAAAGCCAACGCTTGCAGCGATCAAAAAACGTGCGCAAGTGGGCAGACGGGAAGGGTTTTGCATCATTTTTTGATTGTAGTTGGCTGCTACAACCAACTACTGTGAGGAGCCTGTCGGACTTGGGTATCGTCCCGTTGGGGCCGATTCTCGCTACCGACGCCCCACGCCCGACAAAAATTCAACCGAGATTGTTCAATAGGGCTTGGGATGGCAGCGAGTGCAGTTGCGAGGCAGTTTGGAGCCGACTGCGAAGCCTGTAGCCGTAGCTACAGGCGACAAAGAGG
>Ga0172372_10007171_pt1 | contig 15022 bp, 22 predicted proteins | sample LakKiv5m_2_FD_114544 | JGI IMG/M metagenome (GOLD analysis project Ga0172372, IMG submission 114544) | Freshwater microbial communities from Kabuno Bay, South-Kivu, Congo - kab_092012_9.5m | ecosystem: Environmental > Aquatic > Freshwater > Lake | place: Democratic Republic of the Congo...
AACCTCTTAGACACTCTAAGTCTCGATGTACTTTCTTAACTAAATCAACAGGTATTTTAGTTTCAATTTCTGATTTTTCAAATGTTTCTGGATTGTAGTAATCCGCTTTGTAATTTTCCATAACTTATACTGTTTTAATTTCTACTACTATTTTTTTACCATCCATAAACAAAGGAATACTAATTGAATCATCTGTGGGATGATACATTTTAGGAAATTGTTTAATTTTACCATACTAATAAATATTTAATTTTATTCATATTGTAATAAAATACATGTTGAATTACAATAAAGTGGATGTTTAGGTGATCCATCTTTATTTATTTTCAACGCTTTGGCATCAGGAAACATGTTTATTAATTGTTGACTTCTACTTGTTTTTTTCATAATGTCAAAACTACCCCAAGCAAACACTACATCATCACATTTACTTTTAACTTCTAACAATGCTTGATCATTAATTTCATTGTTAGTCAAATCAACAAGTTGTTTAGGATCAGTTGCTATGAATGGAAAACTATTCATCATGTAAAATCCACCATAACCATTTTGCTTAGCTATTTTTCCTACATTTTTTACTGTGTGATCGTCTTTTACTTCATCAGCTGTAGATGGATTTAAACCAATGAACATTACTAAAGGTAGAGTCTCATCCCATATTCTCCACAGTTTATATCTAAATTTTCTACAGGGGGAAAACTCTGCTCCTTTATTCATAGTTTCTTATTGATATTACTTTAGGAAAACGGGGAACATTATCTACTGTCAATTCAAAGTATTTAATTGTTGCTTGTTGTCCAACTAATTGTTCTTTTTGTTCCCAAAGTTCAGTTAAGTATTCTTCAGTACCATTTACTGTTGAGTGAAATTCTTTACCATCTTCATTTTTAAACAACATTTGTCCTACTTTACCTTGTAAACGACCTTTACCTTCATGTACTTCTAAAATAGTATATTCACTGTCATGAAATTCTTTGTATTTCAACAAGTTTTTACTTCTTTTATTTTCATACTTGCCTTTAATAATTCTAATCATTAGTCCTTCATAACCTTGACTCATAAACATTCCATACTGTTCTTTCAATTGTTCTTCGTCATTTACTCTACTTGTAGACACAATTTTAACTTTGTCAATTCCATGAAACTTATAAATACTAACTTTACGATGATCAAAAGACGAATCATGAGAAGGCACATCATAAACCCAATATTCAATTAGTCGAGCTGATTCTACTAAGTCTTCTTCTGTAGGTTTTGTTTTCTTTACTAAACTACAAATTGTATTAAAATCATTTTGATTTGAATGAATATACAACTCACCATCAATAATTAAATTGGGGTCTTCATCGAATAAGTGTTTGATACTTTCAAAAATGTGTGGTGCAGAAATAATTGACTTGCCATTCCGGCTCCACATACCGTCTTTACGTACTATACAACGAATACCGTCTAACTTTGGCTGTACATATACTGGGTATTCAACTTTATCTTTATAATCATTATAATCTACAGCCAACATAGGTTTAAACAATGTTGAACTGTCAATGTCGTTGATGTCTTCAAAAAATCCTAATTCTAATTTTTTACGATGTAAAGCTTCTGCTTCTTTTCGAGCTTGTTCAACATCACTTGTTTCATTAGTTTTACCAACATTTTTACTAAAACACTCAGTCCAAGCACTTTTAGTTTTTACTCCATTTTCAAAACCAGTGATAGTACGATACAAATTACCTTGTGTTTCTACCTGAAACGTGTTTATTTTTTGGTTTGCGGATCTTTGATACAGTTTGTTTAGCTTCATTTCTTTTTTGTTTTTTTTCTAGTTTAATTTGCTTTAATTCTGTTTGAATTTGTTTGTAATTGTGATGCCATTTGTGAACTACTGAAACGGGACCATTCGAAGTAACGTCTGTATCATAGTACCAAATCGAATCAAATTCCTCACCACTTGTGTGTCTTTCATATTTCATATAAGTTTTTTAAATTTATCAACATCAATTTTATGACCCTGTTCTTTTAATTTTTGAAATTCTTCGTCACGTTTTAAAATTTGGTCTGCTTGACGTTCAAGAGCCTTTTGTTTTGCACGTTCTTTACGACGTTGTTTTTTGTACTCTTTATCTTCTTTCACTTATATAGTATAAAAAAAGCTTGACTAAAAGCCAAGCTCTTCATAATTCTGAAAATAAACCTTATTATTTTGTGTCTTTAGCTTGTTTAGCTTTAGGAGGAGTTGTATATTTTTTACGAGTACTCTTCTTTTTAACTGGTTTAACTACAGGTTTAGGTTCAACCTCATTAAATTCCACAACCACTACAGGACTTTCAACTGCAATTGGTTCTTCCAAAGTCGACTCACTCGGAGCAACCTCAGGTTGTGTTGAGTTTGGCTTAAGAGCAAAATACAGACTCACAGCAAATACAACAGAAAATATAATAACAAATGTAAACATATTCTAATTTAAATCAACCCACTTACTTTTATAATCTTTATTGTTAACACAGTAAATAGCATATTCATTTCTAATTGGTTGACCACTATTATAAGCACCACAAGCTTCAGTCCAATCACCATAAATACTGTACCATTTACGTAACATTTGCATACTAATTTTTACGTTTAAGTCAACATTTGTTTTCAATTCACGTTCACTTACTCTGCGTTTTGAGTACTTTTGAGCCCATTTAGTAATGATTTGCATAGGACCAACAGCCCCAGCACTTGATTCTAATCTATGTTCATAATTAAAATCAAATGGACCTCTGTATCTAGTTTCTTTATAAGCTATATTGTATGCAATGTGTTTTGGAATTTCAAAACTATCACTCCAATGTTCAATAGACTCATACATTTGAAACGAAACAGTTCCTTCAACAACTTCTAGTTTTTTCTCAAAACGACTCATACTAGTATCTATACTCCAAAGTAGAGCAGCAATAATTGCTAAGATTACTAGTATGAAAGCGTCTCTAATTTTTAAAAACATCATTGATAAATATACTTAACACCCATACGAGTAATAACTCTCAACGTAGAGTCACTGTATTTTTTACCATCTAACAAAAGGTTGCCTTGATAATCAATAGCTGGATTAGCTGTTTCTAGATCAATGTTAGCAGGTACAGCAGGTTTTACTTTAAATTCATGGAAATAATAACCAATTCCAAAGCCAGCAATCATAGTACCAACTACAAGTGCTACGTTAAAAAATCTGTTTATAAATTTTTGTACTTGTTCTTTATTTATTTTCATAACTTAATTTTTATATATTATAATAAAAAAATTTTATTTTACCAAATTTTCCCAGTAATTCTTTGCGTGAGCAGGATCAAATGGAGTTGTCGGATTTAAATTTTGAAAGCAAAAGTACAACAAATTATTATATGATTCTTTAAGACGTTCTACTTCATCATTGTTATTTGAATTTTTAATTTTATTAATTAAAATTTCTTTTTCACTTGTAAGTTGTTTAATTTGTTCTTTCAATTGTTCATTAATAGGATGTTCAATCACTTTTTCAATTACTTGGGGTTTAGCAATTAAACTATTGATAGTTTCGTTTTGAATACGAATAGTTTCCTTTAACGATTCAATAGTGTCTAAAAAGATTTCATCACTTTTTAGTATTTTTTCTTCTTGGGATTTGGGCTTCTGTAACCAATTTATTAATTTCATATTCCTTTTGTAATTCTTGAACAATTATACATTTTTCATATTCTTCCGTAGCAATAAAAGTTTTCATGCAACTTTCTAATGCTGTAGGCCAGTCTCTTTGATCTGTGTAAAGTCTAAAAAGATCTTCTTCGTCTTCAATTTCAACATCACATATACTAACTTTCTTATTTCCTTTTTGTATTCCCCTCTGTATAGCTTCTAATAAACAATTTGCTAACTCAGGTTGATCAAAATTAATTATTTGTAATTGAAATTCATCAAGTGATTTAAATCTAATTGTTTTCATTGGTATATAGTATAATAAAAAGACTTATGTTTTCCAACTTACATTCGGGAAATATACTGTTCATCACTGTCTTCTTCATCTACTAAACCTAGATCTTTGAAATGATCTAACTGCCAACCCTCTAAGTCCCAAGTAGGTTTACTAGCTTCTGTAGGATGATAAGTGTCCTCTATGTGTTGTTGTTCCTTGACACTAAATATGTCTCCAACAGTCAAATAATAGCAATTATAACAAAGAATTTCTAAATTATTTTTACTCCAATTGTTTTTATTGGTGTCTTTAAAATTGAGTAAAAATGGTTGTCTCATGTCACTAGCTCTACGTTCATGAAAACCACATTTATAACATTCACTTCTTAATACACACTCAGTTAATAGTCTAGTTTTAATTTTTTCTGCTGAAAATGAGTGTGGTAAAATTTTTCCACTCAAAATGTCTTCTAAAGGTGGATTCTTACCTTTATTAGGTAAAAATTTAGGAATGTTTTTACCTGATGGATTTAAGTGTTTTTCAAAAAGTGACTTACCTGTAGACTCATCTGTATACTGTTTAGCATACATTTTATATGTGTTGTAACTACAGTTGAGGTACCTTGCAGCTGCTCTATTGCTTAAGGTGTTTTGTTGTGCTTTTAAAATTTGTTGTTTAGTGAAGTGTTTTGGTAAACCCATAACTATTTTTCATTTGGACCAGCAGGTAAATCTTCATCTCCTGCTTCTGCTTTAGGAACATTACCACCAATAACATTTTTCATAATATATTGAGATAATGAGTCTAAAGGAATAATAAAACCTATTGCTGTTAATTTATCTTCAAAGTCCTTGTCACGATCAACTATAATATCGTACTTGGAGAATTTTCTTTGTAAGTAGGCTGCTAAATCGTTTCCAACTTCATTCAACCGAGTTCCATCCAATTGAGAACTGTCCTTAGGATAAAATTGCATTCTAACACCTACTTTTGTTGGGTTTTTATTTACGTCAAACTTTACAGACCAGTCGTATCCACCAAATTTAGTTGAATAACGAACTGGTCCAGTTATATTTGAAACTTCGTTTAATATATTAGTTAAACTAATCATTGTTGTCAATAAATATTAACTCTTTAGAACGATCTATAAGAGAGTTAATAGTAATTGTAAGATTTCCTACTTGAAACTTTCCTGTTTCATTTGTTTCTTGAACTATTTGATTTAAGTTTATAATAACGTGGTATTCTTCTTCGGAAAACGTATTGGTATTTAATTCAACTATTACGTCGAAACTACTTGGATCTTGTGGATTAACTTCACTAAACCAATCGTCTACCGGACTTGGTTTATAATCATGTATTATCGCGCACTTTTTATAAACTGGTGTTAAAATAGGACACTGAAATTCGTCATTTTTAATCCAACTTCCCCATTTTTTGATGTAATATTGTCTTGCTTTTTGTTCAGCTTGAGTAAAATAATCATCATTTTTTCCAATTTCACCTGTCCATCTGTGGCCTCTACAAGTTAAATGATAAACAAATGCGTCTCTACTTTGAATTAATTCATAACCTGCTAAAATCCATCTTTGAAAAATGTCACTGTCTTCATAAGGAAATGGAGCAAAACCCCAATCATGTCCTCCAATTGCTTGAAAGTCTTCTTTATAAATAACCCAAGGAGCAAACATTCCTTTTGTTGTTTGGTCTTTATGTTTAGGTTGAATGATATTTACAAATTTTTCAAATTCTTCAATGTTTAAGCTGTCAAAATCTAATCCAAAGTTTTGAACGATTTTTTCAGGTCCTGAAGGATGAAGTGGTGGTTCAATTCTAGTTCCACAAACTACAGTTTTTGGTTTTAAATGTTTAATTAAATTTTCTATATAGTTAGGTCCCATAATCATGTCAGCATGCATAATACCAACTATGTCATTTGTAGCAGCTTTAATGCCTTTATCGTATAAAACTGTGTGGCCTACTCTTACATCACTTTTAAATATTTTACAGTTTCTGTCTAATGTAGCTATTTTTAACATCCAACCCCACGTTCTATCTGTCGAAGCATCATCATATAATACAACTTCAGCTTCAGGAGCGTGTTTTTTAATGCTTTCATAAGCATTTTTTAAGTGTCTTAAATTATTGTGACTAGGAATTACTATTGAAATCATATTGTTCACCATATTGTCTTAATTCATAGTATAATGAAGAAAATTCACTTTGACTAAAGTAAGAATTCATATTTCCTTCTGCATTTTTACAAAATTCATTAATTCCTATATTGATTTTATTTTCTTTAAAAGTTAATGAATTCATATGAGTAATAGTATTGTTATCAGACACAACTGTTTTGAAATTATTAGTCTCAGCTATACAACCAGCATATAAATCAGTTCCCCATCCATAAATTAATTCTTCAGGAAACTGTTTAATTGTTTCTAATATGTCTCTTCTAAATAAAGGAGCTTGAAAATCAATCCATTTTACATTACGTAAACCTTGTCCCCAATTCCACATTTGTTTCCAATGGCATTGATCTATAGAAGCATTTATAATAGTTGGAGAATAAATACTAGCATTAGTTTCTTTAGCTTCACGTAAAGATGTAGTTAAAAAACTAGGTCCATGAAATACTAAATCATTATTTAAGAAATACAAATAATCATGATTAGTACTTAAAAAATATTCTAAAGTTACATTTAATCCACCTCCAAAAAATACATTTTGTTCTAGTCTATGGGTTGTTGATTGAGCTAATGGTTCTGTTGATCCATTATCTATTACCATTATTTCACATTCTTTAAATAATGGATCTCTTTGTAGTTGATTTGCTAAATTGTCTGTCCAATTAGGTAAATTATGATTTATAGTTGCTATTAACATGCTCATAAGTTAAATATATTATATTTTTTTGAAATAATCAATTAAATATCTTAAACTTTATATAGTTTTGGAATCCATATAGTTCTATTTGAATCTGTTGGCTCTTGTTTAAGTATATCTAAATAGTTGTCGACAATATTTAGATTTAAATCTAATACCGTATACCCTATTGAGTTTACGAAATTTGTAATGTTAGTTACATTAGCATTATACATTTGCATAAACTTCGGATGAATCTCAACAAATATAATAGGTTTAAAATTTATAATAGTATCATATGCGCCATTCAAAACATCATATTCCGCGCCTTCGACGTCAATTTTCATAACTTCAGGCTGAATATTAAATAAATTAGCAATCATATCAATGCTTAACATTAATCTAGAATCTTGACCTGGTATGGCTAATGATTGTAATTCTTCGGAAAAACAGTTTACCATTTCATTTTTATTTCCTATTAAAAAATTATACGGATGAAAATTATCTAATGAATTGAGATGTTTTATCTGTGACATAACTAAATATGAATTAATACCTCCGTCAAATGCATATGATTTTTTAGTAGTTGAGTCGCCTAAAAAACTTAAACTAAATGATCCAAATTGAGATCCAATGTCTAAAAAACAATTTTTATCAACAGTCAATTTTTTAAAATTATTCATTTCCTTGACTTCTGAGTTAAATTGTTGATACCAGTCTGAATTTTGGTCCGTTTCATTTTCTAAATCAAAATGACTTAAAATATTTCGTTTGAACCTGTCGTTTTCTGTTACGAGATTTCCTAATGTTAATTCTTTTTTGTTGTAAGTTATTTTCATAGTTAAAATTTTAATTGATTTGTTTCTTTACTAGGCATTACAATACCTAAAAAATTTTTAGCTATTGTTTCTTCTGTATGGCCTTCATTTCTATAGTCTTCCATTTGTTCAAGATAATGAAATGGTTTAAACCATGATTCACAAGGTATCAATCTTATAGCCTGAGTAGCTAACAAATATTCTCCATACCAAATTAATTCTCCAGGAACATAAGATAAAAGTTGTTCAAAAGTTAAATTATTAGGATCTAAATAATTTTCTTTCATGTGTTCAAATACTTTAACTGACCATAAATTAGGACAAGTCCAATCGTAATATTTACCTGGTCTGTTAAATAATGTTTTCACTTTATCTCTATCTTCTGTGTATGATTTCCATACACCGTCTAATAAATTATCTTTAGTAACCATCCATTGAAATAAATCTTTATTTTCATGCATAGTTGTATAAGGAGTTTCTTCATCAAACATAAAATCAGAAACATAAAAATCTTTAATAAAATAAGAGTCTCCGTCAATCCATAAGTAGTTATTACACAACCCAGTTTCACTAAATTTCATTTTAACTAACTGTTGAGTAAACCAATTTTGACTTAAATCTCCTTTAATAACATCTTCGTCAAAAATAATATTACATAACGTAGTGTCTATGTTATCTTTAAAAATACTTTCTTGAGATTTAGGAATAGATAAATAAACAGGTATATTATCTTTATTGTGTTTAGCAGTTGTTTCTATTAACTGTTTGGTATAGTCTAAATGTGGTGCATGAGACTTAACTAAAAAAACTAAATTGTCCATATTAATTAAATAATTTTATTATTTTGTATTTTTCGATATAATGTATTTTCTTTTTTGCACATTGAAAATCACTGTGGAATGCTCTTAAAACATCTTCTCTAAAATAATATCTATGTTGTTGGCTTATAAATTTTTTTAAAGACATTAATTTTCGGTCATATTCATTTTCAATTTCAACGTAATAATTAGGATCCCAACTATCTTGAGTGCTTGGAGTATAATATTGTACTAAACTAATTTTACTATTTCTAATTAAAGCAGCTCCAAATCCTGAAATATATCTGTGTTCAAAGTGTGAATCTGTTTCGTTAGGTAAGAAAATTGCATCAAATGGACCTTTTTCAATTAAAGACTGTTCAATTAAATTAATCCATTTTTCTTCTGTTAATTCTTTAATGTACTTATGAGGAGTATTAATTATAATTAAATTATTACAATTTGCAGTTTTCCAAACATTTTCTACTTCTACTAAACGTTCTTTTCCTGTTGTTTCATCACAATCTCCTCCTTGAGCTAATTGAAGTAAATAAAATTGAGTATCGGTGTACTTTAAAATAGTTCCTAACATGCTGTATTCCACATCATCTGGGTGTGGAGATAAACATAATACTTTATCAAAACCTAGTAATTTCATTTTATGTATTCTAATGTGTGTATTTTATTTAAATTTTCTTGATAAATAACTTTTATATTTTCTTTTTCGAATAATGATTCGTTTAAATATTCTTTTCCTCCTTGACCAGCTAAATAAGTTGTAGCATTGTATTTTTTACACAAATCAACTAATCTTTCTGTAGAATTTAAATTTGTTGGATAATCTTCTACTAAAGGAGTTGTAATATTTAATTTATTCATTAAATGTAATATAATATTTTTATTTGTTTCATACAAATTATTTGTAATTAAATTATCCATTTCAGATAGCACACTTCTATGTTCAAATAATCTGTCTTTTATTTTACTCCAATCTTTTATAGGATCAATATAATATTTTTTGTTTATTAATTCTAATCCTTTTTTTACACTTAGTGTGTTCCATTTGTCTTTTAAGTAAAATCTATTTTGATATCCGTTTTTTTCAAACTGACAATTTCCTAATAAAACAAAAATATCAGCTTGTTCTATTTTTTGAAAATATGGATACCAAGGAACAAAATTTGGTTGGTGAATTGTTACAATCATAAATTTAAATATATTTGAGCTAAATCTTCAGGAATAAATTTAAAAAAGTTATCTAGCAAACCAGTTGATACTTTGACCGGGTTAAAGATATATTTGTTACTCATGTGGTGGACCATAAGTTTTTTATAGTCATTAACAGGAGTATATTTTCTAATAACATCATTAAATCCTGTAGCTCCACTTTCTAATATTCCACAATATGTTGCTTGAGGAATTGTTGAAAAACAATTATTTCGTTGTAATAATTTAACTTGTTCTTTAGATAAAAGAAAATTACCACTATGAGGATTCCATGCATTAAAATAATATTCGTTATTAATTTTTGTTACATATCTAATAATATCACTAACTCCATTACCACCTAAATGAACTGAGTTGTAAGGAGCTAAATCTACAAACTCAGGAATATTGTTTTTTAATTCATATCTCAAAAATCCAACATTGTATTGAATATTTTGTTGAATTAATTTTTCATTTATTTCAACAGCAAATTCTAATGATTCTTGTGTAATTAAAATATCATCTTCGTTATATAAGAAATAATCATATTCTTCAACATGGTCTAGAATATATTGTCTAGGTTCAAATACTAACCCATGACCTAATGATTTATTCCTAATTTCAGTTTTAACTCCATCAATATTGATTACTTCTGGAGAAAAAATTACAACATCTGATGTTTTTTTAAGTTCTTCAACAACTGGTTTTAAATAAACATTGCTATTACCAGCATAACAAGCTATAGTACTTAATATCTTCATGTTATACTAGTTGAGTTGTTAAACCATCATCCATTAGTTTATGAACACTAAATTGATATTGTTTTGCTATGTTATGAAATCTTATTTCAGTTTCTTTAGCTGATTCAGATGTCCAAACTGATTTTTGAGTAGAACGAGCTCCTAAATACTTGTATTCAAACATTGGATGATAACCTCCTTCTGAATCAATTCCACATGTTATTATATTTTTAATTCCATTCATTCCTAACCAAGTTGCTGCTGTTTGTAAAACAGAATAAGTAGAACCCATATGAGGAATATCAGAAGGACATGTTAATCCATTCATAGCATGAACTCCTAAACAAACAAAATGAAATTTACAATCAGGATTAACTTCTAAAACAGGTTTTGTCCACTTTTCATAAGTATAATCTGCAGAAAATCCACCAGGATGAGCTTTTTGTGGATAATAAGGCATTATAAAGTTTTTAACCTTTTTCCATTCATTAGGATCAATTATGTCAATATTATCTTGATCATGGCAGAAGAAATAATCTACCTCTTCACAAAGTACAATAGCATTATTTAGACATGCTATTTTATAATTTTCATTTTTAGGAATGTATCTAGCTGATGGTCCCTTACTTACTAATATTATGTTCATTGTTTTTAATATATTCTATAAATTTTTGTAAACCTATTTCTAGGTTATGTTTAATTTCCCAACCTTGTTTTATAAGTTTTTTATTATTACCTACACAACCTTGTTGATCTCCAACGTGTTCTCCTATATTTTCTATAATAAAATCTTCTTTATTTTTACCTAAAACTTTAATTATTTTTTCAATTAGTTCTTTTATAGTAGTTTTAATACTTGTTGATAAATTAAATGTATCACTATTTGGAAAATTTAAAGATAAAAGTAAAGCACTAACTACATCATCTACATAAATTATGTCTCTAAATCTATCTAAAGAACCAGTTACATTAATTTTATTTCCTTTTATAGCTTGAGTACAAAAAGCAGAAACTACACCTTTAAATGGATTAGAAATATCTTGACCAGGTCCGTAAGTATTCCATACTCTAAAAATAGTAAATTTAAACCCTACCTCTTTGGCAAATTTCTTAATACAAAATTCTCCATATAATTTAGACACAGCATAGTTTGACAACGGATCTAAATCAGAATCTTCCCAAGCATATTCATTATTTCCATAAACAGCCATTGTAGATGTGTATATAACATGAGAAACATTTTTACTTTTGGCTAAATAACAAACATTCATTGTACCTCTAGTATTGAAATCTAAGTCTTTAAATGGATCTTCTTCTGAACCCCTCCCAAAAGGTTGAGCAGCTAAATGATATATTACATCAATATTTTCTTTTATTTGGGTTAAATCATCTTTACTTATGTCTAAAACATAATCAGCTTCTGGTTTTAAATCTACTGTGATTACATTATGATTAAGTTGTTTTAATTCTTTAACTAAATTAGATCCTATAAGTCCTAATCCTCCTGTTACTAAAATGTTCATAAACTAAATTTATAATTTAATTCTCCTAAACCTTCAATAGTGTGTTTAATTTCATCTCCAGGATTAACTAAACAATCAAATTGTGGTCCTCCATTTACTGTTGTAGGTGTACCAGTCAATATAATGTCTCCTTTTTGAAGTTTAACAAACTTAGACAAGTAACTTACTGATTTATATGGATTGAAAATTATGTCTTTAAGATTTCCAAGTTGTTTTAATTCTCCATTAATATAAGTCTTCATTTCAACTTGTTTACTATGTAAATCTACTTTATAAATATTTGTACTAATAGGACAAAATCCTGTTCTAGCTTTTGATGAAGCTAAATGATGATCTCTATCATACATGTTTGAACATGTTATATCACCAGCTACAAAAAATCCTTCAATAAATTTATCAGCCTCTTCCTCACTTATATTTTCACACTCTTCTGAAATTACAATCCCCAATTCAACTTCTGTCCATACTTCGTTTGTGTTAAATTTAGGATAATTAATTTCACCTCCTTCAAAAGTTAAACAAGACGTTGATTTTAAAAAATAAATGGGATCTTGGTTAATTTCTCCTACTCCTTTATAATTTAAAGCTAAACAGTGTATATTATTTATTTTCATTTTTAAACTTATTATATAAAAATTCTGCTATATCAAATTCTAACTGATCATCAATTTCAATAGCTTCATTATCATCTACTGGGTAGAATAAACAATGTTCTGTAATCGCGTTTTTAGTTTCTAAAAGACTACTAACTTTACAAATCATAATATTAAATGTAGGAAACATTATTGGATTCAAGTTTTGTGAGTTAGGAGTATTTTCTAATTCGTAATTAATAGGTTTATTTTGATACCACGCGTGTTTTTTAGCGTATTGTACTGTTACTAACGAGTCATATTTATCTAAATTTTTAGAAAATTCGTTTAAACAATTTACCAACGTTTCATCTTTTAATAAAGGAGCTGTTGGTTGTAAAATCATGATATATTCAGTATTTACTGAATTTGCTAAGTATTCATAGTATTCACTATTGTTGCATTGAGAACTAGCGTAGTATTCAGGGCGTTCTACGAAATTTACACCATGTTTATACGCTAGTTCTTTAGCTACTAGACTATCAGAATTTACAACTACTTGTAGATTTAATTTTTTAGCTTGATTTAATTTAATTTCAAACAAACTACTGTCTCCAAAAGGTCTAAAATTTTTATTTAGAACTCTTGTTGATCCAGCTCTACAAGGTATCAAAACTGTAATGTCCATTTTTACAGAATATTATTACTTTTCAATTCAGTTAAACAAGATTCCCAATTATTAAACCTAAAAGCTTTATCATCAATATAAGCTACAGCTCTAGGTTTTTCAGCAGTTACTTTAGAAATATACTTATCTAAATTATGTTTTTGTAAGTATTCCCAAACTAACTGAATGCCTGTTTTTCCATTTACTAATCCACGATCTGGTTTAGCTTTAGCAGTATAACAAATCAAAGTATGATTTTCAGCTAGTTGTTTCAATGCTTCTGCAACTCCTTCAACTGGTTCATCATAACAAGTTCCATCATAGTATCCTTTACTATTTTTATGAATCACACCATCAAAATCAATTCCAATGTTAATTGTTTCATCAGGGAATGAGTGTTTTCTAATTCCTTTACTCCAATTCAATTGTTTCAATTCATCTGGTTTATTTTTATTGATTGGAGGAGTAGCACAGCCTGAACCATGAGTCAACTCATAAGAAAGCAAAAGTGTCAAAACTTCGGCTGTATGATAATAATGAGCTCCTAATTCTACAATAGTACAATTATCTACTTTTTCAGACAACGGATATGAAGTAATACAAGCTGTATTTAAACCACGAGTATTAGCCCATTGTAGAGCTTTAATAATATCTTTACTTTTACCTGATGAACTAATACCTAATACTAATGAATTAACAATTTGTTCTTCTGTACGGTGTCTAGTATGAGCTTCAACCCACTGAACCATCCATTGGTCAAAATCAGTATCATTAATAAATGATGTAGCTAAAATAGCAGATCCTGGAGCCATTGCAATTCTTTGACCATTAGACAATCGAGTAATATCTGCAGCAGCATGGTCAGCTACAGCTAAGTTACCTCCATGTCCTAAAATGTAAATAGTTCCTGATTGATTGAATTTTTCTTGAAGTTGAAACCATTCTTTTGATTGAATAACCTCTTCAAAACGACCGATTAAATTTTCGTAGTTTAACATGATATTTTATTTTATTTTTATTCCATTAATCATTCCATACTCATCAAATGTAGGCATTCCACCCCATTTGTTGTAAAATTTCATAGCATTGTCTCTTTCAGCAATAATTTGTCTTTGAGATGACTTATTTTCATTTTCTTCTAGTCTGTGGCTTCCCCTAGCCCCAAAATGCCAAACCATAGATTTACTTGTTAAAATAAACTGGTATCCTTCTTGTTTCATTCTTAAAAATAAATCCATGTCTTCCCAAGATGTTGGGGAAAATTGTTGGTCATTTCCTCCTATCTTATTCCAATCTTCTTTTTTAATTAGTCCACTTACACCTTCTGCTTTTGGAATAGTAAAATTATTTTGAATAATAAAACTATCAATCCAATCTTCTAAAATTTCTTTATCTAGGTCATGATAATAAGCACCAAAAGTGTCTTTAGGAACAATAATAGTTCCTGGTCTACTTTTACCATTATCAAACATGTCTGGTTCTACTCTATGGCTAAATACCCAAGTAGGAATTCTGTGTTTTTCTAATTCTTCAATACAAGCTAAATCCCAAAAATGTCCTACATAAAAATCACTGTGTAAAAACATTATGTATTTAGTTTTTACTTTATCAGCACAAAAATTCATTCCACCACCAATGCCTTTAGGAACGTTGTTTTTTTCTATGTAATATTCTAAATTATATTGGTGTTTAACATCATGTAACCATTCATCTGTTCCATCATTACAATTTTCAGCATAAACAATAAAAGGAGCATTTTTATAGAAACTGTTTTTTCTTACTGATTCAACAGCTAATTTTAAATACTCCAAATTATTGTATGTACTAATACAAAAAGTCAAAGGACTAGATTGTGTCATAGAGATCATTTTGTTTTTCTTGTCTTTGAATAGTTTTGTGGTG
>Ga0172372_10007172_pt1 | contig 15022 bp, 13 predicted proteins | sample LakKiv5m_2_FD_114544 | JGI IMG/M metagenome (GOLD analysis project Ga0172372, IMG submission 114544) | Freshwater microbial communities from Kabuno Bay, South-Kivu, Congo - kab_092012_9.5m | ecosystem: Environmental > Aquatic > Freshwater > Lake | place: Democratic Republic of the Congo...
GACTTTCCCACCAACACCAGCGACGCCCTCACCAGCGGTGGCACCTTTGCCATCGCCGGGGCGGTGCAGCGCATGGTGGACAACCTGCAGCGCCATTGCGGCGAACCACCGGCCATCTACATGACCGGCGGCGCGGGCTGGAAGATGGCCCCCAGCATGTCGGTGCATTGCGAACTGGTGGACAGCCTGATCTTCGACGGCCTGCTGGAAATCGCGCACACACGGCTGGGCTGAGCCGCCCGGCCCCCGCCAGCCGGCGCGTCAGCTCTTGCCCACCAGCTCCAGGTGCTCGACCACCGGCGGCTGCACGAAGAACGGCCCCACGATGGCGCGCCATTCGGCAAAGGCCGGCGACTGGCGAAAGCCCACGGTGTGGTCTTCCAGCGTGTCCCAGTAAATCATCAGGATGTAGCGGCCTGCGCTTTCCTGGCTGCGATTGACCTTGAAACCCTGGAAGCCCTTGGCCGTTGCAATGACGGTGCTGGCGCCGCGCAGGATGGCTTCTTCAAACGCCGCGCCGTTGGCGGGGTCAATACGGATGTCGGCGTGTTCCAGGATCATGTGGATAAGGCTCCCCCCGCGCTGCTTCGCGTCATCCCCCAGGGGGCGATGCCTGTGGCCTGGCAAAGCCAGTTCCACGGCATCCTGGATCGCAAGGCACGGCGCGCCGGAGCGCTGGTGTGTGGATGGGAATGCGAGGTTACCGCACGCCAGTGAGCTGACGATCGGCTCGGATCATATCGACGGCCTTCTCGGCCATCATGATCACCGGGGCATTGGTGTTGCCCCCCACCACGCTAGGCATGGCCGAGGCGTCGACCACGCGCAGGCCATCCACCCCGTGCACGCGCAGCCGCGCGTCCACCACCGCGCCACGGGTCGCGTCAGGCCCCATGCGGCAGGTGCCCACCGGGTGGTAGATGGTGTCGGCGTGGTGCCGGATGAACTGCTCGATCTGCGCATCGCTGATGGCCTCGCGCGAGGCCTTGGACTCCTGCCCCCCGTGACGCGCCAGTGCCGGCTGCTGCAACAGCTGGCGCATGGCCTTGAAGCCGCGCACCAGGCGCTGCACATCGTCCGCATCCTGCAAAAAGGCCGGGTCGATCAGCGGCATGACCTGCGGATCGGCGCTGGCCAGCCGAAGCGTGCCACGGCTCTTCGGGCGCAGCAGGCAGACGTGACACGAATAGCCATGCCCCAGCACCGTCTTGCGCCCGTGGTCGACCAGCTTGCCAACCACGAAGTGCAACTGCAGGTCGGGAATGGGTTCATCGGGCGCGCTCTTGATGAAACCGCCGGCCTCTGCAAAGTTGGTGGTCAGCGGCCCACTGCGGCGGCTGCGCCACTCGAACAGCCCACGCAGCATGGCCATCACCCCACGGGGCGATACACCGAACAGATCGGTGAGCGCCGGCGCGTTGACGACCATCACCACATCCGGGTGGTCGTGCAGGTTCTGGCCCACGCCGGGCAGGTCCAGCACCGGCGCGATGCCGTGCTGCCGCAGGTGGTCGGCCGGCCCGATGCCCGAGAGCATCAGCAACTGCGGCGAGCCGAAAGCGCCGGCACTCAGCAGCACCTCGCCACCGGGCTGCAGGTGCAAGTGCTGCTCGGCGCCGCGCCCGCCATCGGGCCGGTAGGCAACCCCGACGGCGCAGGATCGGCCGTCCCGCGTCTCGGTGAGCACGCGTGTGGTCAGCGCGTTCGTGATCACCTGCAGGTTCGGTCGCGTCCGGTGCGGCGTGAGGTAGGCCTTGGCTGCGCTGAATCGCTCGCCGTTCTGGTGGGTCACCTGATATCGCCCCACGCCCTCCTGGTCGGCGCCATTGAAGTCGCCGTTGACCGGGTAACCGGCCTGGCGGCCGGCCTCGACAAAGTCGGGCAGCACCGGGTTGGGCGAGCGCAGGTCCATCACGTTCAGCGGTCCGCCCGTGCCGTGCCAGTCGTCGGCGCCGCGCTCGTTGTGCTCGGCGCGCTTGAAGTACGGCAGCACCTCGGCGAACGACCAGCCCGGGTTGCCCTCGGCCGCCCAGGCGTCGTAGTCCTGCGCGTGGCCGCGGGCGTAGATCATGGCGTTGATCGAGCTGGAGCCGCCCAGCACCTTGCCGCGCGGCTGGTAGCCGCGCCGGCCGTTCAGGCCGGGCTGCGGCACGGTGCTGTAGCCCCAGCCGTTGAGTTCGTACTTGGCCATCACGGCCAGACCGGCCGGGCAGTGGATCAGCACACTGTGGTCGGCTGGCCCGGCTTCGAGCAGGGCCACGCGCACGGCCGGGTCTTCGCTCAGACGACCGGCCAGCACGCTGCCGGCAGAACCGCCGCCGACAACGATGAAATCGAACATGACATCTCCTGGCGTCGCGCGGTCGTCATGCCGATGCAAGACGGTGCGCGACAATGCAAGCCAAGGTAGCACAGGGCTTTTGGCCGCAGTAGGCTGGCCCGCCTAGAAGGCATCCGTTCTTTCCCCAACCCCCAGGAGCGATTTACACATGAGCAGCATCCAGACCGTCGGCATCATCGGCGCCGGCACCATGGGCAACGGCATCGCGCAGGCCTGCGCCGTCAGCGGCATCCGCGTGGTCATGGTCGACGTGGCGCAAGCCGCGGTCGACAAAGGCCTGGCCACGGTGGCCGGCAGCCTGGACCGTCTGATCAAGAAAGAGAAGCTGACCGCCGAGGGCAAGGCCGCCGCGCTGGCCCTGATCAAGGGTTCGACCAGCTACGACGACCTCAAGGGCGCGCAACTGGTCATTGAAGCGGCCACCGAAAGCGAAGGCCTGAAGGTCAAGATCCTGCAGCAGCTCGACGGCATCCTGGCGCCCGAGGTGATCGTGGCCACCAACACCAGCTCGATCAGCATCACCAAGCTGGCCGCTGCCACCCAGCGCGCCGACCGCTTCATCGGCATGCACTTCTTCAACCCGGTGCCCATGATGGCGCTGGTGGAGATCATCCGCGGTCTGCAGACCAGCGACGCCACGCACGACGCGGTCAAGGCCCTGGCCGAGGCCCTGGGCAAGACACCGATCACGGTGAAGAACGCGCCGGGCTTCGTGGTCAACCGCATCCTGGTGCCCATGATCAACGAAGCCTTCTTCGTGCTGGCCGAGGGCATCGCCACGCCGGAGGACATCGACGCCGGCATGAAGCTGGGCACGAACCAGCCGATCGGCCCGCTGGCGCTGGCCGACATGATCGGCCTGGACGTCTGCCTGGCCGTGATGAACGTCTACATGGCCGAGTTCAACGACAGCAAGTACCGCCCGGCACCGCTGCTCAAGGAGATGGTGGCCGCGGGCTGGCTGGGTCGCAAGACGGGTCGGGGTGTGTACACGTACTGAACACCCACTGCGTCCTCGCACCAGACACGTGCGCCAGACACCAGGCTGGATTTGCAGCTCATCGGAAGCCCGCTCAGGCGGGCTTTTTGTTTGAGGTAGATCAATCTGCTGCAATGCAGCATCTCCAGAATGAACCCCATCTTGTCACCGGAGGTTCACCATGAATGCTGTTCCTGTCTCCATCGCCGTTTTCGAGTTCCTGGATGCGACGCACCGCGAGATCCAGCAACACATCCGCAGCCTGCACAGCCTCGTGGATGCGATCGAGTCCGACGGACTGAACCAGGCCAACCGCGCCACGGCACGCCGGGTGCTCGACTACTTCAACGGCGAAGCACGTCAGCACCACCTGGACGAAGAAAAGCACATCTTTCCCACCCTGCTGGCCAGCCAGAACGCCGAGGTGGTGCAGGCCACCGAGCGCCTGATCCAGGACCATGGCTGGCTGGAGGAAAACTGGATCCAGATCGCCCCGTCACTCGAAGCGGCCACCAACGGCAACCTCTGGTTCGATACCGCCGAGCTGCGCCACGCACTGGAGGTCTTTGAAGCGCTGTACCTCGACCACATCCTCCTAGAAGAATCCATCGCCTACCCCGAGGCCCAAAAGCGCCTGCTCGGCCTGGACACGCTGGGCATGGGGCGCGAGATGGCCAAACGCCGGCTGATGCGCTCCGACGAGGTGCGTGCGCACGCCTGACCCCACGCGGGCAAGCCGAAAGGCTCGCACGTAAGATGCCGCCTCGGCCCGGTCAGCGGGCCGCTGAAAGGCATCCATGAGCGCATACGACTTCGATCTTTTCGTCATCGGCGGTGGCAGCGGCGGCGTGCGTGCCGCGCGCATGGCCGCCGGGCGCGGCGGCCGCGTGGCCATGGCCGAAACCCTGGGCACCGACGGCCTGGGCGGCACCTGCGTCAACGTGGGCTGCATACCCAAGAAGCTCTACAGCTACGCGGCGCACTATGCCGAGGCGCACCATGAATCCCTGGGCTACGGCTGGGAAGGCGAAGCACCTTCGCTGAACTGGGCCACGCTCAAGGCCAACCGGGCCAAGGAGATCAGCCGCCTCAACGGCGTGTACGCCAACCTGCTGCGCGGCTCGGGCGTGACGGTTATCAACGGCTTCGCGCGCATCGACGGCCTGCACGCGGTGACCGTGGCCACACTCAACGCCGACGGCTCACCGGGTCACCAGTCTTACACCGCGGCCAACATCCTGATCGCCACCGGCGGCACGCCCTTCGTGCCGCACTTCGTGGGGCGCGAACACGTCATCACCTCGAACGAAGTGTTCGACCTGGAGCCCTTCCCGCAGCGCCTGCTGGTGGTCGGCGGCGGCTACATCGCCTGCGAGTTCGCCTCCATCTTCAACGGCCTGGGCGCCAGGGTCACCCAGCTGTACCGGGGCGAGCAGGTGCTGCGCGGCTTCGACGACGAGATCCGCCACTTCGTGGCCGGCGAGATGCAGAAGGCCGGCGTCGACCTGCGCCTGAACGCCGGTGTGGTGGACATCCGCAAAACCGGCGACGGCCTGCGCGCTGAGCTGGAGGACGGCAACGTGGTCATGGCCGATGCGGTGCTCTACGCCACCGGCCGAAAGCCGAACGTGCAGGGCCTGGGCCTCGAAGCCGTGGGTGTGGCCCAAGGCGCACAGGGCGAGGTGATCGTCGACGAGCACTACCGAACCAACGTGCCCAGCATCTGGGCCGTGGGCGACGTGACCAACCGCGTGCAGCTCACGCCGGTGGCGCTGGGCGAGGCCATGGTGGTGGTCGACCAGCTGTTCGGCCCGGCGCCAGGCAAGCCGCCACGCAGCATGGGCTACGAGTTCATTCCCACCGCCGTGTTCACCCACCCGAGCATCGGCACCGTGGGCTACGGCGAGGCGCAGGCGCGCGAGAAGTTCAGCGCCATCACGGTGTTTCGCAGCGAGTTCAAGGCCCTCAGGCACACGCTCTCGGGCAGCAGCGAACGCACGTTGATGAAGCTGATCGTCGACACCGCCAGCGACCGCGTGGTCGGCCTGCACATGGTCGGCGCCGAAGCCGGCGAGATCGTGCAGGGCTTTGCAGTGGCCATGAAAGCCGGTGCCACCAAGGCGGTGTTCGACAGCACCATCGGCATCCACCCCACCGCCGCGGAAGAGTTCGTGACGATGCGCGAACCCACCCGAAGCTGATGCCTCCACGCTCCACCGCTGCGCGGGTCGCTGCCCAATGAACGGGAAGGGACCCGGTCCTTGCCGGGTCCGGGGGCTGATCCGGCTTGGGGCCTAGCGCCGGATCGCCTTCATGCGCTCAGGCGCTGCCCATCCACACCACACCGGCCGCCACCAGTACGGTGTGCAGCCACAGGCCCGGTGCCAGCCAGCGCAGATAAGTCCAGCCTCCGGACAGGCCCGCGGTGAGGCTCTTGCTCGCCGCGTGTACCAGCAGCGCCGCTGCCACGGCCCACACACCGACACCGCCCGGCACCGGCTGTGTGCCGACAAACACCGCCGCCATCGCCGCATGCAGATCGGCCATAGCGGCCACCAGCGCGCCCGCCACCAAGCCGGCATCGCCCAGCCAGTGCTGCAGGGCGTGCACCGCCAGCTGGATGCCGCTGAGCAACATGGCCACGGCCGCCGCCCCACGCAGGCTGAACATGCGGTCGTCGCCGCGTGCCGACAGACCTTCGACGCGAGGGGACGACACGGTGGGCCCGTCGCCATCGGCCGACGCACCGTGCACCAGCCACCAGCCCCAGGCCGCTACCAGCGCCCCGCCCAGCAGGGCCGGCAGCCACAGCCGCGCCAGCCAGGCCGGCTGCATGGCCGCGGCCACCAGCAGCAGCTGCAGCTGGGTGGACACGCAGGACAGCAGGCCGCCCCCGGCCATCAGGCGCGGGCTGGCGCCCTGCTCGCGCACCGCCAGGCCCATCGTCGCAATGGTGGCCGTGCTGGACACGAAGCCCGAGGCCAGCGCCGACACCGCCACCGCATGGCGCGCTGCCAGCAGCCGCGCCGCCAGGTGCGCCAGCGACTGCACACCCAGCAGCAGCACCAGCAGCTGCAGCACCTTGTGCGGGTTCAGCGGCGTGCCCCACAGCAGCTGATCGGGCACCAGGGGCAAGGCCATCAGCGCCAGGGCGGCCAGCACGATGCCGTCGCGCACCTCGCCGGGCCGCAGCCACTGCAGGGCAAAGCGGTGCAGGCGGTCACGCCCGGCCAGCAGCGCCGTCAGCCCCACCGCCAGGCCAGCGGCCAGCGGCAGGCTCCAGGCGCAGAGCACCCCGATCAGGTAGGTCAGCAGCAGCGCGATCTCGGTCGTCACGCCCGGGTCGTCTGAACGGTCGCGCCGGTAGGCCAGCAGCGCGAGGCCGGCCACCAGCGCTGCACCGGTGAGCACCAGCCCGGCGATCTGCGTCAGCGCCGCCACGGCGCCCACCACGCAGGCCACCGCAAAGGTGCGCAAGCCGGCGAAGGCACGGTTGGGGCCATGGCCCTTGCGCCGCTCGCGCTCGATGCCCACCAGCAGCCCGCAGCCCAGGGCCACGGCCAGTGTGGCGGCGGCGTCGGTCGTCGGGATCAGGATATCGGGCATGCGGTGGGGCTCTGTGACGGGATCGTTCCACTGTAGCGCCACCCCGGCCCGCGGGTTGTCACAACGCCCGCGCGGCAGCGCCGCCACAATAGGTGCATGCACAAGTCCCCTACCTTCATCGCCCCCCAGCTGTTCGACGATCCGGCCGCCGCGCTGGCCCAGGTGCAGCACATCTACGACAGCAGCGTCGCCTTCCTGCGCGAGGCCATGCACCGGTTCGTGGACGGCCACGACGCCGGCGGCGCCCGCATCCGCGCCTGCTACCCCTTCGTGCGCCTGCACTCGCGCAGCGTCTCGCGGCAGGAGGCCGGTCTGCAGAACCGCCTGAGCTACGGTTTCGTCGCCGGCCCGGGCCGCTTCGAGACCACGCTGACGCGCCCCGACCTGTACGCCGACTACTACCTGGAGCAGTTCCGCCTGCTGCTGGCCAACCACGACGGCAAGCTGGAGGTGGGCACCAGCACGCAGCCGATCCCGATCCACTTCTCGTTCGCCGAACACGAGCACGTCGAAGGCGAGATGGGCGCCGAGCGCCGGGCCCTGATGCGCGACGTGTTCGACCTGCCCGACCTGACCGTGATGGACGACGGCATCGCCAACGGCACGCACGAACCCAGGCCGGGCGAAGCGCATCCGCTGTCGCTGTTCACCGCCCCGCGGGTGGACTACTCGCTGCAGCGCCTGCGCCACTACACCGGCACCTCGCCCGACTGGTTCCAGAACTTCGTGCTGTTCACCAACTACCAGTTCTACATCGACGAGTTCATCAAACTCGGCCACGCCGAGATGGCCGACCCGGCCAGCGACTACATCGCCTTCGTCGAACCGGGCAACCTGGTCACGCGGCGCGCCGACCTCAGCCCCGAAGCCATCGACGCCCTCGGCAAGGCCCTGCCCAGACTGCCGCAGATGCCGGCCTACCACCTGCTGCGGGCGGACCGCAGCGGCATCACCATGGTCAACATCGGCGTCGGCCCGGCGAACGCCAAGACCATCACCGACCACATCGCCGTGCTGCGTCCGCACGCCTGGCTGATGCTGGGCCACTGCGCCGGCCTGCGCAACGGCCAGCAACTGGGCGACTACGTGCTGGCCCACGCCTATGTGCGCGAGGACCACGTGCTCGACGAAGAGCTGCCGCTGTGGGTGCCGATCCCCGCGCTGGCCGAAATCCAGGTCGCGCTGGAGCAGGCCGTGGCCGACGTCACCGGCGTGCCGCCGCAGGAGCTCAAGCGCATCATGCGCACCGGCACCGTGGCCAGCACCGACAACCGCAACTGGGAACTGCTGCCGAACAACACGCCGCAGCGCCGCTTCTCGCAATCCAGGGCCGTAGCGCTGGACATGGAAAGCGCCACCATCGCCGCCAACGGCTTTCGCTTCCGCGTGCCCTACGGCACCCTGCTGTGCGTGAGCGACAAGCCGCTGCACGGCGAGATCAAGCTGCCCGGCATGGCCAACCATTTCTACCGCGAGCGGGTGGACCAGCACCTGCGCATCGGCCTGCGCACGGTGGAACTGTTGCGCGCAGGCGGGGTCGACCAGCTGCACAGCCGCAAGCTGCGCAGCTTTGCCGAGGTGGCCTTCCAGTAGAACACCCCGGCTTTACAAGCACTTCACATTTTCGTAGCAGCCGCGCCAAATGCGGCGCGCAAAATGGCCTGACCATGAGAACAAGAACCCCCTTGCTCGCGCCGGTCGGCGTGCGGGCCACGACCCTGGTGGTGGCGCTGGTCCTGGGCGGCTGTGCCGGCCTGCGCAGCGACCCGGCCGCCGATGCCCCTGCACCGCTGGCCGCACCGGTCCAGTGGACCGCCGCCACCGGCAGTGCGCAGCCGGCCGATCTGGCCCAGTGGTGGCAGCGCTTCAACGACCCCCAACTGTCGGCCCTGGTGACGCAGGCGCTGCAGGCCAACACCAGCGTCAACAGCGCCCAGGCCGCGCTGCGGCAGGCGCGCGCGCAGCGCGACGTGCAGACCGCAAACGCGGGGCCATCGCTGGGCGCATCAGCCTCGGCCCAGCGCAGCCAGCCCGGCCGCAGCGATGCCAGCAGCCGCTTCCAGGCCGGTTTTGACGCCAGCTGGGAGCCCGATGTGTTCGGCGGCAACCGGGCCACGGTGAACGCGAGTGAGGCCGAGGCCCGCGCCGCCGAAACCAGCCTGGCCGATGTGCAGGTGTCGCTGGCGGCCGAGGTGGCGGCCAGCTACATCGAGCTGCGCGGGCTGCAGACGCGGCTGGCCATCGCGCAGCGCAACCTGGCCCTGCAGACCGAGACCCTGCAGATCACGCGCTGGCGCCAGCAGGCCGGCCTGGTGTCGACGCTGGATGTGGAGCAGGCGGTGACGGCCACCGAGCAGACCCGGGCCCAGGTGCCCGCGCTGCAGACCAGCGTGGCGCAGGCACTGAACGCGCTGGCGGTGCTGACCGGCCAGGCCCCGGGCGCCCTGCAGGGCACGCTGGGGCATGGCGCCGCCGGTCCGGTGACCATCCCGCCCGCGCCGGACGACCTGGCCCTGGCCTTCCCGGCCGAGACGCTGCGCCAGCGGCCCGATGTGCGCACCGCCGAGCACAGGGTCAGCGCAGCGCTGGCGCGGCTGGACGCGGCCGACGCCGCGCGCTACCCCAGCCTGCGGCTGAGCGGTTCGCTCGGGCTCTCGGCGCTCACGCTGGGCACGCTGACCGACGGCGCTTCGGTGCTGCGCTCGCTGCTGGCCAGCGTGTCGGCGCCACTGCTGGACGGCGGCGCGGCACAGGCCCAGGTGCGCGCGCAAAGCGCCGCGCTGGAACAGGCACGGCTGGGTTACCAGGCCACCGTGCTCACCGCCTTGAAAGACGTGGAAAACGCCCTGGTGGCCCTGCAAGGCAACCGCGAACGACTGGCCCGGCTGCAGGCAGCCGCCAGCAGCGCCGCCAGCGCCGAGCGGCTGGCCCGCCAGCGCTACGAAAGCGGCCTGATCGATTTCCGCACCGTGCTCGACACCCAGCGCAGCCTGCTGTCGTCACAAGACAGCCTGGCCAGCACCCAGGCCACGCTCAGCGCCGACCACGTGCGCCTGTACAAGGCGCTGGGCGGTGGCTGGACGCCCGAAGCCGACACCGCTGCCCCCCGCTGAACACCGGACCCCGCACCCCCATGAACAAGAAAACCGACACCCCGGCCGACCTGCAAACCCTGCTGGGCGATGACCGCCCGCCGCGCTGGTTCCAGCGCCCTTCGCTGTGGGCGGGCGTGGCCGCGGTCGTGCTGCTGACCGGCGGCTGGACCTGGTGGCAGGCCCAGCAAAAGACCAAGGCGGCACCGGTCTATGTGACCGAGCCGCTGCGCACCGGTGATGTGACGCTCACCGTGGCCGCCAACGGCACGCTGCAGCCCACGCGCTCGGTCAACATCGGCAGCGAGCTCTCGGGCACCGTCAAGCGCGTGCACGTGGACGTGAACGACCGCATCAAGGCCGGCCAGGTGCTGGTGGAGCTGGACACCGCCAAGCTGCAGGACCAGGTGGACCAGTCGCGCGCGGCCCTGGCATCGGCCCAGGCGCAGCTGCTGCAGGCCGGTGCCACCGTGCGCGAGGCCCGCGCCACGCTGGCCCGTTTCGAAGAGGTGGCGCGGCTGTCGGACGGCAAGGTGCCGTCGGCCACCGAACTCGACAGCGCCAGGGCCGCCGTCGAGCGCGCCGTGGCCAGCGAAGCCGCCGCCCGCGCGGGCGTGGCCCAGGCGCGTGCCACCCTCTCGACCAACGAGACCAACCTGTCCAAGGCCTCGATCCGCTCGCCCATCAACGGGGTGGTGCTCAGCCGCTCGGTCGACCCGGGCAATGCCGTGGCCGCTTCGCTGCAGGCCGTGACGCTGTTTTCGGTGGCCGAAGACCTGACCCAGCTCAAGCTGGACGTGGCGGTGGACGAGGCCGATGTGGGCAACGTCAAGGTGGGCCAGAAGGCCAGCTTCACCGTCAGCGCCTTCCCGTCGCGGCGTTACCCGGCCACCATCCAGCGTGTGGCCTTCGGCTCGACCAAGACCGACAACGTGGTGACCTACACCACCACGCTAGACGTGGACAACAGCGACCTGAGCCTGCGCCCGGGCATGACGGCGGCCGCCACCATCGTGGCCCAGGAAGCGCGTGGCGCGCTGCTGGTGCCCAACACCGCGCTGCGCTTTTCGCCAGCCAGCAGCAATGGCGTGGCCACGACCAACACCAGCATCCTCTCGAAGATGATGCCCCGCCCCCCCAGCACCGCCCGCCCCAAGACCGCCGGCACCGACCGCCGCGCCGGCGGCCCGCGCCAGATCTGGGTGCTGCAGGACGGCCAGCCGGTGGCGGTGCAGGTGCAGACCGGCATCAGCGACGGCCGCAACACCGTGGTGACCGGCGAGGGCCTCACCGAGGGCATGGCGGTGATCGTGGAGCAACGCAGCGCGGCCAAACCATGAGCCAGCCCGATCAACCCCTGATCCGCCTGCGCGGCATCACCAAGACCTACGGCGAGGGCAACACCGCCTTCCAGGCACTCAAGGGAGTGGACCTGGACATCGAGCAGGGCGACTTCGTGGCCATCATGGGGCCCAGCGGCTCGGGCAAATCGACCGCCATGAACACCCTGGGCTGCCTCGATGTGCCCAGCAGCGGCATCTACCAGTTCCGCGGGGTGCACGTGGAGGCGCTCTCGCGCGACGAGCGCGCGCGGCTGCGCCGGCGCTACTTCGGCTTTGTGTTCCAGGGCTTTCACCTGCTGGCGCGCACCTCGGCGCAGGAGAACGTGGAGCTGCCCCTGATCTACCGCGGCGAGCCCGCCGCCAACCGCCACCGCCTGGCGCGCCAGGCGCTGGAACAGGTGGGGCTCAAGGGCTGGGAGCACCACACGCCCGGTGAACTCTCGGGCGGGCAGCAGCAGCGCGTGGCCATTGCGCGTGCCATCGTCACCGAGCCGCAGGTGCTGCTGGCCGACGAACCCACCGGCAACCTCGACACGCACCGCAGCCAGGAGATCATGGAACTGCTCTGGCGCCTGAACGCCGAGCAGGGCATCACCGTGCTGATGGTGACGCACGAGCCGGACATGGCCGCCTACGCCAAGCGCATGGTGCGCTTTGTGGACGGCGTGGTGGCCAGCGATGAGCGCAACCCGCACCCGGTGGCGCTGCAGGTCACGGCCGACCACACGACCCAGAGCGACTTCAGCGGAGGTGTCGACCATGTGGCTTAACACCCTGCTGCTGGCGCTGCGCTCGATCCGGCGCAACCTGTTGCGCTCCTTCCTCACCATCCTGGGCATCGTGATCGGCGTCAGCGCGGTGATCACCATGGTCACCGTGGGCAACGGCGCCACGGCGGCGGTGCAGAACCAGATCGCGGGCCTGGGCACCAACCTGTTGCAGGTGCGCCCCGGCCAGCGCATGGGCCCGGGCGGCAGCGGCGCCAGCGCGCCCGCCTTCAAGGAAAGCGACGGCGACGCGATTGCCGCACAGGTTGGCGGCGTGGCGGCAGTGGCCCCCGAAGCCCGCACCGGCGCGGTGCTGGTGGCCAATGGCCGCAACTGGAGCAGCAGCATCATCGGCAGCACCAACGAGTGGCTGGTCACCGGCAACTGGCAGCTGGCCGATGGCCGCCACTTCAGCAGCGACGAGCTGCGCGCCGGCGGTGCGGTCTGCCTGATCGGCAACACCGTGCAGCGCGAGCTGTTTGGCACCACCAGCGCCGTGGGCGCACAGCTGCGTGTGCGCGCCATGAGCTGCGAGGTGGTGGGCACGCTGCAGTCCAAAGGCCAGGGCGCCTTCGGCAACGACCAGGACGACGTGGTGCTGATGCCGATCAAGACCCTGCAACGCCGCATCGTGGGCCACACGCGGGTCAACACCCTGCTGGTGTCCATGAGCGAGGGCAGCGACCCGCAGACGGTGAAGAACAGCCTCACCCAGCTGCTGCGCGAGCAGCGCAAGCTGGCCGAAACCGACGAGGACAACTTCAACATCCTCGACACCAAACAGCTGGGCGAGACGCTGTCGGGCACCACCCGCATCATGACCATGCTGCTGGGCGCGGTGGCCGCCGTGAGCCTGCTGGTGGGCGGCATCGGCATCATGAACATCATGCTGGTGAGCGTGACCGAGCGCACCCGCGAGATCGGCCTGCGCCTGGCCATTGGCGCGCTGGAGCGCGAGGTATTGCTGCAGTTCCTGATCGAGGCCGTGGTGCTGGCCGCGCTGGGCGGGCTGATCGGCATCGTGCTGGCCACCGGCGCGTCGCTGGGCCTGTCGGCCCTGATGAACGTGCCCTACCAGTTCAACGTCGGGGTCAACCTGCTGAGTTTCGGCTTCTCGGCCGCCATCGGCGTGCTGTTCGGCTACTTCCCGGCACGGCGGGCGGCGCGCCTGAACCCCATCGATGCCCTGAGACATGAATAGATTCCACCCCCGCGCCACCTTCGGCGTCACCCCCTCAAGGGGGCGATGCGAGTGGCCCGGTAAAGCCGGCTCCACCGCATCCTCGACGGCAGATACGTCACGCCGGAAGGGGAGTTGGTCCAGGGCACCGCGGAACCGGCTTCGCCGGGCAGCCAGTGCCGCCCCCTTGAGGGGGTGACGCGCCCTTGGGCGCGGCGCGGGGGTGGGCTCAAGCCCTTGGTTTGACTTTGCTGGCGGCCAGCTTGGCGTTGGCGCGTGCGGTGTCGGTGTCCGCCGCGCGCGCCAGCGCCACGCCCATGCGGCGCTTGACGAAGCTCTCGGGCTTGCCGAACAGGCGCAGGTCGGTGCCGGGCACGCGCAGGGCCTCATCCACGCCGTCAAACGCAATGCCTTGCGCCTCGACGCCGCCGTAGATGACGGCGCTGGCGCCCGGGTTGCGCAGGCCGGTGTCCACCGGCAGGCCTAGGATGGCGCGGGCGTGCAGCTCGAACTCGCTCTGGTGCTGGGTGCACAGGGTCACCAGGCCGGTGTCGTGCGGGCGCGGGCTCACGTCGCTGAACCACACCTGATCGCCCTTGACGAACAGCTCCACGCCGAACAGGCCCAGGCCGCCGAGGTTGTCGGTCACGGCCTGGGCGATCTGGCGCGACTTTTCAATCGCGGCCGGCTGCATGGCCATGGGCTGCCAGCTTTCGACATAGTCACCGCTGACCTGCACGTGGCCAATCGGTTCGCAGAAGTGGGTCTCGGTGTCGCCGTTCGCCCCTTTGGCGCGCACGGTCAGCTGCGTGATCTCGTAGTCGAAGTCGATGAAGCCTTCGACGATCACGCGGCCGTGGCTCACGCGGCCACCGGCCATGGCGTAGTCCCAGGCCTTGGCCACATCGGCCGGACCGTCGATCTTGCTCTGGCCTTTGCCCGAGCTGCTCATCACCGGCTTGACGATGCACGGGTAGCCAATGCCGGCGTCGATCGCGGCTTGCAGCTCCTGGAGAGAGTCACAGAATTGGTAGGGGCTGGTCGGCAGACCCAGGGTCTCGGCCGCCAGGCGGCGGATGCCCTCGCGGTCCATGGTCAGGCGCGCAGCGCGCGCCGTCGGGATCACGGTGACCGTGCCGGCGGCTTCGAGTTGCTCCAGCATGGGCGTGGCAATCGCCTCGATCTCGGGCACCACCAGGTGCGGCCGCTCGGCTTCGATCAGCGCCTTGAGCTGATCGGGGTCGCTCATCGTGATGGTGCGCGCGTGGTGCGCCACCTGCTGCCCCGGCGCGTTGTCGTAGCGGTCGACCGCGATGGTCTCCACGCCCAGGCGCTGCAGCGCGATCAGCACCTCCTTGCCGAGCTCGCCGCTGCCCAGCAGCATGACTTTGGTGGCGGAGGGTGAGAGGGGGGTTCCGAGGGTGGTCATGGGATGCGCCTGAACGGTTGTTGAGTCTGCGAACTTTAGCCCAGGGCCTGATCAGGCCCGGAGATTGAAATCCGCGCCGTTGGCGGTGCTCAGGCTGGCAGCATGGCTGGTGACTTGGCCCGCGCCGTTGCTCACGCGCACGGCAACGGCGATGGTCTTGCCCGAGGGTGTGCAGAATTTTGTGTAAACGGACAATCCACCGCAGGCGAGAGCCTGCTTGTCCGCAAACACAATGACAACCAAGAAGCACGAAGTACCGCAAGAACTGCTGGCCAGCCTGCTGGC
>Ga0172372_10007174_pt1 | contig 15021 bp, 11 predicted proteins | sample LakKiv5m_2_FD_114544 | JGI IMG/M metagenome (GOLD analysis project Ga0172372, IMG submission 114544) | Freshwater microbial communities from Kabuno Bay, South-Kivu, Congo - kab_092012_9.5m | ecosystem: Environmental > Aquatic > Freshwater > Lake | place: Democratic Republic of the Congo...
CGGTAGTACGCCTCGCCCGGCCCTCGACTCGACGCTCCGATCTTCCTCTGGTCCATCCCCAGAAGATCCCGCCCAACGACCCCGCCGACTACGTCATGCAGGGACCGGCGCCCGGACGCTTACGATCAACGCCCGGACGCTTACACACCTTCAAACCGGAAGGACTTTCTGCCAGCCCAACACTCTACGAGGCCGCAGGCGAGTTCGAGTGGGCGAGGAAGCTAATGCCCGGCCACCCGGATCCCAGGATGAACCTCGCGCTCACGCTCGAGCAGGCCGGCCAGACCGACCAGGCGATCGCGACCTACAAGACCGCGCTCGAAGTCTGGCCCGGCCACATTGCGACCGTGCAGGCCCTGGCCCGCCTCGAGGTCCTCTCCGGCCGCGCCGGCCCGAACAACTCCAAGGACGTGGCATGATCCCCGGGCCCTCGGTCAAATCTCACAGCGGGCCGGACATCCTCCGATCGAGGGCCTATTCGCATGCAACCGAGATCGACTCATTAAGTAGGAAGTCGCGGCGAATCCACCGTACCCCATTGGGCTCAGACAAACCGACAGATAGCTTGGAAAGCGGATTAAGCCCTGAGATCTCGACATCGCTCCGAATCGAAATCAGACGCAGTAGGACACCCATGCCTTCATCTCTACTGCCGAGACCGACCAAGGCAGCACCGCGAACACAACAGTCCGACCAGAGCCCTATCGGGACAGCCCCCTCTGTTGCCTCCGCGCCAGCTACTGCGAGGACAATATGGCGATTCTCGGCAAGGGCACCACCGAGCCGCAATGTCAAGATTGGGGACTCTTCCAGAGTAACGAGGGATCTTTTCAGAAGGTCTACTCGAAGTGGGTGATATCCAAAAGCCACGACCGTGGCAGGTGCCGCCTTCTCACGATCATCCACCATGAGACTTGCCCCCTCAAATCCGCCGCGGGCGACAACGCCACATTCTCTGAGAATAGCGAATTCCTCAACATAAGCGCCTTGAGCGGTCTCCGCCTTAATTATCCTCTGAGCTAGTGGCTCTATTTTCATCGCTAGGCGCCACTTCGGAGCTCCTGTCAATCGATCCAAATGCCAGGCTCCCCCTCGCGCTCCATCTGGGCTCTCAGCCCAGATGGCCAGAGATTCAATGCCCCCCACCTGGTCGATTAGGCTCGAGGAGGACTTCTCTTCTCCAAGGGTGTCTTCTTCAAACAACAAAAAAAACGCGCCATCATCAAAAGCCTTAACAGTGCGGCGCATCAAGGCTTTCGTGCCGCCTACCGGGTCTACACAAACCCACTTTGCGTAAAGGCTGGAATGAGGCACAGTATCGCCACTTTCATCAATCACCCAGCCAAAAAGGCCCCTCCTTACCAACGCCGCAATCTCAAGAGAGTTACCCGCAACCACGTCCAAGCTCGTGGCCATACTTGGCGTAGTCAGGTGACGAGGAAGAATCAAGCTTCCCTTTTCACCCTCTTCCAATGCCCCAACAAGGAAGGCTGGCCCTCGCCATGCGCCAATGGCGGTCAGCTCCATCCCCATTATGCAATCCGCAACAAACAGAGGGAATCCTTCTAGATCCGCGTGCAGCTTTTCTGGCTGTCCACTTGGAATATACACGAAATGTCCAAGTCCAGCAATCTCTGCGGCATCACCAACTACTGCAACCTCTATGTTCTTCTCGCCTTCGAGGCGCATCTCATCGGAAGCAAGGTCGCAGGAATACAGGCGCCAATTGGGGGCGACAATTACTGCATGCTCCCCCTTGGCGACAGTGTCGCTGGGGTTAAACTTGCCGTCACGGTCGGACCTAAGGACATCTAGCACTTTCTCCGAATCATACGCAACTAGGTACGCCCCAACAACAGGAACTCCTCTTCCATCCAGCACACGAGGATAGATTTCTTGCGCCAGACCGCAAAGGAGCATCAACGTCCCGACTTGCGACGCGGATTGAGACAATGACGCCATTGCTCTCTACTCCGGGAAATGATCCCCAATTATCGGCTTGCTCTTAACGCAGGAAAGGCATCTGACCCAAACGTCGATGTCTGTGTGTGCCCCTCCAGGGGCAATCATTGTGATTCCCACGTACAAGGCCTTTCCGCAATCAACGGTACGAGGTATCCTAACGTGTCCCTGCGTGTCAAGCGGCGTGTTTCCCCCTCTTGGGAAAGAGAGGACAAGTTTGGGATAGGGCTCTTCCGATCCGAAGTAGTACCCTCCACAAGGTGAGCTGTAGTCGATTGTAATATTGGCCTTGCAGGCATCAGTTTGCCTACAAGAGCTAAGCCCAAGGAATGAGCACTTCCCATTCTCCATGTCGCCTGGAGCGGGAGCACCCAAACTTGCATCGATCTTGCATGATCCTCCCCTGCCGGGGGTCTGGTGAACGAAGACGTCTACTTCCAACTCGCAAGTAGTGCATTGAGCATAGCCACCGGTAGGGTCTACAAGTCGAATAGGCGCGGCCAAGACGTAGCCCGAAAGGTTCGCGCCGTCGAGGTAGCCTTCAGGATCACGCGAAAGCCACAAGCCAAGGCTGGAACTCAATGTTCTCTGTCGAACAACCCAGACTTGGATGCTCCGGTGGTATCCAGAGAATCCCACCCGACCCATAAGTGCTTCATTGCTCAAAAGCGCATGACCTAGAACACAGCCGCCAATAGGCGCCCCCTGCGCCAACGTCCTATCCGTGCTATCGACATCCCCATCGAGGTCCACGTCACCCCGGACATCGTACGCGCTCGCGTTGATCCACGTCTGGATCTGCGTCGCGTCCGCCGCGTCATTGTCCCCGTCCGAGTTCGTGTCCCCGCCGGGCAGCCCGAACGGCACGCCGTAGGCCGAGTACTTCACCCACTCCGCCATGTACCGGCCGCTGTGGACCAGCACGGACACGTCCCCGCGCCAGTTCGGGCAGTAGAAGTAACGCTCCTCCAGCGTCCCGTCGGACGCCGCCAGCCACCCGCCCGTGTTGTCGCGCTCGCGGCAGACCACGTCGTTGATGTACGAGGACCGGCCGTAGCCGTCAAGCCCTGCCATGGCGTTTACAAACTGCTCCTTCGGGGAGCTGTCCGAAACCCGGCTCGAGCCGTTCCAGTAGGACCGGAAGGTCGCCACGGTGCGCCATCCCTCGTCGTAGGCGGGGTGGAACCAGACGTCCGAGTTGTCCACGGTTTCGCTGGCGTCCGTGTCCTCGTGGATCTCGATCATGTGGCCGAGGCCGTTGTAGCGGTACTCGGCGAGGAGCGTCGAGGACTGGTTCTTGACCTTCCGCAGCCGATAGAAGGCGTCGTACTCGTACTCGTAGTCCTCGCCGTCGTCGGTCATGTTCCCGGCGGCGTCGTAGGCGAGGGTGAAGTTCGGCGTGCCGTTCGAGTCGGTGTCGCGCGACGACAGCTCGTTGACGGTGTTGTTGACTCGCGTCTCGTTCAGCTCGTCGGTATCGGTGAAGTCGCCGTCGCCGTTCAGGTCGAGCTTCGAGACGTCCCAGTTCCCGACGTGGTCGAGCGTCGTCCAGGTCTGCTGGCGCGTGCGGCTCGTGATGCTCGAACCAGACCGCGTGCCCTCCTCCGCATCGACGAGCCGATCGAGGTCGTCCATCGTGTACTTCACGTCGAAGCCAGCGTGCGTGTTGTCCTCGACCCAGGTGATGTTCGAGTTCCGGTCGTAGGAGATGTCGCAGTCGTAGAAGTGCCGGTCCGTCGCGGGTGCTTCGGTCGTCCAGGTGTTCTTGACGAGGCGGTTGAAGCGGTCCAGGTAGTTGTCGTAGCTCTCGGTCGCGAGGTCGTACTGGCGCTGCGCCACGTTCGGCTGCCCGTACTCGGTCGCCACGACGCGGCCCGCGCCGAGGTAGTCGTAGCGGGCGAGCAGCACCGTCGCGGTCAGGCGTGATACGCGGCTGATCGAGTCGTCCTTGTCCTTCGTGTACTCGATCGCGATGACCTTCCCGCCGGGGAGCGTCATCGAGGAGCGCCGGATCGTGTTGCGGCCGGTCGTCGCCTTGGCGTAGGCGTAGGCCATCTCGTAGTAGCCGCTGCCACCGACTGCGCTGTCCTTGTCCTGCTTGTAGCTCGTGATGCCGCCCCAGCCGTCGTAGGTGTAGCTGACCTCGTCGGTGACCGAGCCGCTGCCGACCGTCGCGTTGTCGTACTGGGAGACCAGGCTCGAGCGGCCGAGCGAGTCGTAGGTCCAGGACTTCCGCCGGACTGCGCCGTCGAAGCCCGAGGCAAGCGTCGTGACCCGCTCGTGCGTGCGGCGGCCTGAGGTGTCGTAGTCCGACTCGTAGACGTTGCCGGCCTGGTCCTTCCGGTAGACCTCCTGGCCCTGGGCGTTGTAGGCGTAGCTCACGACGTCCGAGCTGTCGGAGTCGATGTTCGCCGTGGTGGTCCCCGTGTTCGTCGAGTCGGGGTACTTGACGGCCCGTATCCGGTCTCCCGTCGAGAGGACCTGACCTGCGGGCGTCCCGGCCGTCGTGCCGTGGAAGTAGACCGTCTCCTGGTCCGACTCGCCGCTCGGCATGTCCGCGATGATCTTCGTCCGCAGGCCATCGACGTACTCGTAGCGCACCGTCTGGTTGTCGTCGGGGCTGGCGGGGTTTCCGCTGTTCACGCCAGAGCTGTAGTTCCGGACCTCGCTCGTCGTGCGCCCGGCATCATCGACGACCACGCGCGCGACGAGGCCACGCGGATCCGTCGTTTCGGTGTACCCCTGGGCAGGATCGTAGGTGTAGCTCGTGACGAGGACCGTGTCCGAGCGGCTCGGCACCGAAAGCCCATCGCGATCGAAGTTCGAGCCGCCGTTCGTCCCGTACTCGGCGCGATCCGTGACGCGGCCGAAGCGGTCGTACCAGGAGGCGCTGATCTGCGCCCGTCCGGAGAGGTTCGCGGCGGTGATGAGCAGCCGGTCGCCCGAGTCGGCGTTCGAGTCGAGGGCACCTGTCGTGCTGCCCGTGCCCCAGTCGTCGTGCGTGCGGTCGATGCGCACCGAGAGAACGACCTCGTCCGAGTCCTCGCTCTCGTAGACCGTCTGGTGCTCCTCGAGCACGTAGTCGCCCGTCACGTCATCGACGTCGCCGTAGGCTGAGTCGTTGTCCTCGGCCAGGACGAAGCGGTGCGTGGTGCGCCCCAGGCGATCGTAGGCGCTCTTCGCGAGCTGCGAGCCGTCCTCCTTCAGGGTGCGGCCCATCTTGTCCCGCCAGGTCAGGCTCTCGAGCGTGTCCTCGGAGTCGCCGCCCGAGGGACTTACCCCGCTCGGGTTGATCTTGTGGCGAACGGTCTTCCAGGGCTGCCCGATCTCGTCGTAGTAGGTCTCTGTCAAGGCCATCCGCTCGGTGATCTCGCTCGAGACGGGGTCCGTTGTTCCTACCGTTACTCCCGAGGTCGAACTCAGCAGCGCTGTCGCGATGGTGCGGCCCTCGTTGTCGTACTTGTGGAAGGCGTGCGGTGCGGTCGGGTTCGTCTGGAGCAGCACGCGCCCGCGCGCGTCGTGCGCGTAGGTCGTCACGCGCTGGCCAGTCGTCCCGTCAACCACGTAGGCCGTGCGACTCGTCAGGTGGCCGTTGCCGTCGTCGCCCCCACCGTCGTACTCCAGCGCCTCGACCTGGACCATGTTGTCCGTGCCAGTGGTCTCGCCGCCCGAGAAGTCGTGGTCGTTCGTGCCGACGAACCGGCCCGTCGTGCGCCCGTGGATGTCGTAGACCGTGCGCGTGATCGTCCCGTGCGGAGCCTTGGTCCGCACCCGCCGGCCGTTGTCGTCGTAGCCGAAGAAGGTCGCGTCGTAGTTCGTGCCGTCTGAGCCTGCGCCCGAGGTCGGCACGTCGAAGTAGAGCCGCGACTCCTCCAGCGTGTGCCCCGACTCGTTGTAGTGCGAGGTCGAGTGGCGCACGACCGTCCCGAGGTCCATCGCCGTGATCGGGTCGGAATCCGTCTCATCGAGGTGGCCGGTCAGGGCCGTCGTGGACTCGTTGCTCGTCAGTGCGACCGTCGCCTGCGCCTCGACCTCGCCGGCCTGGTTCGTGACCGTGTACTCGACCGGCCCGTAGAATTTCGGCGTCGTCTCGTAGTCCGCGTACACGAGCTCGACCGAGCGCCCGTCCGCGAGCTTCGTGTAGTAGTGCTTCGTCTTCTGCCCATCCGGCGCAGTCACCACATCGACCCGCCCCTGCGCATCGTAGCTGTACGTAGTCTTCCGATGGTACCCATCCGGGCTCGAGACGCCGCTCGGGAGGCCGACGTCGAAGTCGCCCGTGACGTCCGTGTCCGCGTCCTCGATCAGCTCGGTGAGCTGGCCCTTCGTGTACTCGCGGTACGTGACCACCCCATCCTTCGCGACCTCGAACGACGGCGTCGCATCGAGCCGGTAGTTCGGGGTCTCCGAGTTCGCCGAGTTCGAGCCGTTCTTGCTGCTCGTGATGATCGGGTCGGCTGCCGCGTTCTTCGAGAGCGCGACCGTGCCCGAGTGCGCCGCGTGCGTGTAGTCCGTCGTGATCCGGTCCGCAGTCGAGGTCGACTTCGCCTGGTAGGTGTGCACCTTGTCCAGCGTCGGGCGGATCACGTGCGTCTCGCCCGCCTGCCCCGACTGCATGATCTTGCTCGCCTGCTCGTACTCGAATTCCTTGTCGTAGTAGAGGGTCCCGCTCGTCCCCTCCTTGAACATCTTCTTCGTCACGAAGTTCTTGACGGAGCCGTTCGTGGCTCGCGTGTAGTCCCAGATGAGGCCCGCCGACGAACTCCCGCTGATCGTCCCGGTCGAGTGCGTGTAGCTCGAGCAGTTCGCCGGGGTCGCCACCAGCAGGACGAAACCGTCGGTGTTCCTCGTCACGCGCGTCGCCCAGCGGTTCGGGGCCGGGCTCGTGTTGTCCGGATCCGCGTCCGTGATCACCTGCGAGAGCGGCTGGCCGACCTCGTCCCAGTACTGGGTGAGGTAGCTCGTGTCCGGGCGCTGCACCACCGTGCGCGTGCACCAGGTCTGGTCGTAGGTGTTGGCCGTGTCCGAGTAGCTGCCGTTCGACTCGTACTCGAAGGCGTAGGTCCCGTTGTTCGCGCCCGAGCACCCGCAGTCGCCGTTGAACCACGCTTCCTTCACGCGGTGGCTCGAGTCGTACTTGAAGAAGGCCGACGCGTAGGGCTTGAGCGACGTCTCGCTCGCCGTGAGGTGGTCGTCGTCGAAGGTCGAGTCCGACCAGTCGAAGCGGCGCACGCCCTCGAAGTCGACCACGTACTGCAAGGCGTGGGGGTAGCCCGGGTTCGTCGTCGCGTCGTAGGTACCCTCCCAGTAGCGGTAGTAGCGCTTCTGGGTCAGGCTGACCCCGGAGTCCGTGAGCGGCGTCGTGACAGTGACCGTCTTCAGGTCGCCCGCATCGCCGTAGGTCTCGCTCGTGTAGTAGGCGTAGTCGACCTCCGCCACCGTCGCGAGGCCGGTCGGGCTCGCCCAGGTGCCGCCCGTCTTCGTCTCGGCCTTGACCTCGGTCAGGCGCACGACGCTATCGAGATTCGTGTAGGTGTACGTGTAACGCCGATCCGAGCTGTCGTACGCCTTCTGGATCCGTCCCGAGGCGTCGTAGCCGCTCGTGATCGCCGTCGCCTTGGTCGACGAGTCCCCGACGTAGGCGGTGTTGCCATCGGGGTCGGCGATCTTCCAGAGTTGCCCGGACGCGACGCCTGCATCGAAGCCGAAGAAGGTGAACTCGTACCCGTGCTGGTCCGTCAGCTTGTAGGTGTCGGCCCCGCCCGCGTCCTCTGCGAACTCGAAGATGCCGGCGGCCCCGTTCGTGCCCTTGAAACTCGTGCCAGTGCTCGCGACGCGCTTGTACTCGACGAACCGGTCTGCTCCAAAGACCAGGATCACGAGATCCTTGACGTTCGTCGCGTCGTCGTAGAAGTGGATCTCGGGCTGGCTCGACTGGTGCCAGTTCTTGCCCTGATACGAGTTACTGTTCCTGTAGGCGGACGAGCCATCGAGCTGCCGCGCGTTGTAGGTGCGGCCGATCACCCACTCGAATCCCTCCGACGGAAGGGCAATGTCGACGTCCGACACCTGGAATGTGCCCGTGTCGAGCCGGATGCCGCCCACCGACGGCGCGCGCCAGGCCGACTCATAGGGGTTAGCGTTGATGTGGAAGGGCAAGTGCGCGCCCGAGCGCAGCATCCCGTCGAGCTGCACGCCGCGCTGCGTCACCTGCGGCCAGACGTCCTGCACCGGCGTCGCGATCGCCGGCTTGTAGGTCAGCATCGCCTCGCCCCAGATCTCGTTGACCGGGTCGGTCACGGCAACGCTCGGCAGCTTCGGGCCAGGCAGCACGAACGGCACTGCGATCCCGGCAGCAGCGACGGTGGCGATGAGCGAGCGCGCGAGCAGCATGCGGTCTCTCCGAGTGTCCCGGCCGAACGGGGTGGATCTCTCCCGGGGTTCCCACCTCGACGAGAGCCGCGCGGCCTTCGAGCCCCAAACTAGCGAGGTTCGCTCAGGGCGCAACCCGAATTCGCCCAGAACTCTTCGCCAGATTCTTGGCGGGCGCGAGCGCCAATTGACGCCTATCGCGCGCGCACGCGAACCACCGGCGACTCTTCCGTTTCGGAGAAATCTCGGATCTTCTTGTCCGCTCCCGCCATCAGTCCCGAGGTCGAGACAAGTCCAGGCCCGCGCAGATTCCGTAACCGAATCCGCGCCAGCGGACTATCATGCGCGCGTCGCGCTCGGGCCGGGGCCCGCTGTGCGGCGCGATCTCTTCGAGGGAAGGAGCCTCTTCATGCGCGCGTTCGCTACCGCCGTGTCGCTCGTGGTCGTCTCGCTGGGTGCCGTTGCCTTCGCCTTCGGCGGCGGAGGTGGCGGAGGCGGCACCGAGCCCGAGCCGCCGCCCCCGCCGGTCAATTCCGAGTTCGCGGGCGTGCTCTTGCGCGCTGGCCTCGGCGCGGACGCGCTCGCTGCGGCGGGCGTCACGGGCGAGGAGATCGCGGCACTCGTCGCGTCGGTCGAGAGCGCCTACTCCGCGCCGACGCTCGCGAGCCTCGACGAGGCGTTCATGGCGGCGAAGCGCGCGCACGACACGCTCCGGCGCAAGGTGCAGAGCGGCAAGGGCTCGGCCCAGGAAGTTCGCGATCTGCGCGCGGCCGAGGTCTCTCTCGCGCAGGCGACTGCCTCGCGCGACGACTACCTCACGAACCTCCGCGCCATGGCCCGTGGACGGCTCACGGCCGAGAAGGCCGCCCAGCTCGAGCGCGTGCACGCGAACCAGGGCTGGCATCTCCCGGTCCGGTACCTCGTGAAAGACCGCGCCGAGGCAGACTGGGTCGCCCTGCGCGATGCGCTCGCCGCGAAGGAGATTGCCGAGCGCGATCCGGAAGAGCCCTTCGCGGACTCCGCCCAGGCCGTGCTTGCCCGCATCGACGCCGAAGCCGAGGTCGCGGCCGCCAAGGTCGCGCACGAGACGCGCATCGCCGCCGTGCAGACCGCCTGGAACACTGCGGCGGAGTAGGGCCGCGTGCTCGCCCTCCTCATCGGTCTTCTGGCCCTCGTCTCGCCCGTGCAGGACGAGCGCTGGTACTTGACCGATGAGGAGGTCGAACTCTTCGAGCTGATCGACACGTGCTCGAAGGGGCTCGGTGTTGCGCTCGACTACGACCGCGCGCTCGTCCAGGGGCGGGTCACGATCCGCTCCGAGGGCGGCTACACGAGCGAGGGGCTGTGGGCGCTCGCGAACCGCCTGCTCGCCGCGAAGAAGCTCGCGATCGTGCAGGCGAGCGGGGAAGAGGCGCTCGGCATCGTGCCGCTCGGCGAGGCGGCCAAGGTGGCGCGCGTCGAGCAGGATGCGGCGGCCGCGCGGGCGGGCTTCGTGAAGACGATGCGCAACCTGCACTACGCCGAGGGCGAGAAGATCGCCGAGTCGATCCGGACCGTGCTCGGCGGTGAGGGCAGCCTCGTGCAGCCGATCAAGGACGCGCGAGCGATCCTGCTCGCGGGCCCGAAGGCGCAGGTGGTCGAGGCGCTCGAGCTCGTGCGGCACCTCGACTCGCCGACGCCGCCCATGGTCGAGGCGGTGGCGGTCCTGCACTCGACGCCGACGGCGGTCGTCGCCCTGCTCGAGCGGGTCACGAAGGCGATGGAGCAGGTCGGGAGCTTCAAGCCCGAGGGGCTCGTCCTCGCCGAGCCGACGTCCGGGACGATCCTCGTCGTCGCCCCCGAGCCAGAGTTGCCCTGGTGGCGCGAGGAGATCCGCCGCTTCGACCAGGTGCAGCCGGCGCTGACCCGCGAGTACGTGCCGCGCAGGTTTTCGCTGCGCGAGACGGCGAAGCTCGTCGAGGACGTCGCGCGCGGGCCGGCCGACTCTGCCTGGCGCATGGTCCAGGATGAGCTGACGGGGACGCTCGTGATCACGGCCACGCCGGCCCAGCATGCCGAGGTCGAGCGCGTGCTGGCGCGGCTCGAGAGCGAGCCTGCCGATTCACGCATCGCGCTGCGGGCGTTCCCGGTCAAACACCGCGACGTGGACGAGTTCTTGGCGCTTCTGGAGAGCCTCTTGCAGGGTACTCCCCTTCCTGACGCCACGAAGGGAGCCGCAGACGGGGGATCGGCAGCCCTCCCTGCGGCTCCCACTTCCAACGGGACGGGCGGGCGGCCCGTGCCCGATGTGGGGCTGATCACGCTGTCGAAGGATTCCGGCACGAACCGCATCCTCGGCATCGGACCGCCGAGGCTCCTCGACGAGGTCGGCCGGCTGATCACGGACCTGGATGTCGCGCATCCGCAGGTCCTGGTCGAGACGCTGATCGTCACGTTGACCGAGTCAGAGACGCGCGACCTCGCGGTCGAGCTGCAACGCATCGGGGAGTCGGGCGGGACGCTGTGGCGGCTGTCGTCGCTCTTCGGCGGCGGACTCGACCCGGCGGGGACGGCGCTCCCGCCCGGCAGCGCCACCGGCGGCGAAGGCGTCCTGTTGGACCCGGGCAGCTTCTCCGGCGTGCTGCGGGCGCTCGAGACGGTCAACGAGGGGCGCACCCTCAACGTCCCGAAGGTCCTCGTCAACAACAACGAGACCGCGACGCTCGACTCGCTCCTCCAGTCGCCCTACGCGACCTCGAACACCTCGACCAACCTCGCCACGATCAGCTTCGGCGGCACGCTCGACGCCGGGACCAGCGTGCAGGTGACGCCGCAGATCACCGACGGCGATCGGCTGCTCGTCCAGTACCAGGTGTCGCTCAGCACCTTCGTCGGCGACTCCGCCGACCCGAACCTCCCCCCGCCGCGCCAGGAGACGAAGCTCGCGAGCCAGGCGACGGTGCCGGACGGCTACACCGTGGTCTTGGGCGGCCTCGAGGTCGAGACCGAAACCGACGCCGAGACGCGCGTGCCCATCCTCGGATCGATCCCGATCCTCGGCGCGCTCTTCAAGAGCCAGTCGAAGACGAGCCAGCAGAGCCGCTTCTACGTGTTCCTGCGGTGCAGCGTGCTGCGGAGCGCGGCGTTCGAGGACCTGCGCTACCTGAGCGCGCCGGCGCTGGCCGAGGCCGACCTGGACGACGGCATCCCGGTGGTCGAGCCGAGGGTGATCCGGTGAGGGCCTGGATCTTCGCGTTGGCCCTGGTGGCCTGCCGCTCGACCGGCTCGGGGCCATACTCCCCCACCTCGGAGTCCGTGCGCGACTCGGTCCGCGCCCAGGAGCTGAACGCCCGCGCCGCCGACGCGCTCGCGACCGACCTCGACGAGGCGGAAAGCCTCCTGCGCGACGCCCTCTCCGCCGACCTCTTCTTCGGCCCCGCCCACAACAACCTCGGCGTGGTCTACCTCAAGCAGGGGAAGCTCTACGAGGCCGCCGGCGAGTTCGAGTGGGCGAGGAAGCTCATGCCCGGCCACCCGGATCCCAGGATGAACCTCGCGCTCACGCTCGAGCAGGCCGGCCAGACCGACCAGGCGATCGCGACCTACAAGACCGCGCTCGAGGTCTGGCCGGGCCACATTGCGACCGTGCAGGCCCTGGCCCGCCTCGAGGTCCTCACCGGCCGCACCGGCCCGGATCTCGACGGCTGGCTGGCCGAGATCGCCATGCGAGGAGAAACCATGAATTGGCGAGCCTGGGCCATTCGGGCGCGTCAGTGAACTGGCCCGCTTCGCTTGGTCCGCGTGTGCATCCCGGGCGATGATCAGCGAGGGAGGTACGCCCCTTCGGCGTCAGAGCAGGCACGCCACCTGGAAGGCGGCGAAGCGCGCGAAGCGTTCGGGGGAGAGCAGGGCGACGCGCCAGGATTCGCGGTCGTCGTCGTTGCCGTAGTAGATCTTGAGGCCGTCGATCACGCGCTGGTCGGAGCCGTCGAGGTCGACGGTGCCGGACCAGATCACGAGGCCGGTCTCGGCCGAGACCATGTCGACCTGCAGCGAGAGGAGCTGCGGCGGATAGAAGCGCTGCTGCGAGACGGTGCCGAAGAGGATCCCGTCGAGGCTGTAGCGCCTGGCGAGGCCGATGATCGTGCGCGGCTCGTACCAGCCGCGGCGGTAGGGGTCGCTGGCCTCGAGCTCGGCCAGGTCGCGCTCGTCGAGCAGGACGATCTCGTAGGGCGTCGACTGGGCGAGCTCGGTGTGCAGGGCGTGCTGCAGGTCCTGGCCCTGCTGCGCGCTGAGCTCGCGGCCGACGAAGGCCGGCAGGCCGATGCGGCGCAGGGTGTAGCTCTCGAAATCGCTCGAGACGACCGCGTCGGCGAGACGCGGGATCTCGGGCGAGCGCGTGGCGAGGCAGCCCGTGGCGCCGAGGAGCACGAGCAGGAGGAAGAGCGCGCGCCTCACTCGTGGCCTCCGTGCTCGTCCTTGGCCACGGGCTTGTCGCTCTTCGGCTTCGCGCCGGGTTTCGCGGCCGGACCGCGCGCGGCGGCGGCGGCCTGGGCGGCCTCGGCCTCCTTCTGCTTCTCGAGCTCGATGCGCGTCTCGAGCAGCATCTTCTCGGCCTCGAGGCGCCGGATCTGGGCCTGCACGAGGCGCGCGGCGATGGCCTGGTTGTCCTCCATCATCTCGCGGTGCGAGACCTCGAGCGCGGCCATGCGCGCCGAGAGGTCGTCCGACTTGCGCGTCTCTTCCTCGAGCGCGAGCGTCGTCTGCTCGAGGCTCTTGCGCAGGAGCTCGACCTCCTCCGCCAGCGCGTCGCGGTCGTCCTTGACCTGCTGGTAGAGCTCGACGATGTGCGTGCGTCCGGGCGTCGGCGTCTCGATTCCGCGCGGCTCGCCCTGGGCGGTCGAGACGCCCTGCGGCGCGCCATCGACGACGCCGCCGTCCCAGGAGTAGAGCGGCGCCTCGCCGCCGGGCGGCGGCGCGGTCTTCGCGCTCTCCTTCGTCGCGGCCGCCGGCGCCTCGGGCGTCGGCTCGGGAGCGTTCTCGGTCCCGGTGGGAGCCGCGCTCGACTCGTCGGGTCGGTAGCGGCCGTTCTCCTGCCAGTACTCGGGCGGCGGGCCCCAGCTGGCGCGCTCGAACATCGAGGGCGGAACGATGCAGGCTGCGAGGACGAAGAGCGCCAGGCCGGCGCTGAGGGCAACGGGGAAGGTCTTCATGGCTTCTTCGGGGGCTGGAGCTCGATCAGGGAAACCTCGCCGCAGGCGCAGGTGAATTCGATCGCTTGCGTGTGCTCGTCGAGGCGCACGAGGCGCGCCGAGGCGCCGGTGGGCGCGCACGCGCCGGGCGCGGCCGCAGCGCGCGCGGGGCGCCGGCGCTCGGGCTCGTCGAGCTTGACCTGGTCGCGTTTCAGGATGCTCTTCATGGTTCAGGCGACGGGATGGGCCTTCTTCAGCTCGCGGTTCAGGCGATAGAGCGCGCGGCTGTGGATCTGGCTGACGCGGGACTCGGTCACGCCGAGGATCTCGCCGATCTCCTTCAGGAGCAGCTCCTCGGCGTAGTACAGGGTGATGACGGTCTTCTCGGGCTCGGGCAGGTCGCCCATCGCGCGCACGAGCAAGGCCTTCATCTCTTTCCACTCGGCGCTGCCGACCGGGTCCTCGCTGCGCGGGTCGGAGACCAGCGCGCCGAACTCCTCGGAGGGGCCGCCCTCGAGCGAGGCCCAGCACGCGACGCGTGCCGAGTGCAGGACCTCGTCGATCTCCTCGGTGGTCGTGTCGAGGTGCTTCGCGAGCTCCTCGGGCGTGGGCGGGGTGCCGTGTCGCTGCTCGAGCTCGGCCACGGTCCGCTCGACCTCGCGCAGCCGATCGCGCCGGCCGCGCGGCAGGAAGTCGAGCGCACGCAGCTCGTCCAGGATCGCGCCGCGGATGCGCGGGTAGGCGAAGGTCGAGAACTGCAGGCCCCGCGCGGGTTCGAAGGCGTCGGCGGCCTCGATCAGACCGCGCATGCCCCAGCCGAACAGGTCGTCGCGCTGGATGCGCCCGGGCGAGTCGAAGGACATGCGTCCGACGATGTGCTGCAGGAGCGGGATGTGGTCGAGGATCAGCTTGTCGCGATCGACCTCGACCGTCCCGGGAACGAAGGCGTCGGTCATGGCTCACCCTTTCTCACGGCTTCGCCTCCTCCTTCGACAGGCGCGCGGTGCGGTCGCACGCGAGCGCGCGCTCGAGGGCGCCCACGCCGAGGCGCGTCCCGAAACCGAGAAGCACCAGGGTCGCGACGCCGCGCGCGCAGGCGATCCAGACGGGCGCATGCTGCAGCAGCGAGACGAGCGCCACAACGAGCGCGGCGGCGGCCGAGAGGCGCCGCAGGAGCTCGCGCGCGGCCTCGGGCGCGGCGCGGGACGGATCGGGGCCGGCGCTCATGCGTGTGCCTCCGCGCGCAGGTGGCCGCGCAGGACGAGCTCGGCCAGGAGCTCGCCACCCGGGCGGCGCAGGTCGGCGCGCGTGTCGGGGCCGTCGCACAGGAAGGCGAGCGGTAGGCGCGCGCGCAGCAGGGCCTCGCAGGCCCCGGCCGGCTCGTCGGTCTCGTCGAGGCGGGTCAGCACGGCGCCCTTCGCGCGGAAGGGCGCGAAGGCAGCGAGCAGCGTGCGCAGCGAGCCGCGTCCGGCGGCGGCCGAGAGCACGAGCAGGGTCTCGAGCTCGCACACGTCGC
>Ga0172372_10007175_pt1 | contig 15019 bp, 9 predicted proteins | sample LakKiv5m_2_FD_114544 | JGI IMG/M metagenome (GOLD analysis project Ga0172372, IMG submission 114544) | Freshwater microbial communities from Kabuno Bay, South-Kivu, Congo - kab_092012_9.5m | ecosystem: Environmental > Aquatic > Freshwater > Lake | place: Democratic Republic of the Congo...
GGATTTGTGGGGCCATTTGGCTGGCTGGGGTCAGCAAGCCGTTCCAAAACAACCGTGCCTGACACAAGCACGGGCGGAGTTGCCGATGAGGTAAATCGAAACGAGTTGCCTTGATCAACCGTGAACATCGGCAAGGCAGTGGCGGTTAAGTTTTGAGGGGAATTGGGCAGTACGCAAAGGTAGTCGCCCGCTCCAGCGCCGGGAGAAGCCAAGCCCGCCGGAACGCCGAGGCTCGAACCGGATAAATTGGTAGATCGGGTGGTAACCGATGTGCCGCTCAAAACAAACTGAGACTGCGTGGTGCCAGATGTGCCAACGCTGGCAAATGCCACCGCATTGTTTTCAGTGTATCTCAGCTGCCATGCAGCCAACGGCAGCGTACCGCTCATGGCTAAGCCACTGACTTCAGTCTGACCTACCACGGTCGTGCTTCCAGTGGTTGCGGCAATCAGCACCGCCGAGGCTGCCGGCCGGTGGAGGTTGACGAATAATTGCGACTGATTGCTATCAAGATCACGCCATGCGGCAGTTTCAGTGATCACCACCTCAGGCCGTTCAGCGCCATATACAACCGGGGAAGACGCCGTTATCTGCCAGCCGTTAGAAAGGTCGGTGTCGTACACAAACCGCGTCAATGCCGCATCGGCATCACGGAAGTCGAGGACATTGGCCGCCCATTGGGCCGCCTCGGCGGGGCTTAGGCTTATCCCGCCAAGTGCCCTCACCAGGGTGTAGAGGCCTTTGCAATACTCCTGCTGCTGGGCCAACGCCACGGCCGTCGTTCCGGAGAGCACGGGGCGGTTGATATTGAAGCGGAGACCGGCAGCGATGTCGGGCGACATCACATTGCTGGCAAGGCCCCAGCTAGTGCCGCTCGCCGCGATAAAATCCTCGATTTGTCTTGCCGCCAGCCCCGTCAGGCCGGGGGTGTCCCAACTGTCGGTCGTGATGGTCATCCGGCTCCGCTGGGCGAGATCTTCGAGTCCCGATGCCAGCCGCTGCGGAAGTTGGGGAGCATCGGGATCATTCGCCCGAAGAACGCGTTCCAATTCCGCAAGCGTGAATGGATTATCGTCGTTCGCCCCTGCGGCGACGGCAGGCCGGCGAATGTCGCCGAACCGCGGGGCGGCGGAGTCAAGCCGGGTCTCGTAAGGGTCATCAATTGAATCGCTTCCCGCCGTGCCGGACCAACTCGGTCGATAAAAGTTTAGCGTTGGTGTGAGCTGGCCAGCCGAGGGCGCAGTCATGTAAATGCGGGTCTGCCCTTTCAGGTCGGCTACGGCGTTTGAGCCCGCGATCGTCAGAGTGTATATCGAGTCGGTTCCCCCCGTTGTCGTATTCAAAATCGCATTGGTTCCGGTCGATGTTTGCTGGTTGACGGCGGTCTGATCTCCGGCTGCTTCAGGGGTGGCATTGGTTCCGTATCGGCCGTCGATTGCACCAATTATCGGGGGGGATCGTCGTTGAGTGGCAGTGGGGGCCGCGGCAGTGGTCGTTGGGGTTCCGCTCAGCAGCAGTTCAGGCCAAACACCGCTAAAGGCATAGGTACCGGAATCAGTCGGGAGCGTCGGTGGAAACAGCAGTGGTGAATTGATGTCAGCAGGGCCATAACCCATGCCGATCGGCGTGTTCGGTGTTCCCGCGTAACTGGATTGAGACGTAGCCATCCCGGCTGCATTGATATTAATGCGGCCATCCAGATCGAGAATCAGGTAGGAGACCTGAAAACGTAGAGTGCCGCCAAGCGGAGATGGGCGGTCAGGTATTACAAAAGGTGCTGGAGTACTGGTTCCAGATGCGATCGCGCTGGTGACAGACGCGTCAGGCGGTATCCACGCGCCGTCGAGTACACCGACGTTGTCGTTATCTACGACAGCTGTCCCGGCGGTGCCGGAGAACGACAGGCGATCAAATCGGCTCACCTGACCAAGGGCAAGCAGTGGTTGGGCAAGCCAGATGTTCGCGTCGTCGTAAGCGTCGTAGGACTCAGGGCCTGTGGTGCCGGTCGTGGGTGTGAATTCGCGGCCATTGATGAAAAATCCCGCGGTGCCCGTGGGCAATTTGCGGAAAGGTGTAGCTGGTAGGTTCGCTAAGTAGCACTCCGCAGTGCTTCCGGTAGTGCCGGTTTGGATGCCGCCGAGTATTCGAAAACTGGAGATATCTCCATCACTGGGATTCGGAGACAGAGTGAGAATGCGCCCGCCCAGTCTGTTTGCTATTCCCCCTAGCCCGGACCCCGTTAGCGTCAGAGTAAGAACAGGCGTTCCTGTTCCGGATTGCACAACGCCACTTCCAGAGATGAGCGGCGGGCCGTATTTGTCGGCGAGAAGGTTTTCGAGTGCAGGCAATGTGCCCGAGACGGTCACGGAACCGTCGGTGCCGCCTCGGAGCACCCGAAGGAGCGATTCATCTAGCGATTGCTTCGCAAGGTTATCGGCGCCCGTTGTTTCGAGCGCGGCAGTGCCATAGGCCCGGGCGGACGCCCGCGAGCGAAGCGTGATCGTGAGGAGCCACGCACCGATCGCCATGAAGAGCGATAGCATCAGCATGACCAGCAGCAGGAGCATGCCGCGGCGGCTACTGCCTGATCGCGTGAAATAGGTGTTCATAAAACTTTGTTCTTCGTTTCGGGCTTGCCCCAGCCGCGAAACAACTTGGTTGAATATGAGGCTCTAGTGTTTCGCTTTATTTCAGTACGACCGGGTATTCATCCACGCGGATCAAGCCAGCGAATCCAATTACCAGGAGTTGTTTTCCAGAGGCGGTGGATGTCGTGTAGTTGCCGGCTTCAAGGGGTAACGACACGTAGGAGATGCGTTGGGCAGCGTTGCTGGACTGCTGTGTCCATGATGAGTTGATGCGGAACCATTTGGGCGGTAGCGGCTTGGGCGGTAGCGGCGGTTGTGGCGGTTGTGGCGAGGCCACTTCGGGCGGGAGAGCCAGCACGTAGCTACAGGGCTTTAAGAATGTAGAGCGGACAGTTTCCAACCCCGCGGGTAATTCATAGAGAACGCCGCCCGCGGCGGGCTGCGTGAGATCTATGCCACGAATCTCACCGGGTTTTTTGAAGATCGCGATGGTGAGGGTGGCGGCTGAGCCAGGGCCTACCGAGGTGCCGCTAGCGGCGAGGGTCGCGCCCCAACAGACGCCCCGCTTAAAGGATCTCGGTCCAAGAGTACCGTTTTCGTATTGGCTAGCGAGAGTGTCCGCCGCAAATTGAAGATCGTCTTGGATGAAGAAATCGCGGCGAGTTTCGATGGGCGAGGTCTTGCTGTAAGGCCATACTCCCAAAAGAGAGATAGGCCAAGGCCGGGAGTCATGAAACTGATCAAAGAAATAGTCGGGGGCTGCTTTTGCCGCTGACGACTGCTCAGAAGGGAGATCGATGATAGACGTGACGTTGAGCCCCATCGCTAAGGTCCGGAGCTGCTTCGCACTCGAGGGGCTTTCTGGGACGGTGATGTTGAATGTAAGAGGAGCTGAGGTGGATGTGGCAAATAGCGTGTGGCTGAGAACGTCAGAGGCTGTTATGTCTGAATACACATTTGCCGCCATAAGGGCCGCGCGATCCTCCGCGACGCTTTCGGCAAGCCGTGAGCCGGCGGCCGGGAGGATTGCGGCGATGCCGGACAGCGCGAACACGAGGATGCCACAGGCGACGAGTACCTCTAGGAGCGTCATGCCGTTGCGATTCATCGCCTGCGCCGCACAGCGGCAGGCGGCGCCAGTGCTCTTGCGAATGGTCGAGCGGGGCATGTTAAGAACGCCTTGATATGGATCAGGGGGCAGCTAGGACGTTTGACCTAACGCTGCGAAAGTAGGCGCGGAGTCTTTCACGGGCGATCGGGATTGCCACTTCCTTGCCTTGCGATGCCAAGTCACTGAGGTCTGGCTTCGCCGAGGGGACATTTTTGCCCGTGGTAACGCGACCAGTAGCCGGTGAGATCGCAACCCAGATGGATTTGTCGCTTCGGAGGGCGTTGTAGTGAGGCGTGTTGCCTGAGGTATTGTCGATCTCGGATTTGGCGGCCACCAGCAGGTAGATCGGGGCGGTGGGCTTAACGGGCGACGTCGGATCCTTAGTGTTTTCTTGCGGCGGAATAAAGGAGGTCAACGTCCCTGTGCGATCAAAACACATTGAGGTACGGCCCATCAGAAAAGACGATTTAAAAGTCGGAAGTTCAGAACTTAAGCCCATGTCGTACACGTCGTCGATGTCATCTCCGATGCTGCTGAATCGGAGGTCCACGGCGGCAAATTTCGGAAAACTCAGTGCCGCCTGCGTGGGTAACGGCCAGCGTGCGATTTCACACGTCAAGGCTGTTCCACTTGGCCAGAGAGTGTTGATGGTTTGGACGGAGCCCGAAGGCAGCAAAGTAAATTGACCGAGTGATTGCTGCAGCGTGACCTCCCCTGAAGACGTCCCAGTCGGTCTGAATGCGAACCACTCGCTGGAAGGGCCGCCGGAAGTGAAACGAATCTGGAATCCGGCATTGACATTATCCGCATTCAGCAGAGTTCCCGTTGTGACTGTTGCAATGGTGCTAGAAATGGAGGGCAGTGCCAAAAGCGCTGGGCCGATGATTGGCTGTTGGACGTCGCCGAATGAAACGACTGTGCTATAGGTGGGGGTGTTGGCGAGTTGCCGCCGCGCTATGCTCTGAAGGAGGTCAGTGCGGGAAGCGGTCGCACTCAGGAGCGGGTTAATTAGATCGCTCGGTTCGACGAGCATCGCAGCGCCTTCTGTCCGGGATAAGGCCTTTGTTTGGGTTTGCATGATGGCGGAAGTGAGTGCATTCGCCACCTGGCGTATTTGCGCGTCTTCCGTTGGCCGCATCGCAACGATGACCACGCTGAGCAGCGACGCGAGCAGACCAGTTACTACCAACAGTTCAACGAGCGTAAAAGCGTTTCGACGAATTGGAGGAATCATTGCTTGGCCTCCGCGTCGAAGTTGGTGATGTTGTCGTCGGCAAATGAAGAGAAGCGGGCTGCGGAGATGTTCGTTGGTGAAACTCTCCAATCTCCGCAGGAAGCGCCGGAAGCATCGCCTGCCGGCGCCAGATTGCTAGCTTCGTTATTGCGCTCGAAGCCGTATTCTCCATCCGGGCCGGCGGAGTAAATGAGCGGCCGCATGCCGAGTGTGGCAGACGGCACATCAGGGATTTCATTGTTGTTGTAGTCCTGTTCTCGGCCATCAAGCTCTCCATTGCCATTTTCGTCTTCAAGCAAGACTGGTTTCAGAGTACGGCTTCCAGAAAAGAAGTTCATACCGCTGCCGGCTGGCAACTGAACGGCGGCGGGCCAAAGTATGAAGCCGATTGGATTCCCCCATGCGTCGAGAAACTCTGGCATCGTATCGCCGTCTTTGTCACCGATCGGCGAAAGATTGCGGCAGTCGATGCAATCGGCAGCGCCGGATTGCATCACGAGCATGAAGAGGCATTCTGCGCCGGCAAAGGTCTTGCCGACGAAAAGCGGATCGTTCGGATCTTTTCGTGGAGCGGGGAGGTTATTCCAAATGCCTATAGCTGTGCGCTGAAGTGGGGACTGCGGCATCCACTTGGCCGTCCCACTGTTCGCCATAAAGGCAACGTCGGTCCAGCGATCTGAAAGGTCGCCGCTCAGGATGTTTCGGCGAATGTGCCAAGCGCGTTGCTCCGTTGGGTACTTAAACACAGCGTCGGGGATAGTTTGCTCACTGCCCAACAAGACAGACGCCATGTCGACGGCGCGAGAGTCGTAGCTCTGAAACTGGTTGGAAACAACTTCATCGAGCTTGGCGATCAGGTCGCGGGTGGCATTGACTTTTTGCGTCGTGCGGACGTTGGCCACGGCGCCGCCCAGCAGCGCCATGAGCCCCAGGATGATCGCGATGACGACCAGCAGCTCCGTCAGCGTGAAACCACGGCGATGGATGGCGGGCGTCATGAAAGATCCTGGATCAGCTTGATGAGCGGCAGGAACAGGGCGATCACGATGAAGCCCACGGCGCCGCCCAGGAAGATGATGAGGAGCGGCTCCATCAGGCTCGTGAGGCTCTCCGTGAGCACGGCGCATTCTTCGTCGTAGACGTCGGCCACCTTGTAGAGCATCGTGTCGAGCTCTCCAGACTCCTCGCCCACGTCCACCATGTTGATCACGAGATCGTCCACGATCGGCTTGCGGTATTTCATCAGGTAGAAAAGCGGGCCGAAGGGCGGGACGAACGTCGTCCAGAAGAGCATCGCCACCAGATTGAAGGGAGGCACCGAAAACTCCCGCAACGGCTTCGCGATCGCATTGCCATCGCGGATCGATTCCGACACCTTGCCGAAGAGCTTCTCGAACATCAGGTTGCCCGAGGTCTCTTTCGTGATGTTCAAGGCCTCGAGGATCGGCACGCCGCTGGCCAGGAGCGTGCCGAGCGTGCGCGTGGAGCGGGCCATGATGTTTTTCTCGACCAGCTGGCCGAAGACCGGCGCCTTCAGCGAAAAAAGATCCCAGCCCATGCGGCCATACGGCACGAGCTTGATCGCCTTGATGACGAGATTCACGCCAAAGGGGATCGCCGGGATCAGATACCAGTAGTTGGCCACCCAATTCGAGATGTCGATCAAAAGCTGCGTCATCGGCGGCAGCTCGCTGCCGAAATCCTCGAAGATCTTTTTGAACTGGGGCACGATCTTCAGCATGATGAAGGCGAGGATGCCCACCGCCACCGTCACGACCACGATCGGATAGACGAGCGCGCCTTTCACCTTCCGCTTGAGCGCCATCGCGCGCTCCATGAATTCCGAGAGCCGGCGGAGGATCACTTCCAGCGCACCGCCCGCCTCGCCCGCCCGGATCATGTTGCAATAGAGCCGGTCAAAACACTTCGGGCTCTTCGCCATCGCCTCCGAAAGCGTCGCTCCGCCCTCGATCTCGTCGCAGACGTCCAAGAGGGAATTTTTCAGGCGGCCCGGCTTCTGCATGTCGGCCAGGATCTTGAGGCTTCGCAGGATCGGCAGGCCGGCATCCTGCAGGATCGAAAGCTGGCGGGTGAAGAGCACGAGCTCCTTGAATTTCACGCCGCCGATCGTGAAGGTGCGGCCCGGCTTCCGCTTGGCAGAGGCGGCCTTCGCCTTGCCGGCCTTGCCCGCCTTGAGCTTTGTCACCATGTAGCCCATGGCGCGGATCGTGGCCTGGGCCTCGGCCTCGGTGGGGGCCTCGACCGAGTCTTTGATCTCTTTGCCCGTGGCGGCGTCGATGGCTTCGAAGAGGTAGGTGGGCATGGGGCATGGCAGGCTAAAGCCTACCCTACGGGGTTTTGGGGTTGGCGAGCGTCGAGGTGTTTGGGGTTACAGGCAATCCGGATAGTGGTCGTGGTGGTGACGGTCGAGTTATTACGCTTCGAGGATGGTTTCGCGGATGACTTCTTCGGCGGTCGTCAGGCCGTCGAAGATCCCTTGCATGCCGGAATCGCGGAGCGTGACCATGCCCTGGCTGCGGGCCTTCTCGCGGAGGTCTTCCGTGGAGGCATTCCGCATGATCATGTCGCGGAGATCGTCGTTGATCAGCATCAATTCGTAGAGGCCGAGGCGGCCCTTGTAGCCGGTGCGATTGCACTTTTCGCAGCCCCGGCCGCGGTAAAACTTCTTGCCCATCACCTGCTCCGTGGTGAGCTCGAGATCGGCCACCACGTCGGGGCCGGGAATCACCTCCTCGCGGCAATTCGTGCAGATCCGGCGCACGAGCCGCTGCGCGAGGATCGCCTCCACCGTGGCCGTGATCAGAAACGGCGGCACGCCCATGTCGCGGAGCCGGGTGACCGTGGAGGGGGCGTCGTTGGTGTGGAGCGTGGAGAAGACCATGTGGCCGGTGAGCGAGGCCTGCACCGCGATCTCCGCCGTTTCCACGTCGCGGATCTCGCCCACCAGGATCCGATCGGGATCCTGGCGGAGGATCGCGCGGAGGATCGCCGCAAACGTGTTGCCGAGATCATTGTCGATCGGCACCTGCACGATGCCGTCGATGTCATACTCGATCGGGTCTTCCGTGGTGATGAGCTTGTCTTCCACGTCGTTCAACTCGGAGAGGGCGGAATAGAGCGTGGTCGTCTTCCCCGAGCCCGTGGGGCCCGTCACGAGGATGATCCCGTTGGGCCGCTTCATCACGTCGCGAAACTTCCGCTTGATCCCCTCATCCATCCCGAGCTTGTCGAGATCGAGCGAGACCACGCCGCGGTCGAGCACCCGCATCACCACGCTCTCGCCGAAAAGCGTGGGCAGCACGCTCACGCGGAGATCGACGGGATGGCCGCCCACATTCAGCTCGATCCGGCCGTCTTGCGGCAGCCGCCGCTCGGCGATGTCGAGATTCGCCATCACCTTGATGCGGGTCGTGATCGCGAAGGCGAGATGCTTGGGAGGCGGCACCATCTCCTGGAGCACGCCATCCGCCTTGAGCCGGATCCGGAATTCATGCTCGAATGGCTCGAAATGGATGTCGCTCGCGCCATCGCGGATCGCGAGCAGGAGCACCATATTGAGCAGCTTGCGCACAGGCGCGCTCTCGGCCAGGGCCTCGATGCTCGTGAGATCGGTGGGGCCGTCGCGGCCGGCGGCCGCCGCCGCGGCGGCGAGATCGTTGTCGTGCTCGAGATCGTCGACGAGCGATTCCACGCTCTCCGTCTCGGAGGAAAAGAGCTTCTCGATCGCCTTGTCGATTTCGGGCTCCGTGGCCACGCACACGTGGATGTCGTAGCCGAGAAACGTCCGCAGCTCGTCGGCGATCTGAATCTTCTGCGGCTCCGCCGACGCGATCGTGAGCCGATTGCCCTCGAGCGAAAGCGGGATCACGCGATACATCTGCGCCATCGGCTCGCTGATGAGCGCCCGCACCTCCGGCGGGATCTCGCGGTCGTAGAGCGTGACGAAGGTCGTGCTCCACTGCTCGGCCAGGGCCTCGCCGAGCTGCTCGTCGGAATAGAAGCCGAGCGACACACCCACCTTCCCGAGCAGCTCGCCGCCCCGCTCACGCTGCTCGTCGAGCATCGTGGCCAGCTGGATCTCGTCGATGAGGCCGAGGTCGATCAGGATTTGGCCGAGGCGTTTGAGGGCCATGAGAGCGTTTGGGGGTGCGTTTGGGGTTTTTGGAGTGGGGGCGGTTTTGGCAGCCTGAAGGCTACCCTACCTTTTGTTACTTCTCGGGATCGTCGTAGATGCCGCGTTTGGCTTTTTCGATGCGGGCCATGAGGTCGTCGGGATTCTGGGCCTTCGAGAGGACGTCTTCCTCCTTCACCTTGCGTTCGTTCCAGAGCTTGAAGAGATGGTCGTCGAGCAGTTGCATGCCGAGCTTCGTGCCCGTCTGGATCGCCGAATTGATGCGGAAAGTCTTGTTTTCACGGATCAGATTCCCGATGGCCGGCGTGCAGACAAGGATCTCGTAGGCCGCCACGCGGCCACCGCCGATCTTCGGCAGCAGCGCCTGGCTCACCACGCCGATGATCGCCGTCGAGAGCTGCGTGCGCACCTGCTCCTGCTGGTTTGTGGGGAAGGCGTCGATGATGCGATTGACGGTGCCCTGGGCGCCCGTGGTGTGGAGCGTGCCGAAGACCACGTGGCCGGTCTCGGCGGCCGAGATCGCCGCCTCGATCGTCTCGAGATCCCGCAGCTCGCCCACGAGGATCACGTCGGGATCCTGTCGGAGGGCCCGGCGCAGGGCCTCCGAGAAGCTGGGCACATCGTTGCCGATCTCCCGCTGATTGACCGTGCTCTTCTTCGACTGGTGGTAAAACTCGATCGGATCTTCGATCGTGATGATGTGGTGGTCGAAGTTTTCGTTGATGTAATTGATCAGGCTCGCGAGCGTGGTCGACTTGCCGGAACCGGTGGGGCCGGTCACGAGAAAGAGACCGCGTGGGCGGGTGACCATCCGCTTGCACACCTCGGGCACGCCGAGCTGCTCGGGGGTGAGCATCTTGTTTGGGATCTGCCGCAGCACCATTGCCACGCTGCCGCGCTGCTTGAAAGCGCTCACGCGAAACCGGGCCATGTCGCCGAAAGCGAAGCCGAAATCGGTGCCCCCCTTCTCCGCCAATTCCGCCTGGCAGCGCTCGGGCGTGATCGCCTTCATCAGGCCGTTTGTGTCGTCGGGCGTGAGCACCTTCGTGGCCTGCGGCTTCATGTGGCCGTCGATGCGGAAGACCGGCGGCAGGCCCGTGGTGATGTGGATGTCGCTCACGCCATTTTTCACGGCCGCCGTGAGGAGCTTGTCGATCTGGATCGTGCCCGTGGCCACCCGCGGCTTGAGGATCTGGGCATCCTCGTCGTCATCCGCCGACAGGGCATGCTCCTTGACCGTCGGCTGGATGTCGAGCTCGAGCGGAGCATCGTTGGCAAACGCCGCCTGCCCCGGCTCCGGCTCGGTGGACTGCCGGATCACCAGCACGCGCGTGCCCTGATTGTTGATCAGCGAGGCCTCGAAGCGGCCCTGGGAATTCGAGAAGTGAAACCGGGCCGGATCGCCGCGATCGGGGATCACCGCCGAGGCCATCGCCTCGATCTCGTCGGCGGGAATGGGCTTGGTCTTCAAGGGCCGCATCTGGTCGTTGATGCGCAGCATCGGGGGCATGCCCCCGGAGAGACGCAATTCCGAAGCGCCGTTGTCGAGCGCCACCTTGAGGAGCTTCTCGACCTGCTGGGCCATGGGAGACAGGGCAACCGTGCTCATGGGGATTTCCTCCGTAGGAAATCATATTCTGCCGCAGGGCGCACGTGGCGCACAGTTACGGCACGTGGGGAGACAAAGCGATGGTTGCCCACGAGAGATGAACCGCCTGGCGACCGGCCGGCCCCTGACAGCGGCCGATCGACTCAACGCATTATGGGGTATATCGGCGCAAAAGTCACGCAAATTCCAGTAGGGTAGGCTTCAGCCTGCCGAAAGCGGGCGAATGGTAGGGTAGGCTTCAGCCTGCCGAAAGCGGGCGAATGCAGGGGCAAAGGCAGGCTGAAGCCTACCCTACCGGGGCAGACGGGCAGACGGGCAGACGGGAAACCGTTACTCTTCGACGCGTTTGGAGACGCGGAAAACCTCGTCAAATGTGGTAATTCCCCGCAAAACCTTCCCCACGCCGTCGTTAAACATCACCGTCATCCCGGAGGCCACGGCCGCCCGGCGGATGTCGGTGGTGGGGGCCCCCTGGAATGCCAGCTCCCTGAGTTTTCCGTTCATCACCATCAATTCGAAGATGCCGAGGCGGCCCTTGTAGCCCGATTTCTGGCAGTGGGCACAGCCGCGACCCTTCATGAACGTCGCCCCTTTGAGCATTGCAGGGGTCACGCCCGCCGCCTCGAGCTGCGTGTCGAGCGCCTGGAAGGGCTGCTTGCACTGGGGACAGTTGACGCGAACCAGCCGCTGGGCCAAGACCGCGATCACGCTCGAGGCCACCAGATACGCCGGAACCCCCATGTCGATCATGCGGGTGATCGCGCCGGGGGCGTCGTTGGTATGCAGCGTGGAAAACACCAAGTGGCCCGTCAGCGAGGCCTGGATGCCCATCTGGGCCGTTTCCGTGTCGCGCATCTCGCCCACGAGGATCACGTTTGGGGCCTGGCGGAGCATCGCGCGGATCACGCGGGCGAAGTCGAGCCCGATCTGATGCCTCACCTCCACCTGGTTGATGCCGGCGAGGTAATACTCGACCGGATCTTCGGCCGTGATGATCTTCGTGTCGGGGCGGTTGAGCTCGTTGAGCGAGGCGTAGAGGGTGGTCGTTTTGCCCGAGCCGGTGGGGCCCGTCACGAGGATGATCCCATTCGGACGGCGGATCAGATTTTTGAACTGCCGGAAATCCCCCTCCGAGAGGCCGAGCTGCCGGATGCCCACGCGGATGTTGTCTTTGTCGAGGATCCGCATCACGACCGTCTGGCCGTGATTGGTGGGCATCACCGACACGCGCAGATCGTAGTCTTTGCCGTCGGCCGTGAGCTTGATGCGGCCGTCCTGCGGGCGACGCCGCTCCGCGATGTCGAGCTTCGAAAGGATCTTGATGCGGGAGAGGATCGCGCCGAGGAGGCGCCGCGGGGGATTGTCGCGCTCCACGAGCCGGCCGTCGATCCGATAGCGGATCCGCACGCGATCCTCGAAGGGCTCGATGTGGATGTCGCTCGCCCGCAGGCTCACCGCCTCGGTGATGATCAGATTCACGAGCTTCACCACCGGCGCGTCGGAATTCTCCTCCTGGGCCTGGTTGGCCTGCTGCTCGACGGCCGTCTCGGTGAAGTCGATCGCGGTGTCGGTGAATTCCTGGAGCATCGAGTCGGCGCTCTCGCCGTCGGCCGTGCCGTAGTATCGATTGATCGCCTCGACGATCTGCTCGCGCGGGGCGAGGGCCATCTCCACTTCGCGATTCAAGATGAAGCGGAGCTTTTCCAGCGTGTCGAGATCGGTGGGATCGCTCGTGGCCACGCGGAGCGACGAGCCCTCCTCGGCCAGCGGGAAGATCGTGTTTTCGCGAGCCACGCTCTCGGGCAGCAGGCCGACGATCTCCGGCGAGATCTCGAGGCCCGTGAGATCGACGAGCTTCAGGCGATAGGCCTTGGCGAGGGCCTTCATCACCTTCTCGCCCGGGGCATAGCCAAGCCGCACGACCTCGTCGTGGAGCTTCTTGCCGGAGGAGGATGCGATCTGGAGCGCCTCGGCGAGCTGCTCGGCGCTGACGATGCCCTCGGAAATCAGGATGTTGCTAAACGCGTCGGGCATGCGAGGGGGTGTAGACCGCTTTGGCAATGTAGACCGCTTGCTCCGCAAGCGGATCTGGATCTGATTTGGGATCCGCTTGCGGAGCAAGCGGTCTACTAGCAAGCGGTCTACTTTGAGCGGGCCTACTCGAGAAAGGTGTCGGTGTGTTCGTAGCCGGGGGCACACGTGCATAGAAACACGAGCTCGACCGAGCCCGTGTTTTTGATCGTGTGGCTCATGCCAGGAGGGATCGCGATGGCGTCGCCGGGGCCGACGGGCCGGGTCTCGCCGGCGAGCGTCATGAGGGCGGTGCCTGTGAGGATGTAGTAGATCTCTTCGGTGACTTTGTGGTGATGCGGCGTGGTGGCTTGTCCTGGAGCCAGGCGGGCCTCGGCAAGGCTCTGCTGGCGGATCGCGGAATTGCGATGGGCGAGCAGCTCGCGGATCGTCGAGCCGTCGACCGTGGTGAAGGGAACCGCCTCCCGCTGATTGATAACATCCATACGAATCAGAATAACAAATAGAGGACGGCCGGCGGGATGGGACGGGCCTCCCAGCCGCCGGGGGGCAGGGCGGAGGGGTCGAAGGCGGTGTCGGCCTCGACCACGAACGTGCTCCCCGGCGGGGCGGCGAGCCGGAGCGACTCGACGAGAGACATCACATCCGTCGGCCGCGACTGGAAAAACTCCCACGGCGGCGAGATGAAAACGAGCCAGGGGGCGCTGGCTGGCAGCGCCGGCAACCGCTTCGGCCAGAGGAGGACGTCGCCCGTCTTCACCTCCACGCGATCTTCCACGCCCAGCGACCGGGCCGACTTCCTCAGGAGGTCGGCCGTGGGGAAATGCCGCTCGCAGAAAATCGCCCGCGCCGCGCCGCGGCTCAAGGCCTCAAACCCGATCGCCCCGGAGCCGGCAAAGCAATCGATCGCGATCGCCCCGATGACACGCGTGCCGATGAGATCGAAAAGTGACTCGCGGACGCGGTCTTTCATCGGCCGCGTGCGCGGGTCGGGGCTGAATTCGAGCCGCCGCCCGCGAAGGCTGCCGCCGATGATGCGTGGGGCGCTCGCGGCCTCGGCCTGGCTCGGATCGGTATGGGAAGATTTTCGCATCAGACGTTACGCGGCCCCATGTGGAAACTGGTAATGTACATCACCTGGTGGGATAGGCTTCAGCCTGTCTCCGATGCATGACAGACTCAAGCCTGTCCTGCTCAACATCCCTTCCGCCGGAGCCCCTATGCCCTCCCGCATCCTCCCGCTGTTTGCCGCCCTGCTGCTCGCCACGCCCGCCCTCGCCCAGCAGGCCGTCGTCGAGACGAAGATCGACCCCGCCAAGGCCAAGGCCGAATTCGCCGACGCCAGCAAGGCGATGAAGGAATTCGTCGCGGAGCTCACCGCCCTCCAGGCCGAATACCAAAAGCCCGGCAGCGACAAGAAGGCGATCGAGGCGAAATTCGACGCCACGAAGGTGGAGGCCCAGGAGACGAGCGACCGGCTCGAGACCGCCGCCTTCGCGCTGGCGATGGTCGACCCGACCGACAAGGGGGCCAAGGAGATCACCGGCGCCGTCGTGGCCGGCTCGCTTGCCAGCGACGATCCGAAGAAGGCCCTCACGCTCGCAAGCATGCTCGACAAGGCAGGCGCGGCCAGCCCCGACGTGATGATGATGGCCGCCACCGCCGACATGCTCCTCTCCGATCTCGACGATGCCGCGGCCTGGCTCAAGAAGGCCGGCGCGGCGGGCATGCCGAAGCAGAAGGTCGCCGAACTCGAGGAGGCGATCGAAGCCGAGCGGCCGAAGGTGAAAGACGAAATGGCCCGGCGGGCTGCCGACGCGAAGGCCGACGACCTGCCGCGGGTGAAGATTTCCACGACGAAGGGCGACATCATCGTGGAGCTTTTCGAAAACGAGGCGCCCAACACCGTGGCCAACTACATCGCGCTGGTGGAGAAGGGCTTCTACGACGGCACGCCGTTTCACCGTGTGATCGGCGGCTTCATGGCGCAAGGCGGCGACCCGACAGGCACGGGCACCGGCGGCCCCGGCCACACGATCGAATGCGAAGTGGGCAAGCCAGGGGCGCGGAAGCACTTCCTCGGCTCGCTCTCGATGGCCCATGCAGGGCCAAACACCGGCGGGTCGCAGTTTTTCCTGACGTTTCGGCCGACGGAGCACCTCGACGGCAAGCACACCGTGTTTGGCCGCGTGATCGAGGGAATCGACGTGTTGCCGAAGCTCACCCGAACGGAAGGGGAAATGGCCACGGGCGCCGACCCGGATAAAATTGTGAAGGCGGTGGTGGTACGAAA
>Ga0172372_10007179_pt1 | contig 15013 bp, 15 predicted proteins | sample LakKiv5m_2_FD_114544 | JGI IMG/M metagenome (GOLD analysis project Ga0172372, IMG submission 114544) | Freshwater microbial communities from Kabuno Bay, South-Kivu, Congo - kab_092012_9.5m | ecosystem: Environmental > Aquatic > Freshwater > Lake | place: Democratic Republic of the Congo...
GCGCCGCCTGCCCGCGGGCGCACAGCTTCCCGCGGTTGACGGGGTGGAGCGGGTTCCCCTCGACCTTCTTCGCCCGCCCTTCCGAAACGCGTACGACGATGCCGCACCCCGCGGGACACTGTCCGCACGCCGAGGCGTACCAGAGCGCCTCCCCCAGCGTGTAGTTCTCCGGGGGGATGACGAACGGGATGAGCTTCTTCTGCATCTTGTCGCACCCGCCGAAGAGGGTGGCGAAGGCCGTCGCCCCGCCGATTTTCAGGAATTGCCGTCGATCGAGCATCCGCTCCCCGCCATCAGTAGTGGCACTTCCAGCAGTCGATCGTGACCTTCTTCTTCCGGTGGCACTCCATGCACATCCCCATGCCGAATTCGAGATTCTGCACCGCCGTCCCCGCCTGGTCCATCCCCGGGTGGCACGTGAGGCACGGGATCCCCGCGTTCACCATCTTCTTGTGGGGGAAGTAGACGTGGTTGGGGAGGTCGATCACCTTGTTCCAGGGGATCGCCTTCTTCTCCTTCCAGTATTGCGCGACCTTCTTCACCTCCGGCTTGTCGGTGGCGATCGACCGGTGACACATCATGCACTTCTCCACGGACGGGATGTTCGCGTACTGCGACTTGTTGGTGGAGGAGTGGCAGAACCGGCAGTTGAGTTTGTAATCGGTGACGTGGATCTTGTGGCTGAAGGCGATCGGCTGGGGAACCGTTTCGGCGAACGCGCAACGGGTGGGGAAGGGGGAGCCGGCGAAAACAAGAATCCCGAAGAAGATGAACGGAAGGGCGAGAACGGCCGTTGTGCGCTTCCGGGCCATCGGTCCTCTTCAATGTGAAGCGGGTATGGACGTCGAACGGTTCCGGATATCGATTTTATCGCAGTTGCCCGTCCGCCGGGGAGATTGTTTCCTTAAAGCGGCCTCGGTCGTACGAAAAGTCCTGCACCGCGACGGCAATTGTCGCTGCTATCCCGGTAACTATCGATGGTATGGAATTTGTTGTATTGAATGATCAGGATACGGTGCTGGAACCGGGTCCCGGATTTTGGTAACGTAAATCTGTAATTTCAGATAGGAATTGAAGAGACCTCCGGGAGGCGAGCGAGTGAACTCCACCGCAAAGCGGATCGCGCCGGACGATTTTATCCTCTCCATATTGTCCCCGAAGGACCGCCTCGAGGCGGCCTTCAAGATCGCCGGAGAGGCGTTCAGGAAAAAGACCTTGACGGCCGGAGATGTGGAAAAGGCGATCGAGATCGTCCGGAGCAAGGCCTACGCGAAGAAAAAGTAGCGTCATACCCGTACCCTTGTCAGCGTTCAATACGGGGATCGCGGAGGCGGCATCGTTAGAATGTCGAGGAAAATATTCCCCGCGGGAGCCGCTAAAATCGGCGGGTTCGAATCGAGTTGCGGGAAATCACGACGAGGGATCCTTTCAACTCTTCCGGGCCGGCTGTAGAAAGGAACATCATCAGCTTTTCAAATACCTGGTCCTTTCGCATCCCTTTGGTGCGAAGCACGATGATCCCGGCCGTCGGCCCGGGCGGATAGGTCATCGGATGAAGAAAATCCCCGTCGTTGGACAGATGAACGAACGGTTCCCGGCAAAGGAACCGGTAAATCTCCCGATCCTCTTTTTCGGAGATTTCGAATTGTGCGATGCGTAGATGGAACCAGGATACCGATCGATGATCGCTTTTGCGTGTGACCCGGGGATGTTTTCGTCCAGGAAGAACTTCACGCTGGAATATCCATCCCCGTGTAATCGAACAGGTCGGCGGCAGCGGACAAGGCTTCCTTGATGTGCTTCAGGGATAGCTGCGGGTATTCCTTGAGGATCGAGCTCGCGCTGTCGCCGGCGGCGAGGAAATTCAGCACGGTACAAACCGGGATGCGCGTTCCCTTGAAACATGGCTTTCCGCCCATGATCTTTGGATCGCAGGCGATATGTTTCATCTTCCGCATTCCGTTTGACCTCCTCCCCTGGAAATCCTTACGGAAACAGGTTACCCCCGATGTCCGGAATGAGCAATGGAAGGAGGTTGCGGCGTGGATGGTTGCGTCGCGCCCCGCGCGGGCGCGTGGATTGAAACACCAGACCGAGCGATGAAGCCTTCGGGGACGATCAGTCCGGAACGGTCCGCATCAATTCCGACACACCCGGAAAAAGTGCCGGAATCGGCTCGGAACACCGGCCGAATTCCCCTCGGAATGGTGGCCGGATTGCGTCGGAATATGCAAAAATAATATCCGAACGATGCGAATTCCTGTACGAAGAACCGGGAAAAGGAACGGCATTTCTCCTGCTCGCGTTCAAGCGGTACCAGGACCATCGAAAATACCTCGATATGGAACGGGATTTCGCCGCCGCGTACGTCAAGAGAATCGCGTCGTGATCGATCGGGAACTCGTCACGCGCAAGATCGTCCTCATCAGCGGCGACCTCGAGGAACTGCGCAAGTTCGATTCCTAAATCGCCAGGGCGGCCGGGCTTCGCAACCGGATCGTCCATGAATACGACGCGATCGATCCCGAAAAAGTCTTCGGAGCGATAGGCTCCGCGTTGGTTGACCTGCCGGTTTACCTGATGGCGATCCTCGACTTCGTCGGCCGATAGCTCTCAAGTCTGTCCCGGTTCTTGGGTACTTCAAGGAACGTCCCGGTTCTGGGGTAGTCCACGACGATATTTCCATTGCGCTGAAGTCATAATCGCATTAACCTTGGTGTGATTATGACAGGTTACCTCGACAGGGAAATCGCACCCCGCGTCCGCGAGGCGCTCCGCGACATGCCGGTCGTGGTCCTCACGGGGCTGCGGCAGTGCGGGAAGAGCACATTCCTCGAGAACGACCCCGCGCTGAAGAATCGACGGTACTTCTCCCTGGACCGATTCGCGGATTTCGAGGCGATCCGCACCCATCCGGAGGCGATCCTCGGGGAACCGGGCGCCGTCACGATCGACGAAGCGCAGCGCATGCCCGGCATCATGGAGATCATCAAGACCCAGGTGGACCGCGAAGGTCAGATCCCGGGACGTTTCCTGCTTTCCGGGTCCGCCAATTTCGCTCTTCTGAAAGGCGTATCGGAAAGCCTGGCCGGGCGAGCCATCTACATCGAAATGTCCCCGTTCGGTCGCAGGGAAATCCTGCGGGAAGCGAAAAAGGAACCATTCCTCCGCACCTTTTTCGGAAAACCTTCCCTCCCACGGGGAAACGCACTCGCGAAACCCGTCTCTCACGCGGAAATCCTGCGTGGCGGAATGCCGCGGGTGGCGCTGGGCGGCGTCCGGAACCCTTCGACATGGTTCACCGGGTACGAACAAACATACATCGAGCGGGACGTCCGGCAGCTCAGCCAGGTGGCGGACCTCATATCCTTCCGGAGAGCGGTTCGATTATCGGCGCTTCGCACCGGGAAAATCCTGAAGATCAGCGAACTCGCCCGGGACGCTCAGTTGCCCGTGGCCACCCTGTCCCGTTACCTGGGGGTGATGGAAACCTCCTGCCTGATCCGGCGGCTCCCCCCGTATCTGGACAACCCCGTGTCCCGGGTAGTGAAATCCCCGAAGCTTTTTTTCAACGACGCCGGCCTTGCGGCGCACCTTGCGGGCGTGCGCGACATCTCTCCCGGCGCGGACTCCCTGATGCGGGGAGCCCTGTTCGAAACGTATATTCTGCAGAACCTCGTCGAGATATTGTCGGCCCGCTGGCCGGAGGCCGCGCTTCACTACTGGAACGTGCAGGGGCGGCACGAGGTGGATTTCGTCATCGCCGACGGGAGCGATTCCCTGGCGATCGAGGTCAAGGCGTCTACCCGATGGTCCGATTCGGACCTTGGCGGTCTGCGGGCTTTCCTCGCAGGTGCGCCCCATTGCCGGGCAGGGATTCTGGCGTACGGAGGCCGGGACTCCATTGCGCTCGGTGACCGCCTCTTCGCCCTGCCGATGCCGCTTCTCCTCGGGTAAACCGGCCATCGCCGTGTTCACCGCCGAGGAGTACCTCGCCCGGCGGAGATCGGCCGGATCTTTCATCTTGAACTCTACCCCCGGAGCGCCCCGAGATCCACCTTGGCGTACACGCGGGTGGCGGCGGCGCCGCGGTGGCCCAAGTAGTCGCCGATCGTCTTCAGGAGAAAGCCCCGGCCAGCAACCGCGTGGCGGCCGCATGCCGGAGCGCGTGGAGACCCTGATGTCGGCCCCTACACCAGAGCCATTTCATGCGGCGATGGACGATTTGCCAGAGCGCGTTGTTCCCGAGCGGATGGACGCGCTAAAAGTAGTGGTTCGCGGGAATTGGGACTATTTTGCATGAAAAACGGATAGTTGTTGCGTATTATGTCGCGCCCCGCGCGGGCGCGTGGATTGAAACACGTCCATCGGCTCTCCCCTGGAAACTTCGGTTCTTTCTGACCGAGTGCGGATTGCCGTAATGATCGTCCATACAAAAAGATATTGCCTTCATTTCTTATCGGGTAGACAATAAAATACGTGAACATCGAATTCGACGATGCCAAAAGCCGGCGGAACGCCAGGGAGCGAGGTCTTTCGTTCGAACGAGCCGCCGAATTCGATTGGGGAATCTTCCGGCGGGAGGAGGTACGATATGCCGCGGAAACCGAATCCCGAAATGATCGATGACGAGAACCCGGAATGGACGGATGAAGATTTCCGGCGTGCCCGTCCGGCCGCCGAGGTCCTTCCGCCGGAGCTCCTCGCGATCCTGCCGAAACGGAAGCCCGGGCAGCGGGGGCCCCAACGCGCGCCGGTGAAGAAGAAGATCTCCCTCCGCGTCGATGCGGAGGTGCTCGCCCATTACAAGGCGACCGGTCCCGGATGGCAGAGCCGGGTCAACGAGGCGCTGAAAAAGGCGGCGTTCGGCAAGCCGACCCGGAAGGGGAGAGCGGCGTAAGGCCGCGATCCGGGCGCGGGTCGACCGCGGAACGAACTACCGCAGGCACACCGTAGCGTTGCGTTTTATAATACGGCGTTGCACCGAGAGGGCCGATGCGCCGCATCCGGCAAGGCGTCGCGACCGAGGCGTACTGGGAAGTACGGTGAGGGAGCGCAACAAAGCCGGGGCGGATGCAGCGGCCCTCGAATGCAGCCGTATTATAAAATGCAGCGCTTCGTCGCCGGGATGGCGCAAAGGAACGAGAAAGTCCCGGTCCCGGTGTTCGCGAAGGCGTGCTCCTCGTCGGGCGGGACGAAGACGAAGCTTCCCGGTCCCACCGACGTGTCGCCGTCCTTGCGTTTGACCTTCCCCTTGCCCGAGAGGACGAACACCTCGTGCTCCCAAGCGTGTGTGTGGTACGGGGTGTGTCCTCCCGGGGCGACCTCGAAATGCCGCAGGGTGAAGTTCGGGGCGCCGACGTTGTCCCCCATCAGCACACGGATCGTCACGCCGTCCGCCCCGGCCTCCGTGACCGCCTTTCCCTCGACGTCCTTCCATCTCGCGATGTGCACCACGCACTCCTTCCTGGCGAGGGAGTCTCGCGGGATTACTGTACCACGGGTTACGGGGCGAGCTTCCTGCACTTCTCGATGTTGACGACGTGCACTTCGCGCATGTCGGCGAAGAACGTCTTTTCCTCCGCGTTCTGCTCATCGGAGGGGATCTCGTCGATCTTGCGGACGACCCACGCCTGCCCCTTGACGAGGAGCGCGACCTGTTCGGCCTCCGTCGGCAGGGCGATCACCTTGTCTGCGAACGCGCCGATCTTCGTCGTGGGGACAGCGCCGCGCGCCTGGAGCAGCCGGTAAAGCCCCGCGCAGAACTTCCCCTCGTCGTTCCGGAAGAGGGAGAACAGCTCCTTCTTCCCCATGTCCGCGGCGTGGTCCGCCATCGCGTCGAGGCACTTCACCCCCGCGCGCTCCGCCTCCAGCAGTTCCTGCATCCGGTCGACCAGCGTCATTTTGCCCTCCTTCAACTCGTACGGAGATAGATACGGCGACAGTTCTGGAAGACAGCACGGAAGGCGCACGCAACAGGTGGCTCCGGCGAAGCGGCCGCAGGAGGGGGGCGCAGTGAGGTAAAGCGCAGCCGGAGCCTGTTCATACCCCAGCGGCCTGGTTGAGCTCCGAGAGGAGCTGTTTCTCGTTCACGTTGTGCATCATGGCGCTCTGCTTGACGGACTCCGTCGCCTGCCCGGGGCAGGAGAAGCAGCCGCTGCCGTAATATTTGCGGAAGACCTTCTCGGTCACGGGATACACCGCGAGGATCTCCCCGAGGATGTGGTCCGCCCCGATCGTCTCCCCCTTGCCGAGCTTCCCCTTCCTCGCCTTCCCGTCCGCGGGCTTGCCCGACGTAGCGCCGAAAGCGGCCGCGGAGGGAACGGCTTTCGGGGCGGAGGCGGGGGCGATCGCCTCGTTCAGCTCCGCCACCATGTGGTCGAGGTCCACGTTGTGCCGCTGGCACGCCATCCGCAGCGTGATCGGGATCTGCTTGACCTGCTCGCGGTGCTCCGGGTTGGCGAGGGAGGAGAAGCCGTTGCCCACGAAAACGTCCACCGCCTGCGGCCACCGGGTGAGGATCTCGCCCACGCGCATGTCAGGGTCGATCTTCGGAGGAACGGGGGGCGTCGTTGCTGCGGGCGCTTCGGCCGGGCCATGCCCCGCCGTAGCTGCGGAAGCGACTCCGGGTGAAGAGACTTCCGCAGCGGAGTCGGGCTCTTCCTCCTCCTCCACGGAGGAGGGATCCATCATCATCGTCGCCCCGAGGTTTACGGCGAACATTCCCACTGAGATGACCGCCAGGGCCGAGAAGAGGACGAACCCCGCAGAAGGCCGCTCCGGCGAGGTGGCCACCATCCCGATCAGCCCGATGTTGGCTACATAGAAGTGAATGGGCACCAGCGACGGCCAGCGCAGCGTGCGCCCGTTGAAGCGCGGCAGGATGAAGTACCCGACGCCGTAGATCATCATCGCCATGAAGCCCAGCAGGTTGAAGTGGACGTGGGCGAACCGTACCCATCCCGCCGCCTCCGTTCCCCCCATCCATATCCCGAGGACCGCGGCCAGGAAGAAGTAGACGAGCGACGCGACGACGAACCCCTTTGTGTACCTGTCCATCGATTCCCCTCACTGTCGTGCTGATTCCCGGAGTCTTGCTTCACCGGGTACTGTCAATGATGCCGGAAAGCGGGGCCGGGTTCCTTGATGTCGATCAAGGGACCCGACCCCGGCGGAGTCGCCGGAGGAGGGGGGGCGCAGTGAGGTAAAGCGCAGCCGTGCGGGTTCACCGCACGGCGAGCCACGAACGGAGCCCCGCCCTCCGAGGCGACGTAGCATGAGTACAGTGTTTCATAATTACGCCTGCTGCGCCTTCGCCGGCCTCAAGGTGAAGAGGTCCACGACGGTGGTCAGCAGCCCGCCGAGGAAGAAGACGCCGGCGACCATGGTGACCCCCATCCAGAGCCGCATGTATCCTTGTGCGACCATGTACCCCATTCCGAGCACCCGCTCGATGTAGCTTTGCAGCACCCCGGCCACGCCGAACGTCAGCCCCATGATCATCATGGCGGAGCACATCGTCCAGAAACCGATCTTCCCAAGGCGGTCGTCGTACTCTTCGATCCCCTTCATCCTCGGCATCGCGAAGTAGAACGTCGTCAGGTTCAGCAGCGCGTAGGCGCCGAAGAACGCGAGGTGGCCGTGCGACACGGTGACCTGGGAGCCGTGCGTGTAGTAGTTGATCTGCGGCAGCGTGTGTGCGAATCCCCACACGCCCGCGCCGATGAAGTGGATCACCGCGCATCCGATCGCGTACGTCCAGGTGAGCGGGTTGACGATCTTCGCCTTCCGCTCCTTCACGTGGTGCATCGTGTCGAAGACCATCAGGAGGATCGGCAGCGGCTCGAGGGCCGCGAAGATGCCGGCGGCGCCAGGTTTGGTTGATTCCGCCACGCCGCGAATCAGTATCGATCGGAGAGAATGCTATGCGTAAAGCATTCCCCCCGCATTGATGCAGGTCAAGACGGTAAAAATCGCGGAAAGACGTCGGGAATACCGTGTATCATCTGGTGGAAATACCGGCGGGGAGGGCCCTTCGCCATGCGAAAGCTGATCGCGGGAATCCACCGGTTCCGGAAGCAGTACTGGAGCGCGAACCGGGAGCTGTTCCGGCGCCTGGCGGAGCACGGGCAGTTCCCCGAGGCGCTCTTCATCACCTGTTCCGACGCCCGGGTCGACCCCGTGACGATCACCCATGCGCAGCCGGGGGACCTATTCATCGTGCGGAACATGGGGAACTTCGTCCCGCCGTACTCGGAGAATCCCCTCGAGAGCACCGGTGTGGCCGCGGCTGTGGAGTACGCCGTGGAGCACCTGCAGGTGCGGGACATCATCGTATGCGGCCACTCGGACTGCGGGGCGATGAAGGCGCTCTACAAGGAGCGGGAGCATTTCCGCTCGACCCCCCACATAGGCCAATGGCTTCGGCATGGCGACCGGACGATGGCGGTGGTCGCGGCGAACTACCCTGAACTGTCGCGGGAAGAGCGGTACGCTATCACCTCCGAGGAGAACATCCTTCTCCAGATGGAAAACCTGCGGACATATCCGGTCGTCATGAACGCGGCGCGGGAAGGGCGGCTCCACGTCCACGCCTGGTACTACGTGATCGGCACAGGGACGATCTTCAGGTACGCCCCGGAAAGAGAGCAGTTCGAGCCGATCCGGGAGGAGGAGTAGACGATGTCGACGTTTCGGGTCGAAAAGGATTCGATGGGCGAGGTCCGCGTCCCGGCGAAGGCGTATTACGGCGCGCAGTCGCAGCGGGCGGTGGAGAATTTCCCGGTCAGCGGGCGGGGGATGCCTCTTCCCGTCGTACACGCCGTCGCTCTGGCGAAAGGGCTCGCGGCGGAGGTGAACGCGGGTTTGGGAATCCTGCCGGCTCCCCTGGCGGAGGCGATCTCCCGCGCCGCCGGGGAGGCCCTCGAGGGGAAGTTCGACGACCAGTTCGTGGTCGACGTCTTCCAGACCGGGTCCGGGACTTCCACGAACATGAACGTGAACGAGGTCCTTGCGAACCGGGCGAACGAACTGCTGGGGAAGCCGCTGGGGGGAAACGCCCCGGTCCATCCGAACGACCACGTGAACCGGTGCCAGTCGAGCAACGACGTGATCCCGTCGGCCATACGGATCGCGGCTCGGAGGGAACTGTCCGACCGGCTTCTCCCGGCTCTTGGCGGGCTGCGGGACGCGCTGGCCTCGAAGGCGGCGGAGTTCTCCGACGTCCTGAAGATCGGGAGAACCCACCTGCAGGACGCCGTCCCGGTGACGCTGGGACAGGAGTTCTCGGGGTACGCCTCGCAGGTCGACCACGGGATCCGGCGTGTCCGGGCGACGTTCGCGGACCTCGAAGAACTGCCGCTCGGCGGCACCGCGGTGGGAACGGGCCTGAACGCCCACCCGGAGTTCGCCGCGCGGACGATCGCGGAGATCGCCCGCTCCACGGGGATCCCGTTCCGCCCGGCGGAGAACCGGTTCGAGGCGATGGGGGCCCAGGACCCGCTTGTTTCGGCCAGCGGCGCGCTGAAGGGCGTGGCGGCGTCGACGATGAAGATCGCCAACGACCTGCGGCTCCTGTCGTCGGGGCCGCGATGCGGGATCGGCGAGATCTCCCTGCCGTCGCTGCAGCCCGGCTCCTCCATCATGCCGGGGAAGGTGAACCCGGTGATCCTCGAGGTCGCGATCCAGGTGTCGGCGCAGGTGATCGGTAACGACGCGGCGGTGACCATCGGCGGCGGGCTGGGGGTTCTCGAGCTGAACGTGATGCTGCCTCTGATGGCCCGGAACCTGCTGGAATCGATCTCCCTTCTCGCATCGTCGTCGGCCATGCTCGCGGGAAAGTGCGTCGCCGGGATCGCGCCGAACCGGGACCGTTGCTCGGAGCTGATCGAGCAGAGCCTCGCGATGGTGACGCCGCTGGCGGTGAGGATCGGGTACGACAAGGCCGCGGAGCTCGCCCACGAGGCGTACCACGGCGGGAAGACGATCCGCGCGCTGCTCGCGGAAAAGGGAATCCTCCCCGCGGACGAGATCGAACGGATCCTCGACCCGCGGACGATGATCTGACAGGCACGGCGGAGCCGCCGGAGGAGACCTACGTAGCCGCGGTCGGCGATTCCTTCCCGCAGAAGCCGCAGTGGGTCCACTCCGGCTCCACCGGCATCCGGCAGAAGCGGCACATGTTGCGGCGGAAGCTGCCGCAGTGCGGACAGAAGGCCAACTTCGCGTCGATCATCCGCTCGCACCGTCCGCACTTCCGCTCGTGGCGCGTCTGCGGCCCGATCACGCGGATCAGCTCCTCGAGGGTGGTCGCCCCCCCCCGGACCTTCTCCACGCCGTCCTCGATCAGCAGCTTCATCCCGGCGGCCCGCGCCATCTGCAGGAGCTCCGACTCCTTGTATCCCGTGCAGATGTGGTGGCGGAAGTCGTCGTTCATCACGAACAGCTCGAACACGCCGGTCCGCCCGAGGTACCCGGTCTGACCGCACCGTTCGCATCCTTTCCCGCGGTGCGACGTCTCCCCGATCAGCCCCGGGGGCAGGTTGAGCAGCGCCACCATCTCGGGGTTCACCGGCTCCTCGGCCGCGCAGTGCCGGCAGATCGTCCGCACGAGCCGCTGGGCGAGGATCCCCTCGAGCGCCGAGGCCATCAGGTACGGTTTGACCCCCATGTCGATCATCCGGGTGATCGAGGCCACGGAGTTGTTCGTGTGGAGCGTGGTGAGCACCATGTGCCCCGTCAGCGACGCCTTGAACGCCACGTCCGCCGTCTCGAAGTCGCGGATCTCGCCGACCAGGATCACGTCGGGGTCCTGCCGCATCGTGGCCCGCAGGATCGACGCGAAGGACGTCCCGGTTTTCTCCTGCACGTAGACCTGGTTCGCGTCCTCGAGGAAATACTCCACCGGGTCCTCGATCGTCTCGAAGCTCCGGGTGCTCTCGAGCATCGCGGAGAGGATCGAGTAGAGCATCGTCGTCTTCCCGCTCCCCGTCGGCCCCGTGGAGATGATCATCCCCTGCGGCTTCCGGATGATCGCGGTCATCCGCTTCAGATCCCCCTCGTCGACGCCCAGCTCGTCGAGCTTGCGTATGGACGCCCTCTTGTCGAGGATCCGCATCACGACCTTCTCGCCGTTGATCGTGGGCATCATGGAGACCCGGATGTCCACCGTCCGCGTGCCGGCCTTGACGCCGATCCGCCCGTCCTGCGGCTTGCGCCGCTCCGCGATGTCCAGCTTCGCTAGGATCTTCAGGCGCGACACCGTCGCCGCGTGAAGCTCGGCCGGGACGAAGATCTTGTTGTGCAGGATCCCGTCGATCCGGTACCGGACGAGGGTGTACTTCGTCTTCGGCTCGATGTGGATGTCGCTGGCCTTGTACCGGACCGCCTCCGATATGATGGCGTTCGTGATCCGGATGATCGGGGGGACCTTCGAGGAGACGATCATCTCGTTGATGTTCAGCGGCTTCTCGTCGTCGTCGATGACGATGTCGATCTCGTCCATCGGCTCCTTTTCGAAGATGTCCTCCAGGCCGATGTCGTGGGGCGCCTCCTGCGTGGCGACCGCGTCCTCGGGCGACCTCTCGCCGTACACCTTCCGGAGCGCCTCCCGGACCTCCGACGCGCGGGCGAGGAGCGGTACGACCTTGAGCCCCGTGATCTGCTCGATGCCGTCGCTCTTGACGATGTCCGACGGGTCCGCCATGGCGATGGTGGCCTGCTTCCCGTCCAGCGCGACCGGGACCATCCGGTTCCGCTCGCACAGGTCGCGGGGGAGGAACTTGACGATCTCGGGATTGATCACGATCTCCCGCAGGTCGACGAGATCGACGTTGAGGAACTTCTGGAACGCCTTGACGACGGCGGACTCGGTCGTCGCGCCGAGGCGGGTGAGCGTTTCGCTCAGAATCTCCCCCGGCAGCCGGTTCTTGGCCGCCTCGTCGAGATCCGTCTTGCGGACGATCCCCGAGCGGATCAGGATGTTCCCCGCCACGGCGCGGTTCTCGTCGAAGAGCGCCGCGTAGTTCTTGATCTTGCTCTGCTGCCGCTTCGCGATCTCCCGTAGCCGCTTGTTCTCCTGCATGAGGACGTACTGCTGAAGCGCGAGGCTCACGGAGAGGCGGAGGTCCTCGTCGTTCCACGGCTTGGTGATGAACTTGTAGACGGCTCCCTCGTTCACGGCTCCGAGGATCGACTGGACGTCGGCGTAGCCGGTGAGCATGATCCTGATCGTTTCCGGCCACCGCTTCTTGACCTCGCGAAGGAACTGCGCCCCGGTCATCCCGGGCATCCGGTGGTCCGTGACGACCAGGTGGACCGTCTCTTCCTCGAGGATCCGTATTGCGTCCTCGGCGGCCCGGGCGGTGCGGATCTCGTAGTTCTCCTCGATGAAGATGCGGCGCAGGGCGTGGAGAACCGACTCCTCGTCGTCCACGAACAGGAGTGTGAACCGCTCCGTCGTCCCCACCCCGGGTTCTCCTCCCGCGGGGCCGGCCGCCACGGGGTTTTCAGCGCTCTGGAACAGGTCGGCGTATCTGGTCATGGTTTCCTCTCCGCACAGGCATCTGCAACACGAACGTCGCTCCCCCCCCGGGGGTGTCTTCCACGTCTATCGTCCCACCGTGTGCCGTGACGATGTCGTACGCCACGGTCAGCCCGAGTCCCTTCCCCTTGCCGACGTCCCTCGTGGTGAAGAAGGGATCGAAGATGCGCGTCCTGATATCGGCGGGCACCCCCGGGCCGTTGTCGGCGAAGGCGATGCGGATCCGGTCCCCCGATACGCCGGTGCGGATCGTCAACCGCAACCCCTCGCTCCGCGCCTGGAACGCGTTCCGGAGCAGGCCGAGGAACAGCTGGTTGAACGCCCCCGGCCGGCACTGGATCACCGGGAGGGGGGAAAACTCCCGCACGATCGCGGCTCCCTCGGGGATCTCGTGCGTCATCACCGAGAGGGTGCGGTCGATCTCACGGTTCATGTCCGCGGGCGCTTCGCCCTCCTCGTCTATGTGGGAGAACCCCTTCAGGTCCGCCACGATCTTCCGTACCCGCTCCGTGCCTTCCAGCGTCTGACGGAGGAGGTCGACCACGTCCGCCGATATGGCGTCTACCCGCAGCGTCTCCCGGTGCTTTCGCAGGTCGTCCCGGTCCTGCTGCGCCACGCCGCCCTGTTCGAACACCCGCTGGTACCGGGCGATGATGTCGAGGAACCGCTCCGTGTACTTTTTCAGCGTCTGCAGGTTGCTCGTGACGAATGCGAGCGGGTTGTTGATCTCGTGGGCGACCCCCGCGGCCAGCTGGCCAACGGAGGCCATCTTCTCCTGCTGCACCAGACGCGCCATGGCGTGGGACAGTTCCTCGGTCCGCTCCCGCACCTTGATCTCGAGGGTCTCCGCGAGCTCCCGATATTTCTGCTCGGACGCCGAAAGAGACCGGTTCGCCCCCAGCAGCTCCTCGTAAGACAGGTTGACCACCTCGGTGTGCGTCTCCGTGGTGAGCATCCGCTTAAGGTTGTTGTGCGCCATCGCGGTGAGCGTTTCCGCGAGCAGGGCGAGGAGGGCGTCCTGCGTCTCTCCATGGGCCGCACCGGCCGGCAGGACGACGCGGCCCGCCGGTTCGCCCTCGAGGAGGATGGGGCGCTGCGGGTCCCCATCCCCCGGCGGCGGAACGTCGTCCCCGTTTCCCCACAAAGCCTTCCCGCCGGGGTCGACGACGCGCACGCCTCGAAGGCCGGCCCGGGAGGCCGCCGCGACCAGCGCCGCGGCTTCGGACTCCGGCAGGACGTCGCGCAGGGCCCGTTCCTCCCCCACGCAGTAGACGATCCTCTTGCGGACCTCGCTGTCCGTCGGCATCTCTTCCTCCGTTATCCGGTCCGGCGGACGAGCCGCTCGGCGAACGATTCGCGCGTCAACCCGTGCCTGCCGGCGAAATCGTGACGGCTGTTCATGGCGTCGTAAACGCGCTCCGCCAGCGTCCGGAACGTTTCCACGACGCCCCAACCCTCGAGCGCGGAGGAAAGTACGACCGGGAATCCGGTCGGCCCCCAGACCCGGCGCACCTCCTCCTCGGGGACGATGGAGGCGAGGTCGCGCTTGTTGTACTGGATCACCAGCGGGAGCTTGTCGATATCGATCCCGACGAAGGAGAGGTTGCGCTCGAGGTTCCCGAAGCTCTCCGCGTTGTTCTTCGCTTCCGACCGGCGGGAATCGGCGATGAACGCGACCCCGTCCGCCCTCTGGAGCACGGCCTTGCGGGTGGCGTCGTGCTGCACCTGCCCCGGCACGGTGTAAACCTTGACCTTTATCTTGAGCCCGCCGGGAGCGACCAGGAAGAAGGGGAGGAGGTCGAAGAAGATCGTCCGGTCGTCCTTCGTGTCCAGGACCATAAGGTCCCCTCTCCCTTCCTTCGCCAGCAGGTCGTGCAGCCGCAGCAGGTTCGTCGTCTTCCCGGAGAGGGCCGGCCCGTAGTAGACGAACTTCAGGACCATCCGCTGCTCTTCGGAGTCGTACTCGATCATTTGGCCATGCCCGCCAGGAATATATCGACCAGGTCCGGATCGAGGGCGGCGCCCCTGAGCACCCCCATCACGCGCATCGCCTCCGCCCGGTCGTACCCCTTGGCGTACGGGCGATCGGTCGACATGGCGTCGAAGACGTCCGCGACCGCGACGATCCGCGCCTCGAGCGGGATCTCGGTGCCCTTCGCCCCGGTGGGGTACCCCCGGCCGTCGAACCGTTCGTGGTGGTAGAGGATGATGTTGATGACCTCCTCGGGAAGGTTCGCCTGGCGACCGACTTCGGCGCCCCACCCCGGATGCTTCTTGACCACCTCGAAATCGGCCGCGGACAGCTTCCCCGGGAAATTGAGTATCGACTCGGGCACGCCTATCTTGCCGCAGTCGTGGAGCCAGCTCCCGTGCCTGATCGACCGCCGCGTCCCCTCCGGCAGGTTCAGCGCCTCCGCGATCTTCAGGGCGAACGCCGCCACGCGGTCGCAATGCCCGCGGGTGTACGGATCC
>Ga0172372_10007181_pt1 | contig 15008 bp, 7 predicted proteins | sample LakKiv5m_2_FD_114544 | JGI IMG/M metagenome (GOLD analysis project Ga0172372, IMG submission 114544) | Freshwater microbial communities from Kabuno Bay, South-Kivu, Congo - kab_092012_9.5m | ecosystem: Environmental > Aquatic > Freshwater > Lake | place: Democratic Republic of the Congo...
AACTTCTGATCCCCGCTGGCCTGCTCCCACAGGCTACATTGGGCCCCGTCCGCTTCGCGCGGGCGGGGCCTTTGCATAGGAGCCACCATGCCTGCTTCAACGCTCAAGGACTTGCGCGAGTTTGTAGCCAACATCCTTGACTACAGCCCGACCAACCCGGTCTACAGCGAGCAGGTGGACGCGTTGCTCAATGAGGCCGACCGCAGCATCTGCCAAGAAAAGCCGTTCACGTTCATCAACAAGGTGGTCGACGTTGATGTGTACAAAGATGTGGTCTTCACCACGCTTGGGTTCACCAACAGCACCCAGGTTGTGACTGGAGCGCCGGGCAGCTTCTTGGGTTGGATGGCAGGGCAAGAGCTTGAGGTCACGCTGCCGGCAGGCGGCACGTTGACGTTTATGATTACGAACGTCGTCAACGACACCGAGCTGCGCATCGACACGGATTTTGAAGAGCCAACGGGCAACTACGCAGCGACCGTCATCAACCGCTACATCGACCTGCCCGGCGATTGCACATCTGTTTTGGGCGTGGCGCGGCGCACGCAGGCGCGGACACCCAACGATCCTGGCCTGCTCGACAACCTGACGCGCTACGAAGACGAATGGTGGAACCTGCCCTTGGGCGAAATCAACCTGCCTATTTACTGGATTTGGTACGATCCGTTCCATCTGCGCGGGCCGCGCGTCAACTTCTCGCTGAGCACAGCAGTCGCTGTTGGGCGCGGTGTTCGCACCGTCGAGTTCTGCAGCACGCTGGTCTTCGCTGGTCGCGAGAGCGCCCACGGCGAGATTGTGTCGTTGACAGCGACCAATGTGCAAGACTTCGTGCTGACGCCGTTTTCGCAGACCACCAACAGCGGGCTCTACAAGCGCTACTACTGGCGCGCGCCGACATTCGGGTTCAACGCGTGGCGGCTGCTCAATGATCCGCTGCTACCCCCTGGGGCCAAGATGGAGCTTGCACCCGGCGACGTTGCAGCCCGCACCATTTCGTTATCAGTGACGGAGTTGACTACCAACGAAACGTTGTTCAACGAAGATCGGATGCGCAACCCCGATGGCTTCACCCAGCGCATCCGATTGTACCCGCGCCAAGACAAGGACTATGTGTTTCAAGTCAGGTACATGGTGCGGCATCTGCCGATGGCTGAAGACAACGATGTGTCGCTGATTCCGCCAGCGCATCGCATGGTCATCGCGTATCGAGCGCTTGCCGATGTGTTGTTCAAGCACGACAACGCGCCGCAGGCCGAGATTTACCGGCGCAAGTATGAGATCGAGTTGTTGCAGTTGGAGCGCAGATACTTGATCTCAACGAGTCGGCGCATCGTCAAGGGCAACTGGCTGACCAACATGGGGGCGAATGGCTACGGTCGATTTACGACGCTGGTGCACACATGAAAGGCCAGACCCTGCAGGTTCGCGTTGTCGGCGGGATGGAGCAAAGCCTTCCGCAAGAACCGACCAGCGCCAATCTGATCGACAACTGGACGGTCGAGCGCAGCACCTTGGGCTTGAGTTCGCGCATCGGCTACGAGAAGTATCGGCCCGACCCTGCCGATGGCTTCACCCCGTTCGGCAGCTTGAACCGCATCGACAGCTTGTTTGTCATGCAGCAGAGCACGGGCGGCGCACGCCAGAGCATCCTGTTTGAGAGCGGCGGCGCGCTGTACCTGTACTACGAGGTCGGCCAAGCCAACGTCATCTTCAATCTTGGCTCAAGGTTTGTGCCCACGGCGACCGACACCGCCTCGGTCTACGCTCAGTACGGGGACCGGGTGGTCATCACCAACGGCTACGACAGTCCAGTCATTGTCCGGCCCTGGCCGCTGCCTCGGGCGTCAGAGGTCACGTCTGCCCAACTTGCCTCGCTGTCCCGTCAGATCGGCTGGTACGGACCGCCGCCCCAGCCCAACGCTTTGCGCGTGGCCACCATCGACGCGGGCACTCCGATGGCTTCGGCCAACGAGTACACCGGGGACAGCACGACCAACTGGTATCCGGCCGCTGGCAAGGCCAGCGTGTTCCCCAACATGTTCGGCATGGGCGCCGAGCAGGCCGGCGCTTCTGACGTGCGAAACGTCTTTCAGTTTGCCGTCAGCTTTATCAGCGACACGGGGAGCGAGAGCCCCCGCTCCACCACAGTTGATGTGACGTGGAGCATCGAAGCGGGCGACAACAACGTGCGCTATGCGCCCACATTGCGCATCCCCTTGGGGCCGCCAGGGACCGTGGCGCGGCGCATCTACGGCACGCTCAATGGCGAACGCGACCTGTTCTTCATAGCCGATGTGCGCAACAACGTTGAGGAGCTTTACCACTGCGCGCGACGCGAGGTCAGCTTTAGCGTGCCGGCGCCCCAGCTCGTCGACAGCGTTATCTTCCCTGCACCCAGGGCCCGGTGCTGCGCTATCTACAAAAGCTGCCTGTGGCTGGACGGCGGGGCAGACGAGGGCAACCGGCTCTACTTCAGCCTGCCCACATACATCGACCAGTTCGCAGCAGCCGACTTCATCGCCTTGGCGAGCAACGGCGGTGCGGTCACCGGGTTGTACGCGCACTACAACAACCTGCTGGTCTTCCGCGAAAACGGCATCGACATTGTGACTGGCAGCTACCCCAACTTCAGCGTGCAGTCGCTGAGCGAGCAGATCGCATGCCGGTCGCCGCAGACCATCGACGCGGTGCCCGGGCAGGGCGTGTTCTTCCTGGCGCTCGATGGCATCTACAGCATTTCGGGTGGCCTTGATGGCGGCTCGACTGTGCAGATCAACGAGGTCGGCGCACCGATCGGCGCAGAGTTGGAGCGCTTGACCAAGGAATGTGCAGGGCGCGCAGTTGGCAAGTACAGCCCCACTGAGCGTGCGTACCACTGCTACTTCTCCGCCAACGGCAACGACAGGCCCAACCTGGGCGTTGTCTACCATGTGGAGAAGCAGGGCTGGTCCGTTCGCAGCGGCTTTCCGGTCGGCTGCATTGACCGACTGTTCAACGGCACGCTGGTCTTCGGCCACCACACGGGCAACCAAGCAGGCCAGAACGCACCGGCGGGCTTGTTCGTGTTGAGCAGCACGCGGGCCATGGGCGGCACGATTGTCGAGGATGAGTACAAGCCCGGCGATCCACCAGTGTCGGTGTACGAATCGGCGTGGCACGACTTCGGCGATGCGCAAGTCAAGAAGCAGGTTCAGTACATCACCTTGTGGATTATGACCACGGGCAGCGTTGCGCTTGTTGTCGATGACTTCAAGGATTTTGAGTATGAACCCATCGGCACCAACGGCGTCTACCTTGCCCAGCCGCCCGACCAGAGCCCGCAGCCGGTCTACGGCACAGCGGTCATCGGTTCAGACACATGGCAAGACACGCGGCTGGCGCCCATTCGCATTGCGATTGCACAGCGGTCGTGCAGTTGGTTCAAGTTCCGCTTGACCACGACGGATGATCTGGTGCTGGTCGGCTATGAGCTTGAGTACACAGCGCGCGGCACCAACGTCATTGCAGGACGGACCACATGAAGCAATGGACCCAGCACGATGCTCGGACTGCGCAGACGACTGAGGCCGAGCAGTTCAACACGCAGCACCAAGCCTTCCGCGGTGAGATGATCGGGCTTGACCGGACGCAGCTTCCCGAAGGGGCGCTTGCTCAGACGCAGCTTAGCAACGCCTGCTTGCACCAGTGCTACCTGTTCAACCCGTGGAGTACTGGAGTCATCGGCGCCAACGGGGAGCAGACGCGCTATCGTGCCGCAGCGGCTGACACCCAGCCAGAGCAATGGCGGGCGATCAACTACCGCAACTTCGGCTCGGGCTGGTTCACCTGTTTTGAGACCACGCTGCAGCCGTTCAAAGGCGGAAACCTGTTGACCGAGTGGTACGGCAACTGCGCGATTCAGACCGCGTTCAACGAGACCTACAACACGACCTATGCGGGCGGCAGTCAGACGGGTGCGCCCAACGAGAAGTTCCTCGGGCTGCGCATCTTGTACAACGGGGCCATCGTCGCTGAGCGCATCGGACCCGCCAAGGCCATGGACCACTTTATGATCTCGGGCGCGCAGCAGATGCCGAGTGGACCTGTCACCCTGACGCTGCAGGCCAAGCCTGGGTCCGCGGGCCCTGACGACCCGGTCACCGAGTTTGGCTCGACGCTGCTGCTGATGCAGTGCCACCTTTTTGCGAACCGCGTGTTTGCGATTGGAAGATTCCGATGAGTCGCATTGTCCGCCCTCCGGTTGATGCTGGTCAGACCATCGACGCGACTACGCTCAACGCCACATACAACGACTACAACCAGCCGGGCGCACTTGACGAGAACAACGTGCGCGACCAGGCTTTTGACCTTCCGCATCTCAACAATATCTCGATCATCAAGAACAGCGCGACCGCTTTGCTGGGCGACGCGAACATGCTGCACACGGGGCCTGCGGTCCAGTACCCGTCCTCGCTTGCATCCCCGCCCACCGTGACCCGCGTCGGCAACGCAGCAGGCACGCCCACCTTCCTCGACTTTGGGGCAAGCGGCTGGCCAATGGTGGGCGGTGATGTGCTGCGGGTCTGGTGGAACTTCGGCGTGATCAGCTTCATTGGTATGGCGCCCCCGACTCCGTACCTAAACCCCGGCGCAATGGGCCAGTACACGCTTGAGGACAGAGCCGCAGGCCCAAGCCACATTGTCACGGACGGATTTCACTGCTGGCTCGCCTATTTGCAGTGGGACATCACCAGCAACGCTCTGACCAACTTTGTCGCGGTAAGCGGGCAGATGGACCCGGCGCTTGGCGTGAAGGGCACTGTCAGGGACGGCTTTGAGGTGGAGCTCTTATCGGCGGCCACCGTCATCTCGCCCTACCAGGTCACTTCGGATGGCGATGCAAGGGACGGGAAGGTAAGCGCCACGCTGCCGACGCAGGCGCATGGGTGGTACGCGCCGTATGGCATGTACTGTTTTACAACCAACGTCGCGATGACCGTCTACGGCGTGCGCCTTGTCATCACTGGGTTGCTGCACCCGTTCCTCAACCCGGCGGGCAACCGTGAGAACCTGCTGGTCTACGACTACACGCAGGGCGACGCTCTCTATTTCCTGCTGGGCCGTGGCGGGCGAATCTCCGCCGTTCACATGCGGAGGTTTTGATGGCGTACAGCCCGCCCAACGTCTTTGCCAACAACACCCCGCTCACTGCGTCTGCAGTCAAGGGCAACGACGACGCGCTCAAGATCTACCTGCATGAAGGCGTCGTTGGTGCAGACCTGCTGTCGTCGGCATGGGTGCAGACTCGGCACATTCAGCAGCCCGTCATCGACGCTTTTTCTGGCGTGCAACACGGCGTGACCGGCTACCAGGGTAGTCAGTGGGACGGCGGCGCCCTGGTTCGATGCCAGTTCGGCTCGGCCTTCCTAACCGGCAAGCGCTACGGGAACACCGCCACCGAGAGCTGGGAGGTCGTGCCGCAGACTACGTTCTCTCTGGATTTGCGTCGACACGCCACGATCATCTTCCACTGGTGGATGGAGTCATGCAACGGCCCCGATGATGGTGCCCGGTCGCTGGGCTCTGACGCCTACATGTGGGTATCGGAGTATGACGCAAGCTCGCTGCTTTTTGGCACCGGGTTGAAAACGATCATCCAGCCCTACTCTCAGGAGGTCGTGCAGAGCTACAACGGCTGGCAAGCCAACAACCCGCCAGGCGGGCCGGCGACTCCCTACTCCATTCTCGGCTGGGGCAACATGAGCGGCGTCAAGGTCTTCACCGCAAGTAACAAACTGGCGGTCGGACTGGTGCACCTAAGCACCATTGACCGCAGCGCGATCATCAACTGGGGCGTCAGCCTCGAAGTCTACTACTTGTGAGGTGAAGCATGGCTCTGCCCCTTTTGGCGCTTCCGATCGCAATGGGCGTGGCGTCCGCTGGTAGCGCCATTGCGCAGTCAGCAGCCGCCCGCAAGCAAGCTGAAGCGATGATGCCGGATGCGTACAAGCGCAGGCTTGGCCGACTGCAGACGCGCGAAGCTGAAGGCGAGCTTGGCTTGACGGAAGGCCAGCGTGCCTTGATGGAGAGCACGGGCGCAGCGCAGCGTGCTGGCGCGATGGCCGACCTGCAGGCGCGGCAACTGCAGCAAGCGCAAGCCAACAGCGCGTACACCGGACGCGACTTGTTTCTGCAGGACTTGGCCCAGCAAGATGCACAGCGCCGCGCGTTCAGCGAGCAGCAGCGCATCATTGCGCAGGCCGACCAAGAAGCGCTGGCCCGCAACGAGCAGCAGCTTCTTGAGTTGCAGCAGCGCGCGGCAGACGCTGAAGCCGCCCGCAAGATGGCCAACCGTCAGCTTATCGGCGACCTGTTCGGCGCAGCAGCATCGACCGCGGGCACCGTCTATGGCGCTCAACAGATGCAGACCGGCTACAACCAGATGATGAACGCAGCAGCAGGCAGCCAGCAGATGCGCGATGCACAGGCGCAGATGTTTCAATTGCAGGCAGCGATGCAGATGGCCAACGCGTTCGCCCCCCGGAGGTAGACCATGCCCTTGCCCCCGTCAGCGATTCCTGCCTACCAGCCCCGTTCGTTCCTGGGCCCAGGCCAGACGGCCACGACCAGAGCGTTGGAGCTTTACTTCCGCTACCACCCGGCGGTCTTCAAGATGAAGACCTTTGATCTGCTACGCGAAGACGAGCAGTTTCAAGCGCAGAGCGATGCGGAGAAGCGCAAGCTGCTGAGCCAAGAGTTGAGCCAGATTGACGGGCTGTTGGCCCGCTATCGGTCAACCGGCGCTGGACCCAGCGGCATCGGTGCAGGTGCTGGTCGGCGCATGGCGGCAGGTGCTGGAGGTGCGGGCGGTGCTGCTGGCGGTGCAGACGGCGATGTGCTCGACTTTATCGAGGGCATGACGGGCAACGAGGTCAAGCGTGCCGAGATTGCGGCTGAAGCCGGATGGCGCGCACTCCGCGACTACGACAAGCTGGTTGAGATTCCGCGCACATACGCGGTGTTTGCTTCAGATTTCTTGGGCACTAATCGACGCGCCGACATTGTTGGCCGGATGGCTCCAGCGCAGCTTGCGCAAGACTTAGAGCTTGCGTTTCAAAACGCGCTGACCCGATTCGGACCAACCGCAGAAGCAGAACATCCGCTGACCCGGCAGGTTGCAGCGACCGATTTCTACTATTCCTTGCGTCGAATCCGGCCAGACTTGTTGCCTGCTATCGGTGAAAACAAGCCGTTGTCACAGGAAGCCTTGGAAATCCTTGAAGCAATCGATCGTATGTATGCAACGGGCAACTTCATCACCAAGAGCTTTCAGTCAGGGCGAGAACCGCAGGTAGCGCTCGACGCCGAAAAGGAGATTGCACGCGCAACGCTGCTTGGCAAGACTGCACCGGGCCCCAACTTCTTCGAGAGGCGCGCACGCCAGATGGTCGATGCGTTGCCGCCCGACCAGCGCGACACGGCAGAGGAACGCGCCGCAGCAGAGCGCACAGCGCTGCAGCAGGTTCGTGCCGAGCTTGGCATCGGTGAACCGTTGAGCGAAGAAGAGGCGCTGATGCTGTCGCGCTACACGCAAGCGCTGGCAGATGACGGTCGAGCCACGCAGGAAGAGCTTGGTGCAGACTACAATGCAGCCAAGGCAGCGTACGAAAAGGGGCGCCGTGCAGAGCGCTTGCCGCGTGGCGCCGATGTGTACTACGACGACACCTATCTGAACCTGTTGCAACGCCGTGCTGGTCTGCTGTCGCAGCAGGTCCCCGAGCGCGAGGGTTCGCCCGCAACCCGTGCTGCACGACGCATGGGCGGCTTGCCCGAGGTGCCGCGCGCAGCGTACGACGCAGCAGCAGCGATCAGCCCGATCGCAGCAGAAGCGCTGCCCTACGCGTTGAAGCGCTTTACCGATGCGGGCGGCCAGATTGCGCCGCAGAGCACGGTCGAGAAAAAGGCCGACTTGATCATCAAAGCCGACCCGACCAAGCGGCCCGCGTTCCCCGACTTCGTGGCCGCCGTCAACAAGATGTACCCCGACGACGTAGACGCGCGCCGCGAAGCGTTCGCCTACTACGGCGCGTACTTCAACGGTCAGGACCTGCAGACGCAGACGACCAATGCGGACGTACTGCAGGGCAGGCCGCCCGCACCAGCACCAGCACCGTTGCCTGCACCGTTGCCTGCACCAGCAGCACCAACGCGTACACCGCAGCAAATGAACGCAATCTTGCGCGAGCGCTACTCTCCAACCATCTATGAACGCTTCCCGCCGATGGCGGCGATGTCAAGTTTAGATGGCCTATCAACCAATGATATCCGCAGGATGGCGGCTGAAAGTCGCAGTGCGCCCCGCATTGCTGCGCTCAACAGGTTCAACGAAAACCAACGCTTTCTGCAAGATACATCATACGCCTTGAACGCAGCCGTCCCATCCCTTGATGCTGAATCGGCATACGCGCAGTATCTGGCAGGTGGAGATGTAGTCATCCCATCCCTTGATGCTGAATCGGCATACGCGCAGTATCTGGCAGGTGGCGGCAACAACCCAGAAGACCTGCAGTTTGGTGGCGGTGTGGTGCCGCCCTTGACTGAAGACGATCTGCGGTTTGGCGGTGGTGTGGTATCGCCCATGACTGAAGAAGATCAACTCATGGAAATGCTCATGCTTGAGCGTGCGCAGCGTGGACGATGAACCGCGAGCACTATCTGAAGTTGGCTGACAGATACGAAGCGCTTGGGCGGTCTGCTGATGCAGCGGACCTGCGGGCCAAGGCTGCTGCTCTGCCCGCCGCTACAGCCCCTGTAGCCGCGCCCGCTCCACAAGCCATGCCAGCGCCCGCGCGCCAGCGTACGCGCCCTGTAGCGCCCGCTGACGAGCCTGTAGAGTTCATCCCAGCAGCCGAGCAGGATGCAGCCGCGGCTGAGTACCAAGCGCGGCTCGAAGCAGATGTGCGCGCGGGGCGTGCGTCCGCCAGCCAACTCAACGAGTTCATGGGCTACACGCTGACCGACGAGCAGCTTGCGCAGATGCAGCCCCCCGGCATGCCTGTCGAGCCTGCGAAGCCACGCGTCCGCATTGTCGTGCCATTCGGCAGCGACATGGTGCCAAGCGCGCCCGATGCTGATGTGGAGTTTCAAGCGGGCGAGCCGTTGTACGGTCGACCTGTTGATGAACCGCAGATGGCCAGCGAGTTGCGGCAACAGCTCGACCAGATGGAGAGCGACCTAATCCGCCAGTACATTAGCTACGGCTACACCGTCGAGGGCGCCAGGGAGGCGGCACGCAAAGCATCCGCCGATGTGCTTGCGCGCCGTGTCGGCCCCGAGGGTGACCCGACTACGCGCGGTGAAGGTGGGCTTGGCTCGATGCTGCCCATTCCGCCGTTCTTCCGCGAGTCGCGCATCGACTTCCGCACGGACCCGTCGACCTATGTGGAGCCCAGCGGCGAGCGGCGACCAGCGACACCTACCGAGCAGGTCATCGAGACCTTTGCGCGCCAGCAGATTATCAACCCTGAAACGGTGGCAAAAGCGCGACAGACACGCGCACTGCAGCGCGAGCTTGCGTTCCAAGACATTCCCGGTTCGCTGCTGTACACCGACGAATACGCAGCCGATGTGCGCCAGCAAGTCGCTGAAGAGACCGACCCGTACCTGCGCAACGTGCTGTCGACCATAGACCCCGGCACGGGCGTTGGCATCGAGACCCCGTTGGGCGCTGCAATCCGGCAGACCGGCATTATCAGCACGATGGTCAACGAAGCCGTGCTTGGGCTGCCGTTGTTCTACGATGTGGACGAGCAGGGCAACGCAACGAATCCAGACCAGTTTGCGTTCAAGGTCAACGACTTTGTGACCAGCGCACTGCAGCGCATGGGCATGAGCGCTGCAGATGCAAAAGATGTGACGTCCGGCGTCATTGGTGGCGCTGCTCTGCCGCCGATTCCTATGCCGTTCCAAGGAATCAACCGCAAAGGCCCGTCGATGATCGACCCGACCGGCATGCGCGGCGCCAGCGAGACCGAGACCTATCTGGGCGATGTGGTCACTAGCCTTGCAAAAGGTCGGTTCCTTGGCGATGAACTGTACAGCATCCCCGCATACACGGAAGAGCTTGCAAGCGGCGCGTTCAACGCGCTTGACCAGGGCACCGGCCAACGACTGCAGGACATAGATGAGAGCTTGATCGGGCAATCAGCGCTTTATGCACCGCTGGTGCTTGGTGCTGGTGCCGAAATGATCTACGGCATCGGGCCCATCTCTGCGCTTGGCAAAGTCGCGCGGACCACGGGCACCGCGGCCAGGGCTGCTGCTGTTGGTGGTGCAGCGCGTGCGGCTGGTGCAGCGGCGCAAGCGGCGCAGGCCGGCGAAACCGTCAGGGCAGCGCAGTTGCTGCGCGCAGCAGAGGCGATGAAGACCGGAGCGCGGGCGGCTGACTTTGTTGCCCATCCTGTCGAGTACAGCAAGAAGGTTCGTCTGATTCGTGCGGGGCAAGACCTGCTCGATGAAGGCAACGTTGAGAAGCCGGTGCTCGATGTGCTGATGGACCGTTCGGAGATCAAGACCGTGCTGGCCGATGCTGTCGCAAAAGACACGCTGAGCCCGTACTTGATCACGCGTCAGATCATCAACGATCCCAACGTCACAGTCGGCGACCTTCGCGCCATGGCTGGCGATTCGTCTGCTGGTCGCGAGTTCCTGCGCACGCTTGGTGTCGCCGACACGATGGCCGACACCGTGCCGTGGGGCACAGGGCGGCTGGACAACGATGCACTGCAGGACGCGTTGTTGAGCTTCAAGGCTTCGGTCTATCGGCCCGCCATCGAGACCGTGCTGCGCAATGCCGACCTTGAAGAAGCCGAGCAAGCCCGTAGGATTCTGGCGATCCTTGAAGAAAAGGACATCAACGAGCTTGCGGGTATGACGCCAGCGCAGCGCAGCGCCTTACGGCAGACCTATGGTGCCAGCGACGCTGCTGATGTGATGGATGAGCTTGATGCGGTAGCCAATGGTCTTGCGGCATCCGGCAGCCTTGCTCCGTTGCTTCGCAGGCTATCCGTCAACGTCAAGTATCTGCCGATCAACAACAACGCGCCGATGATGCAGTCGTTGCACGCGTTCGGGCAAGAGCTGCAGCGCGGGCTACCGCGCAGCGGACCTGTCGCCGAGAGCTTTGCGCGCCGTCTTGGTGGCGACACGCTGGATGACCTGACCACCACTGCACCCGAGCTTGTGCGCGAAGCTGCGCTCGGTGCCGGGTCACGCGTCATCGCTTCGACGTTTGAGAACCTTGTGCCAGAAGATCTGGTGCTGGTGACCGACACGTTGATGGTACCGCGCCAGAAGCTGACACCGGATGTGCTTGCCAAGGTAAGCGACACGTTCAACGGCTACGGACGAGGCACGGGCCCGCTGTTCGTTGCGCAGGTCGGCCCGACCGTCAATGGCCGCCCGACGATGGCGTTCCGTTGGAACATGGACCCGCGGTTCGCGCGCGACGAAATCTTTGGCGCCAACACCGTTGCACGTTCACCAGCTCGACGCGCAGTGCTCGATGCACTGGAGGCCAACCGGCCCCTGACCGAGAGCGAGCACCACTTCCTGACAGATGCAGCGTTGAGCACGGCATACCGCGATGTGCTGGGCGAGACAGCGGCTGAAGCGCTGTTGGCTGGTGAGCAAACGCAGCGCGCTGCCCAGCCCAGCGTTGGCTTGGGCTTGTTGTCGGCGGCACAAGAGCGCGTGCCAGGACTTGCGACCGGCGAACGTGCAGTCGCGCAAGCCCGCCCGCTGACGGAAGCGCGCGAGCCCAGCGTGTTCACCGTGCCCTCGCAAGCGCTTGCCATTACCAAGAACATCTTGGGCAGTGCTGTACTCAAGGCTTCCAAGAAGTTCCCCAAGGTCGACTACACAGCCTACCGCACGACGTTCAAGGACCAGACGCCGTTCATCACGCAGCAGCGTGGCCGCAAAATCGAAGAAGCCGTCGCTGCCATTCCTGACCAGTTCCAGCGCGAGGTCAGGACTGAAGCGCTGCGCAGCGATGCAGAGTCAGCCTTCAACACCGTGCTGCAGCGGCGCATCGCAGCAGCAGTCACCGATGCTAACGCCGCACTGCAGCGCCGCGTAGACGACCTTGTGGCCCAGGGCATGAGCGAGGTTGAAGCGTGGTCGACGGTCGCGTACCAACAGCGTGCAGGCAAGGCAGCAGGCGGCTTGGGTTCGCAGGTATCGGGCGGCATCATCGCGCAAGCCAAGCAGCAGGCGCAGGCCATGGCCGTCGAAGAGGTGCAGGCCGGCGCATGGGCCGCGTTGTTGCGCACGTTCTTCGGCCCGACCATCTTCAGCAGACTGGTGGGCGTCGATGAAAATGCCTTGCGGCGCTACATTGTGCAGACCGACAGTGCTGGCAACGACCAGTTGATTCCGGTCACGTTGCACAGCTTCCGCGACATTCTGGCCCGCATCCGCAAGGACAACCCCGAGCTTGACATGCGCGGGCTTGCCCGCCCCGCGGTGCCCTATGGCGACGCCATTGCTGGGTTCTTTCAATGGATGGGCAAGCAGGACCCGCGCAACCTTGGGCCCGTCCGATTGCTGAACGATGCAGTGCTCGACACAAGCGCAGCATGGGCAATGGGCATGGACCGGCAGCGCATCGTCGCCCGCGAGGCCACGGCGATGCTGGACGCGAACCCCTGGATGCGCGGCGACTTGAGCGCAGGCCAGTTCACCGACAGCCCCGACCGATTGCTTCGCACGCAGTACGCTGCAGAAGAGGCAAGGGCCACGCTGCTCGCCGACTTGACCCGTGCTGCAGCGCTGCGCAGCGGTGTGCTGCCAGTGCCAGCAGAACGCATGGCCATGCGGGCTGCAGAGCAAGAGCTATTCCGCGCCAGCGCAGCATCCGTAGCTGGCGCAGCGGACACCGTGCCAGGAAGCCCGTTCCAGCGCACTGCGCGTGGCCAGCTCAGCGAGTCGCTGGACCAGTTGACCTTGCGCGCATGGCGCAACCTGACGCCGGCAGCAAAGACCGACATCATCAACTACGTCTACGGCAAAATGCTGGAGAATGGGGACCGCAGCCCCGACTTGCGTTCGGTGCTGTACGAAGGTCTCGATGACCCCAAGCTCAACCTGCTGTTCTTTGAGAAGCTGGCGACGACCAAGGCGCTGCAGTTGCTGATCGAGCAAGGTCAGACGGCGATGGCGCGTTCGCTTGTCAGCCCCGACGATTCGGTGCTGGTGGCCGCCATCGACAACGCGCAACGCAGCGGGCTGTCGTACAAGGAAGTCATCGAGGTCATGCGCAAGGCGCTGTTGCGCAACGCGCTGCAATCATTTGTCGAGCCTGCTGTACTTGAGATGCAGGCCAACAGCCGCGCCTATGGCTGGTCGCCAGACCTTGCGCAAACACGCAAGGCGATCACCGGGCTGGTCGACCAGATCAACCCAGACGACCCGCGGTTCGGAATCGCTGGCCAAGACTTCGTGCAAGCGCTTGCCAACCTGCAGGCCGCAAGCAAGGACGGCAAGCTGGCCGAGAACCTGGATGCGTTGCAGCGTTCCGAGAAACTGCAGCGTGCGCTTGGTGGTGAGGCCAGCGCTGCTGGCGAGTATGTGATGCAGGTGCTGCTCGACACCCTAAGCTTGCCCCGCACAATCGGTGCAGCCGGCTTGCTTGGTGGTGGCTACTACATCTTCAGCGACGAAACGACCGGCGGCCAACCCGTTCCGGTTCCGTTGCCCCTGCCAAACACGCGCTACCTTGGCACCAACCTGATCACCGCTCCGCTGATTGTGGCCACCACGCTTGGTGCGACCGGAGCCATTCGCTACTTGCGCCCGCGTGGGGGCGCTACAGCGCAAGCCGGCGAGGTCGGGCTGCAGGCTTCGGCACAGCTTCCCGAGGTGCTGCGCCGTCCGCTGGTCAACAGTCTCGGCACCAACCCTGGCGCGCTTGACGAGGTGCTGTTCACGACGCGCACCGGGCAGCCGATCACGCGCGGTGAGCTTGACCAGTTGATGCGCGAGCACAACATCGGCTTGACGCGCGGCGGCCTTGAGTTTGCCAACGCGTTTGCGCGCGACCTGGCCCGCGATGCACGCCTGACAGCCGAGGGCGTCAAGGCGCCAGCGTTGCGGCAATACCTGTTGCGCAACATGGACCCGACCAGAACCGGGTTCTGGCAGTACGCAGCCAACGCCACCGACCGCGCGTTTAGGCAGAACGTCTTTGCTACCGCGTTGCAGGAAGGTCTGACAGCACCGCAAGCTGCGCAGCTCGCCCGCAACAGCGTGCTCGACTACGGCAACGTGCGATACAGCGGCGGCTTGAACCGTTACGTCATGTTTTTGGCCTTCCGCGAAGCGATGACGCGCGAGGTCATCGAGGCTGTAGCGCGCGACCCCGACACGTTGAACCGCACGCTGCTGCTGCATCGAGACTTGCAAAAGCAGATGGACGACGAGTTGAACGTCGACCACACGCGGTTTCGTCTGCCGATCGGCAACACCAAAATTTTTGACCAGACCGCGGGCTCAAGGCTGTACGGCCCCACCAACCCAGCGCTCAGCATGTACGGCGACTTGGTGCGCTTCGCAGCGCACGGGTTGCAGGCAGGTGCACCGGACATTCCGCCCGGCACGCTGGCCCAGGCTGTCGCCGATGAATCGCTGACGCCGTTGGTGGATATGGTTATGGCCGACGCGCTTGCGCGGCCCAGCAACACTGGACGCGGGCAGAAGGTCGATGATGTGTGGGTTGCCTACGCCATCGAGAACAGCCCCGATGTGCTCTGGCCGTGGCTCAAAGAGCAGTACAACATCGTCCCCGTGGCCCGCGACGAAGAGCGCAAGTCGGGGCGCCTTGAAGCGCAGGACCCAGCGACGCCGTTCTTGGGCAAGGTCGAGTACAGGTTCCAAAGCACCGGCGACCACGCGCGATTCATCCGCGACATGGCCGTGCTGCAGACGCTTGGATTCCAGCGCACGATGGAAGACTACACCAAGATGGGCCT
>Ga0172372_10007182_pt1 | contig 15006 bp, 14 predicted proteins | sample LakKiv5m_2_FD_114544 | JGI IMG/M metagenome (GOLD analysis project Ga0172372, IMG submission 114544) | Freshwater microbial communities from Kabuno Bay, South-Kivu, Congo - kab_092012_9.5m | ecosystem: Environmental > Aquatic > Freshwater > Lake | place: Democratic Republic of the Congo...
CCGCAGACGAACAAGTCCGCCGCGTCTACCTCGGCCAAAACTTCGTCCTCCGCGCCTAAGCGACGCTGCGCGACGCACGGCTGCGCCGCGCGGGACGATGCACGGCTGCGCCGTGCGGGACGAGGCGCGGCTGCGCCGCGCCGGTTGAGGACGAGGGTTGAGGACGAGCGCGGCTGCGCCGCGCAGGTTGAGGACGAGGGGTGGGGTTGGGGGGTGGGGTCAGTCCTTGATGCAGCGGACGGAGAACCCGAGTTGGTGGTACGAGTAGTCCCGGGAAATGCCCGGCTGCTGGGTCGAAAAACCTCGGCTCCACGCGCGCCCAGTGATGCTCGCAGACGAAGTCCAATAGAACCCCCGCGTGCCTGCCTCCAAACTTGTGCCGCCGCCGGTGTAGCTTCGGTAGCCCCCCGGCACAGCACTGAACCCATGAACATCCGTGCCATTCCAAGGCACCCAATCGGTCGGGTCCGCCTTGAGCTGGGTCCCTTCATCCTCCCCCCGCCAGCCGGTCGTGAATACGCCCACGGGGTCCATGCCGAGGGCTACCTCGAAGTCCATCCACTCCACGTTGGAAGGGACATGCCAGCCTGCAGGACACAATCCACGCGGGTCGTTCACTGCGAACCAATTGTACAACCGACCGTAGGCCTCAAGCCGTTCCGGATCACCTCCAGAAACCGCTTGGGCCCCCGCGGTGGCAGCCACCCACTCAGCATCGGAAAGGCCCCCAGGGATGGCATCGCCGTTTGCGTAATTCCGCACGCGCAAGTTGGCCCCCAACCAACACTCCCCGCCCACAGCAACCACGGGGTACACTTCACCCTGGTAATTCACGGATTCCACCCCCGCACACGGAGTGCCCTGCGGTGGCTCCGGACACATCATGGAATAGACGCTGAGCAATTCGAGGAGGTCATTTGTCCCCACGAATCCATCGCCGCTCAAATCCGCCGGACATCCCGTACTGCCTGGCCCACCCGGATACACAGGAATGCAGCCCAACAAAGCCTCTGCCACGGCCGCTTCAATCTCACCTGCAATGTAGTCGGGGTCGATGGTGCACGTTTGGGCCGCCACATCCCAAACCATCCCCTCGCCGCAACAACCCGGCCCCGGACAGCACGTGAAATCGCACGCGACCCCTGCGCAGCCAGCCGCCGCATTGAAATTGCACGCCGCCGCATCGAGGCACCCCGACGGCACGCACGACCCGTCCTCGGCATTCGCCTCCGGATTGAAGTTGCAGGCGGTCGGATCCGTGCAACCTGGAACATTACAACATGGGAATACAACTTGCTCCAACTCCCAGATACCATCCGAAGTGGTGGCGATAAACTGACCAGAACTTTCAGTAATGCCAAAAATCATCACCCCGGGCGGCGGTGGAATTACTTGCCAAGATGCGCCGGCATTTTGGGTCACCAGCAACCCTGCCTGGAAGTGACTCCACACATATCCACCCAGAAATTGGGATAAAAAGCAGTCTCCTTGGTGCAAATCCAACGAAGCGGTGTTGATTCCAGACCCTGCTTGCCAAACTCCATCTACCAGCCACCATAAATCACCGTCTTTCTCGAGGACTACAACTTTCCCATCAATCTCCTTGACGTCTGCGTAACCGGAGTTAACTCCTGGAATTGCGGTTTGGGAAAAGCTATTTCCCATGTCTGTGGACACGTAGAGGCCACCGGATAGTGCAAATACCGTGTCCGTTCCATCTAACCATTCGATGCCATAGAAATCAGTCCCACCAAACCTATTTGACCACGTAGCGCCATCATCAAATGAAACGTGCATACCGCGCAAATACCCACCGACCCCGCTAAAATGCACTCCTTCCGTTGTTGACTCCCATCCATTCGATGCACAACCGTATCCTGCACCAAACGATGGATTCCAATGCGTACCATTCGTGCTTACGAAGTGCCCCGCATGTCCGGTGGACAGAAACAGGCTTCCCGAATTTGATTTGCCGAATGCAATTTGTGGATGTGATGGGAACGTAACTCCCAAGTCCTGCCAAGAAATCAAATCAGGAGAATAGAACATGTGTTGACTCGTCCCGGTGACATATCCATAAGCTGCACTGGCAAAGAAGCCCGTATCGACTGGAACCACTTTGCCGAAGTACTCTCCCTGCGAACCATAGATGCGATTCCAAGTGGGAACCAAGGCATCTTGACTGACAATCTGATTCGAACACGCACAGAGTAAAATCAGAGACAATCGATGCTGAAACCAATTCAATATTGGGTGATTTAAATCTACTCTACGCCCTCGACAAAAGCACCAAAACCGTCCGCCAATATTCGAGCGGTTTTCTTTATAATTATGAAAATTTCTGTCACTCGAATATCGGGGGTGGTTCAGTTGAGGCATCAGAAAGTTTGGCTTGTAACTACTCGAATTCAAAAATAGCACATCAAAAGGTGGTTTGACTTCATCGCAAGGGGTCAAGGACCGCAAGCCGAATCAGTCGTTAAAAAGTTGATTTTGCCGAACCCACCGTGAATTGCTCGCAACATCCTCTACGTGTGAATTCTCGGATAACTTCTTGATAAACTGACAAAGAACTGCCCGCCTGCCGCGTTTTCCCCCGGAGTCAACGCAACCCTCTTCCCGCGCGGCTCCGCCGCGCCTCATCCCTCGTCCCGCGAGGCGCAGCCTCGCCCACCCTCATCCCGTGAGGCGCAGCCTCGCCCACCCTCACCCCCTCATGAGCAACCGATCTACATGCTTTGCCAGGATGTCCACTTCGGTGTTGACGAGGTCGCCGGGCTGGAGGGCGTGGAAGTTTGTGTGCTCCCACGTGTACGGGATCAGTGCGACGGAGAAGCCCTCGGCGTGGACGTCGACGACCGTGAGGCTCGTGCCGTTCAGGGCGATGGAGCCTTTCGGGGCGAGGAGGCGGGTGTATGCGGGGGCGAGGTCGAAGTGGAGGTGCCAGCTGCCGTGCTCGTCGTGGACGGCGGCGAGGCGGGCGGTGGTGTCGACATGGCCTTGGACGATGTGGCCGTCGAGCCGGTCGCCGAGCCGCATGCAGCGTTCGAGGTTGACGCGGTGGCCGGGGCGCCACGTGCCGAGGGTAGTGCGGGAGAGGGTCTCGGCGATGGCCGTCACCGTCCAGGTGCCGGGGGCGAGGGCGATTGCGGTCAGGCAGACGCCGTCGTGGGCGATGCTTTGGTCAATGCGCACCTCGTCGGCGAACGCCGCTTCCACCGTGAAATGTACGTTCGTGCCTTCCGGCCGCACGTCGCGGACCGTGCCCAACGCCTCGATAATTCCTGTGAACATGTTATTCCGAAAGGGCCGGTAGCCCGTTGATCAAGTGGATGTTGCCTGAGAACTGCTCCTCCACGCGGCCGACCAGCCGAACGGTGTAAACCCGGGCGCTGTAGTAATAGACCCCGTCTGCGCAGACGCCGCCGTCGCGGTGCTCGCCCGTCCAGCGGATGTCCGGGTCACTCGTGGCGAAGACCTCTTCGCCGTAGCGGTTGAAGATGCGGACGTCCACGCTGTCGACGAACTTCCACGGGAACGCGCGGAACGTGTCGTTGCGGTCGTCGAGGTTGGGCGTGAACACGTTGGGCAGGAAGTAGTACGGGCAGTTGTCGACGCAAATCGTGTGGCTCAGCGCGCTGCGGTTGCGGCGCAGGAGGCCGTCGGGGCCGGGCTGCAAGCTGTCGAGTGCGGCCACGGCGAAGCAACCGGCGATCGTGCCCTCGCTCCCGTCGCCGTTGAAGAGGTAGGTGAGGCTGCCTTCGACCGTCGTGTACACCTGCAGCGAATCGCCGAGGACCGGCGCCCACCAAACTTCCCACGCCACCACATCGTCCGCGCAGTCCACCCCATCCTCCCAGTCGAGTCGGTTCACCTCCTCCACACAGTCCGGCTCGAGGTAAAACGTCGGCGGGCAGGGCGGCGTGTAGTCGAACGGACGCCCGCACACCTCGGGACTGAAGTTCGCAATCGGATCCACCGTGCCGGGCGCGTCATACCCCCCCACCGTCTCAGCGCGGTAACAGTACGTCGCGTTGTTCACCAGCCCGGAATCCACCCACAGCGGCTCGGCGGCCGTTCCGAGCTCGTCCCACCCCCCCGCGCCGTCCGCGCGGAAAAACCGGTACAGCGTGTTCGTCCACGGCACGGCCGCCTCCACGCGCAGGGTCAGCCGGTTGTCGTCGGGTTCCAGCAGGAGGTGCGGCGTGGCGGCGGGGAGCGACGTGCCGATGCTGCCGGTGGAGGCCACCGCCTCGACGCGGTAGGACCACGGGCCGCCGTCGGTGGGGAGGGCCGTGTGGGTGTAGGCGGTGTCCGGGCTGGAGAGGAAGGGGCCGGAAGCCGTCGTGTGGAGGAGGGACGGGGCGGCGGCGCCGGGGGCTGTGGCGTACAGGCGATAGAAGTAGGGGCCGGGGAAGGTCAGGGTGTCGGCATCGGTGGGGGGGCTCCAGGCGACGTCCACGACGCCGTCGGTGGCGGAGGTGGCCAGCACCGAGGCGCCTGTCATGACCGGGACGTCCTTGACGATGGTGGCGCAGAGCGGCGCGGAGGCCACCGACGGCCCTGACCCGGGCCAACGTGCCACCGCGCGGTAGCAGTACGTCGCCCCGAAGGACAGCAAGGCCGCATCCACGTAAGAGGTGGTGGCCAGCCCGTCGACCGAGGCGATGAGGACGTAGCCCAAGCCGTCGGGGATGCCCGTGGTGCAGTCGCCGGGCGTCCAACTGTCGGTGCCGATGCGGCGGTAGAGGTCGTAGCCTCCGGCAGCGGCTTTCCAGGCGGGGAGCTCGTCGGAACAGGTGTGGGGGAGCCAACTGAGGGCGACCGAGTTGCCGATCGGCGTGGCGGAAACGAGGAGGGGCGGGGGGGCGATGACCCGGATGGCCACCGACTCGATGTCCATGAGGTCCACTTGGGGCGAGTTGTCTTCTGCCTTGACCACCAAGGTGTAGGGCTCCGTGCGCACCTCCGCGCATTGGGGCGCCCAGGCAAAGGCCCCGTTGCCGCTGCCCAACGGCGAGAACACCCCGGGATGCTCGACTTCCGTCAAGGGGCCACCGACTGCAGTGAGGAGGATGGAGTTGCCGTCGGGGTCGGTGGCCGTGAAATCGAGGGTGAGGAGGGTGCCGGCGACGACGCAGGTGTCCGCCACCGGAGCGAGTTCGGGCGGTTCGTTCGCGCACACCTGCACGGTGATTTGCATGTCGCGGATGACCTCGCCGACTTGGACGAGCTCGCCCGCCACCCAGCGCCACTCGCGGATGGCGATGGCGATGTTGTATTCGCCGGCCAGCACCGGTTCATCCCATGTGACGTCGCCGGAAGTGGCGTCGATGGTGAAGAGGTCCGATTCGGGGCTGATGAGTTCCGGGCTGGAAAACGTCGGGATGGCGTCGCCTTCGAAGCCGCGGCACGGGACGAGGTGGTAGGTCAGAAGGTCGCCGTCGGGGTCGTGGGCGCCGGGGTTGTGGATCCACAGGCGGCGCGCGCAGGCGTTTTGGATGGCGGGGTTGAGCAGTTGGACGGACGAGTTGTGACCCGCTTGTGGACTGATGATCAACAGCGAGCGGATTGCGAAGGGCACGTCCACGCTGCCGGGGATGTTCAGGACCCCGTCGTTGCGGTTGGGGTCGAGGACCTCGAGCGCGAACGCGCCGGGTCCGCCGTAGGTGTGCGTGCCGCGGTAGGTATTGATTTGGACATCGTTCGGCAAAAAGACGATGTTTTCGCGGTCCAAACTGTCCGCCTCCCCCGCCTGCTCGTCGCCCCAATAAATCTGCAACCACGGCCGGTCCGCAATGGCACTGGTCTTCGTGTACGTCGTGATGACCACCTCGTACGTGAGGCCGGCCACGTGGCGGTACGTAATCTCCCCCGCCCGGTTGTGGGTCGCCCCGGCCCGCCCTGCGAGCACCGCGCACACCCCGGTCAGCACCCACGTGCCCAGGCCGCGAAGGGATCGCCACACCATGTGGGCAAGTTACGGCGGGCCCGCTACCTTTGCCGCCTCTCATGTCCGCCAAAAATTCCCCCACCCGCATCGGCATCAGCTGCGGCGACCCCAACGGCATCGGCATCGAAACGGTGCTTCGGGTCTTTGCGGACGACCGCATGTTCGACGAAGTGACGCCGGTGCTGTATGCCCACGCGGAAACGGTGGCGGCGGTGGCGGAGACGCTGTGGTCGGACCGCGCGCCTTTTTGGACTGCGGCGGCCCAAGCCGACGCAGCACGCCCCGGCACCCTCACCCTGGTAGCGCCCACGGACGCGCCCTACACGCCGGTTTGGGGCGCCACGACGGCCGAAGCCGGCGGCTACGCCTTCGCCTCCCTCGAGCGGGCGGTGAACGACCTGGCCGGCACGCGGACGGAAGCCCTCGTCACGGCCCCCATCCACAAGGACGCCATCCGCAGCGCGGGATTTGCCTTTCCCGGCCACACGGAATACCTCGCCTCTTTTGCGAACGTCGACGACGTGCTCATGCTCCTCGCCTCGGACGGCTTGCGCATCGGCATGGTCACCGGTCACGTGGCGCTGCGCGACGTGCCGGGTGCCTTGAGCGTGGATTTGATCCGCCGGCGGGCAAACCGGATGCACGAGAGCCTCCTGCGCGACTTCGGCATCCCTTCGCCCCGCATCGCCGTGCTGGGCCTCAACCCCCACGCCAGCGACAACGGCCTGATGGGCGACGAGGAAAAGCGCATCATCGCGCCGGTCGTGCGCGAGCTCGCCGCGGAAGGCATGCGCATCCTCGGACCCTATGCCGCCGACGGCTTCTTCGGGTCGGGTGCCTACCGCGCCTTCGACGGCGTGCTGGCGATGTACCACGACCAAGGCCTTGCGCCCTTCAAAGCCCTGAGCTTCGGCGGCGGCGTGAATTTCACGGCCGGATTGCCCATCGTGCGGACCAGCCCCGACCACGGCACCGGCTTCGACATCGCCGGGCAGGGCAAGGCCTCCGGAGATTCCATGCGCGCGGCGATCTTCATGGCCCGGGACGTGCTGCGTGCGCGCTCCGAGTGGAAAGCATACGGCACGCAGCCGCTGGTCATCGACCCCAGCTTGCGCCGCGAAGAAGACTACCGGCGGCGGTAATTTTCTGTGTTTGGGCATTCGGGTCGAATGCGTTACCTTTGCCGCCCGCTGAAATCCGGCTCTGTGGACGTCTTGGCTCCCTTTCGCATCCCCTTTGTGGGACTCAAGCCCGGCCGACACACGTTCCGGATGGAGGTCGACCCTTCGTTCTTTGCGTCGTTCCCCCAGTCCGAAATCACAAGCGCCCGTGGCGTGGCGGAGGTCGTGCTGGAGAAAATCGGTTCCACGCTCGATGCGGTGGTGGTCTTGGAGGCAGTGGTGACGCTGCCCTGCGACCGGTGCCTCGCCGATGCAGCGTTGCCCATCCGGTTCGAAGACCGCGTCATCGCCCACACCGGTGCGGAGGCGACGGACCTCGAAGCGGAGGTGTTGCAGCTCGGACCAGAGGTCTATGAGTTGGACCTCGCTCAGCCGATTTTCGAGGCGGCCCACTTCGCCCTGCCGACCCGACGGGTCCATGCGGACGAAGCGGACTGCGACCCCGATGTGGCCGGCTACCTGGTCGACGACCCGGGGCCGGAGGACGACGAAGACGGCGAGCCCGACCCCCGGTGGAGCGCTTTGAATGACTTGAAATCACGCTGAAATGGCACATCCTAAACACCGATCCAGCAAGGCCCGCGGCCGGAAGCGCCGGACCCACGACGCACTGACTGCGCCGAACATCTCGACCTGCCCGACCACGGGCCAGCCGCACATCTTCCACCGCGCCCACTGGCACGAAGGCAAGTTGTACTACCGCGGCAAAGTGGTGATGGAGAAGGCCGAGGCCTGATTCTGACTCCCACAGGTGCAAAGGGGCTGCTTCTTCGGAGGGCGGCCCCTTTGCGCTTTTCAGCACACCGCTGCGAAGGCCGAGGTGGTATGCGCCCACGACCTACCTTTGCCGACCATGAAAGCAGCGATCACGGCCGTTGCGGGTTACGTGCCCGAAGACCTCCTGACGAACGCCGACCTCGAGCGGATGGTCGACACCACCGACGAGTGGATCAAGTCCCGGACCGGCATCGAAACGCGGCACATCCTGAAAGACCCGGCCCTCGCGACGTCCGACATGGGCGCGGAAGCGGTCAAGACGCTGCTGGCGAAGCGCGGCATCGGGGCCGAAGAAATCGACCTCATCATCGTGGCCACGGTGACGGCCGACATGCATTTCCCGGCCACGGCGAACCTCATCGCGGACAAGGTCGGCGCCGTCAATTCCTGGGGCTACGACCTGAGCGCCGCGTGTTCGGGATTTTTGTTCGCGTTGACGACCGGGGCGCAGTTCATTGCCACGGGCGCGTACCGCAAGGTGGTGGTGGTGGGTGCGGACAAGATGAGCGCCATCGTCGATTACACCGACCGCACGACCTGCGTCCTCTTCGGGGACGGGGCCGGCGCCGTGCTGCTCGAACCTTCCGAGCAGTGGGGCATCGAGGACCATTTGCTGCGCGTGGACGGCAGTGGAGCGCAGTACCTGCGCCAAAAAGCGGGCGGATCCCTCAACCCGCCCTCCCACGCCACCGTGGACGCCCGTGAGCACTTCGTCTTCCAAGACGGCCAACCGGTCTTCAAGGCGGCCGTGAAAGGCATGGCCGATGTCAGCTACGAGATCATGGAGCGCAACGGCCTCACCGGCGACGACGTGGACTGGCTCGTCCCCCACCAGGCAAACCTCCGCATCATCGACGCCACGCAGCGCCGCATGGGACTGCCCGCGGAAAAGGTGATGATCAACATTCAGAAATACGGCAACACGACCGCCGCCACCATCCCGCTGTGTTTGCGGGATTGGGAGTCGCAGCTTCACCCGGGCGACAAGCTCATCCTCGCGGCGTTTGGGGGGGGCTTTACGTGGGGCGCGGTGTATTTGACGTGGGCATTTGGCACGCCGAAGGCGAGCTAAACCCCTTCCTGACCTTACCTTCGTAGCCCTTTAACCCTTCGCCATGACCATCAGCGAAATCCAAGACCTCATCAAATTCGTCTCTAAATCAGGCGTTTCCGAGGTCGAAATCGAGCAGAAGGACTTTAAAATCACCATCAAGACGGAGGTGGCCCGCAAGAAAAACGGACCCGACGCGCCGCAGGTGATTTACGCGGCCCCTCCGGCCCTCCCCGCGGCACCGGCCCCCGCGGCCGCCGCGCCCGCCGCAGCCCCGGCCCCCGAAGCCCCCGCCGCTCCTGCAGCGCCGGCTCCTGCCCCCGCTTCGAACCTCATCACCGTGAAGTCCCCGATGATCGGCACCTTCTACCGCCGCTCCTCCCCAGACAAGCCGCTGTTGGTCGATGTCGGCGCGACCGTGAAACCGGGCAGCGTCCTCTGCATCATCGAGGCGATGAAACTCTTCAACGAAATCGAGTGCGAGGTGTCCGGGAAAATCGTCTCGATCCTCGTCGATGACAGCTCCCCCGTCGAGTACGACCAACCGCTCTTCCTCGTCGAACCCGCGTAAGGCATGTTCAAGAAGATTTTGATTGCGAACCGGGGGGAAATTGCCCTTCGGGTCATTCGCACATGCAAGGAAATGGGCATCAAGACGGTCGCCGTGTACTCGACGGCCGATGCAGATAGCCTCCATGTGCGGTTTGCGGACGAAGCCGTGTGCATCGGTCCGCCCCGCAGTGTGGACAGCTACCTCAACATGCCCAGCATCATCGCTGCGGCGGAAATCACGAACGCCGATGCCATCCACCCCGGCTACGGCTTCCTGAGCGAAAACGCGAAGTTCTCCCGCATCTGCAAGGAGAACAACATCAAGTTCATCGGCGCCAGCCCGGCCATGATTGAGGCCATGGGCGACAAAGCTTCGGCGAAGGCCACGATGAAAAAAGCGGGCGTGCCCACCACCCCCGGCAGCGAGGGCCTGCTCGCCGACCTCGACGAGGCCCGGCGCTGCGCCATCGAAATCGGCTACCCGGTGATGCTCAAGGCCACAGCCGGCGGCGGCGGCAAGGGCATGAAGGTCTGCAAGGACCAGGACGAGCTCGACGAAGCGTGGGACACGACCCGCCGCGAAGCCGGAGCAGCCTTCGGCAATGACGGGATGTACATGGAGAAGTTTGTGGTCGAACCGCGCCACATCGAGATCCAAATCGCCTCCGACCAGCGCGGAAAAGCCTGCCACCTGAGCGAACGCGACTGCTCCATCCAGCGGCGCCACCAAAAGCTCGTGGAAGAGACGCCGTCGCCGTACATGACCGATGAGCTCCGCGAGAAAATGGGCCAAGCTGCCATCAAAGCAGCCGAGGCGGTGAATTACGAGGGCGTAGGGACGGTGGAGTTTTTGGTCGACAAAGACCGCAACTTCTACTTCATGGAAATGAACACCCGCATCCAGGTGGAACACACCATCACGGAGGAGGTGATCAACTACGACCTGATCAAGGAGCAAATCAAACTTGCGGCAGGCGAGAACATCAGCGGCCGCAACTACTATCCGCGGATGCACGCCATCCAGTGCCGCATCAACGCAGAAGATCCGGACCGCGGCTTCGCACCTTGCCCGGGCACCATCTCGGTGTACCATGCGCCGGGCGGGCACGGGGTGCGCCTCGACACGCACGTCTACGCCGGATACAAAATTCCGCCGTACTACGACAGCATGATTTCGAAGCTCATCGTGGTGGCCCAAACCCGCGAAGAGGCCATCCTGAAGATGCAGCGCGCCCTCGACGAGTACGTCATCGAAGGAGTAAAGACGACCATCCCGTTCCACCAGCGGCTCATGCGCCATCCCCGCTTCATCTCCGGCGACTTCACGACGAAGTTCCTCGAGGAAGAGACGGTCTGAGCAGATTTCAGGAACCCTGGCGAAGCGCGTGCCGCGCGCCCCGGGTAAGCGGGTGCGGGACTCAGCGGCCGCCGCGGCGAAGGATGCCTGTGGTGCTGTGGCCGGGGACGAGGTCCACGGTTTCCACGGCGCCGCCCCAGGAACGCACTTCGGCGGCACCCACGATGTAACGGGGGTCGGATGCGTCGGTGCACGCCGCGTCGTAGTCGGCCCCCTTCAACAGGAGGTCCGGACGCAAGACGAGGATCAAATCCAGCGGGGTGTCTTCCTCGAAGATCGCGACGGCATCGACGAAGCGCAGGCAGCTCAGCAGCGCCGCCCGGTCCTCCGCCGTGTGGATGGGGCGCTCCGGGCCCTTGCCCAACCGGCGGACGCTGGCGTCGGAATTGATGCCCACCACGAGGCGGTCGGCGCGGCGGCGCGCCTCGGCGAGGTAGGTGGCGTGGCCGAGGTGGAGGACGTCGAAGACGCCGTTCGTGAAGGCGATGCGCTCGCCGGATTCGCGCCAGGCGCGGCAGAGCTCGGAGGCGGCGGCGATGCGCATGGGCGGTTGGGGGCCGTTCATGGCTGTGCGACGGCGTTGCGCCGGCGGAGGCGGTAGGTGACAAGCATGCCGTAGGCGACGGCCCCGCCGAGGAGGAACATCGCGGTTTGGGTCATCCACATGAGGTTTGCTGCGGCGAATCCGAGCCCGCCGTCGCGGTTCAATGCCATGAAGGCCAGCATGACCGACCATTGGTACGCCCCGATGCCGCCCGGGGCCGGAAGGACCATGCCGAAGCCCCCGGCCACCACGATGAACATGGCCTCCGGGAGGTTCAGCCCCTCGAGGTCCATGCTCTGCAGGACGATGTACGCCGTGGAGAAATACATGCCCCAAATGAACACCGTGTGCCCGAGGAAAGCCCACCGCCGCTCCATGCGCACGATGCTGCGCAGCCCCTCGCCCACCCCGCGAAGCACCTCCTGCACCTTGCGCACCGGGCTCCAAGCGAGCAGGCGCACCCGCTGCCACCATGCCACCCCCGCCGCGACCCCGGCCGCGGCCAGCAACGCCCCCGCCCACTGGACGTCCACGTCCGGCACCTTCATGAAGCCCGAGAGCATGGCGAACGCTTCGAGGTTGAGCAGCACCGCCACCGTGCCGAAGAGCAGCAAAAAGGCCAAGTCCACGGCGCGCTCGGCGAGCACCGTGCCCACGAGCCGGTCCAGCGGGATGCCGTCCGTCGCGTGCAGTGCGCCGCAGCGGGCGAGCTCCCCGGAGCGCGGCACGAACAAATTCGCGAAGTACGCAAACGCCACCGCATGGATCCGGTGGGCCGCCCGCGACGTGTGCCCGAGCGGCTCGAGCAGCAGCGCCCACCGAAGCCCCCGCGACACGACGGCAAGGTAGCCGAGGACTGCGCTGGCCACGAGTCCGGCCGGATGGGCGCGCGCCATGTCCTTCCACAGCATTTCCGTGTCCACGTTGCGGAACGCCAACCCCATCAGCCCCGCCCCGAGCGCGGCAAATCCGACGTACGTAAGAACCGAACGGAGGGTCATCCGGCGATGAGCCGGTTCGTCGCGGTGTCCGGAAACACGAGCCGCGGCCGGTGCGAGGCCGCCTCTTCCGGCGTCATCAGCGCGTAGGCGATGACGATGATGATGTCCCCGATGGCCACTTTGCGCGCCGCCGGCCCGTTGAGCCCCACTTGGCCCGTCCCGCGTTCGCCCGCAATCGTGTAGGTCTCAAACCGTTCGCCGTTGTTCAGGTTGACGATTTGGACCTTTTCGCCTTCATACAGGCCCGCGGCTTCGAGCAAATCCGGGTCCAGCGCAATGCTGCCGATGTAATTGAGGTCGGCCTGCGTCACCGTAAGCCGGTGGAGCTTCGCGCGGAGCAGGGTGAGAAGCATGGCGAGAATTTTCGTGGGCCAAAATTAGGTCACGGCTCCCAAACGAGCCGCACCTCCACGCGCCGCGGCGAAACACCCGCCCCCGGCGGTTCCTCGCTGCCCGCACTGCTGACCTCTACCGCCGCCGCAGGCACGCCGGCCGCCACGAGCGCCGCCGCCACGACCCGCGCCCGCCGAAGTGCCAGCGCCCCGTTGTAGGCCGCCGTCCCCGACGGATCCGCATGCCCGCGCACCGCCACCCGCACCTCAGGCGGCCACACCCGCCCCGGCCCCGTCCACTGCCCGAGCCACCGCATCAACTCCGCCGCCGAAGCCGACGTCACCCGGTCCTCGTTCACCTCAAAGGGCAGCACCGCCACGGGCGACCTGCCTTCCAGCACGCTGCCGTCTGCCGCCGCCGGCTCGGGCAACCGCAGAACGTCGAGCGGAAGCAGGTTAAACACAAACACCTCCCCCGCCGCAAATCGGAAGGTCCGCATCCGCATCCACGTCTTATCCGGGCGCTGACGGCCCCACAGCTCCACCACGCCGCCCGCCCGCTCCTCCTCCCCGGCACCCGGCTCCAGCGCCACCCGGTGTGCGGCATCCAGCACCACCTCCCCCAACCGGATCCACCCCTGCGCATCGGTGCTGCCGCGCACCCGAAGCGCCCCCCCGATCTCCTCCACCCGCACCGCCACCCCCTCCATGGGCGTTCCATCCAGCCTCCGCCACTCCAGCGCATACTCCCACGCCGCCCCCGGCGTCGCCCCCCCGGCCTCGGGCAGCACCGCCCAAACGTCGACCCCCCCGTCCCCCCCCCGGTCCGACGCCAAATAACACGGCCCCCAACCCGGCCCCTCCCCCTTCGCCGCAGCCACCAGCCCCACCTCATCTCCCGGCCCGTTGTACGGCGACGGAAGCGCCACCGCCCGCGACCACGCATCCTCCCGGTCCGCCGTATACAGGTCGTACCCCCCGGCCCCGCCGGGCCGGTCGCTCCCGAACACCAGCCGCCCGCGCACGAAGTGGGGAAACACCTCCTGCGCCGGCGAATTCAAGGCGTCCAGCGGTCGCGGCACAGTCCAGCCGCCCCCCGCCACACGGTGCACGACGAACAGGTCGAGGTCGCCCCGCACGCTCGGCGCAGAAAAGACCGCCATGCCCCGCGCCGCGTCCACCGCCGCATGCGCAATCGCTCCCGTACCTTCCCACGGGGGCACCGCGAACGGCGCAAGTTCCAACGGTTCCGGCCGCCCGAACTCAACGAAACCGACTCCGCGCAACGCACTGAAATTCAAACGATCAGACGCCACCACCCCCGCCGCGCGCGCGAAGTACAGCGCTTCCCCATCGAAGCCGAGGAGGACGTCGGTGGAAGGGCTCGAGAGGGCGGGGATCGCGTGGAGGGTTTGGGCCGCGCAGCGGCCTGCGAGCAGCGCAAAAACCCCCAGCATCCATCCCTTCATGGCCGCTCTGTGCGCCAAACGGCCAGCGCATCCGCCGCATCCCGGTACCACGCCGCCCCAAACCGCCGCTCCAGCGCCGTCCGGCAAAACTCCAATACCGACACCTTGTGCGCCGCCCCACACGTCCGCGCCGCATCGCAAATGGGCCAGTGGTGGTAATTCAACGCCACATAGTCCGGCAGCGTCCGCAGCCGAATCGGATACAGGTGGCAGCTGATGGGCTTCGGAAAATCCGATTTCCCCTCGCGCCATACGCGCTCAAACGCGCACTTCGCCGTCCCGTTCGCGTCAAACGTCGCATACACACACGCCCGTCCCCCCACCGTCGGCGTCACAAAATCCCCCTCGTCATCCACCTCAAAGAACCCCGTCCGCTCAATCTCCGCGAGCGCCTCCGCCGACAACAACGGCCGCACCACGTCAAACACCTCCTCAATCTTCGCAATCTCCCCCTCCTCCAGCGGCGCACCGCTCTCCCCCTCCACACAACACGCCCCTTTGCACGCGGCCAAATCGCACACGAAGTGCTCGTCAAACACCTCCTCCGACAACAAGGTCTGTTCTAACAAGATCATGGCCCGAAGGTACGGGGACGGGCGACGCTGCGCGTCGCGGGACGGGCGCGGCGGAGCCGCGCGGGTTGAGATTGGGGTTGAGGACGGGCGCGGCGGAGCCGCGCGGGTTGAGATTGGGGACGTGCGCGGCGGAGCCGCGCGGGTTGAGATTGGGGTTGAGGACGGGCGCGGCGGAGCCGCGCGGGTTGAGATTGGGGTTGAGGACGGGCGCGGC
>Ga0172372_10007184_pt1 | contig 15003 bp, 21 predicted proteins | sample LakKiv5m_2_FD_114544 | JGI IMG/M metagenome (GOLD analysis project Ga0172372, IMG submission 114544) | Freshwater microbial communities from Kabuno Bay, South-Kivu, Congo - kab_092012_9.5m | ecosystem: Environmental > Aquatic > Freshwater > Lake | place: Democratic Republic of the Congo...
CAGACTTTTTGTTTGTATATTACAGACTTTTTGTTTGTATATTACAGACTTTTTGTTTGTATATTACAGACTTTTTGTTTGTATATTACAGACTTTTTGTTTGTATATTACAGACTTTTTGTTATGACAAGAACGAGAGATTGCGGTTCAACTGATTCGGCATTCCATGTCCAAACATCACCATATAAATAAGAACAATCGCAGCAATCACAATCGACCGGTCTTCCGCGACAAGAGCCGATTGATTCAGCACAAACCGCATCATCATGTAAATAACAGCACCAATCATCGCGGCATGAGCCAGCATAATAGAACCGCGTTCGTATGCCATTGTATTGTATTCCTTAGTATTATTATACTAACACGTTAGACTATAATTCAAATACTTACCTCCGCCCGAGTGACCGCACCATCTGTCCAAAAATGCCTCCCCACAGACTTTTCATCACCATAAGCGCACTCGACATCACGAACATTAACGTTGCAAAAATGCCCGCCAATTTATTTACTAAATCTCTCATCGCAATAATAATGCGTTGAAACCCGATAAGAATGTTCGAGAATATTCCGAATATATTTTTCACAACAAACAGTATCTTATCGCGCAGCTTTCCGATGAAACCGCGAATATTTTCCGTGTCTTTGACGATTTTTGTGGCGACGCTTCCGACCAACGAAATCACATGATTCAACGGCATCATAAGGTATTCCATATAGCTGCTTTGGGTGGTCTGAATACACTGCATGAAGTTATCTGCGACATCATGGCCGAACAATTTGGCGAAAGGCATGACCGCTGGACTACATCGGTATAGAGGCCAATTATCTTTTACTTTTTTCATGCCTATCGCTAAAATATTCGAAAGGTATAACCCTAAAAAAACGACGATAATTATGATTGAAAAAATGACATCTGTTGATTTCATTTAATACGACTTCGAAATAACCGACGAGATATAACACGTCTCAGTTATATTACACGCATATAATAACTATACGTTGGCTTACGCCGCCACAGCCAATCTTTATGAGAAGACCTTTCGCATAACCTTTTTGATGTTGTATGCTATCATAGATGATAGCGACTGACTGTGATGACGATGACCATGACCATGACCATGACCATGACCATGACGAGAGACTCGAATCGTTTTTCGTTTGCTTCCGCCGCCTTGCGTAACATACGCGTCATTGATGCTATTCGACTGTGCTTGATTATGTAAAGCGGTGAGCGACGCATTTTGCGCACCGGCGCATTGAGGCCCACCCGTGCAGGTTGAACCCACCTGTGGAATCGGAATTCTCTCTCCCGCACCACCCTTCTGCTGTTGGTGCGATTCCTGATATCTCCGACCCCTATACGTCCGAATAAATGACCGGTGTTTGTATTCGCGGCTTTTCTTTCCACGTTTTGCGGTATGTTTCTTACGACGGCCTCCCGATAGTGTATTCACCGCATTCAACTGGCTTTGTTGCGCCTTTACATTTTCCATCGTTGCTTGCGGTGTTGCGATATTTGCTGGCACTTGAATGCTTGCCGCAGCATAACTAGGCGCTTGCGGTGCTTCTTGAACTTTAAGCGACATTATTTTTTAAACGTAATCTTGATATATATACATGCGAATAAAATCGTTAAATACTCGCGTTTGAAAGAAGTCTAAATACTATCTACGTAGTATATACATTATCCGCGCCATGGACGACGAACAACGCATTCACCTTCAAAAACTCATCGAGGCAAATGGAACAGAAGACCATACCGAGGTTATTCGCCGCGTCAAGCATAGTTCGCAGATTTACACCGATGTGACAACGATGATAAAACTCAGACAGGATTATGAGCGTTTAGCCAAATCCAATCCCAAACAATTTGACGCGATTTGCGTGTCTCGCTGTGCCTTTCTCTTCAAGTTCTATACGGATTTATTCAACAAATTAAAAAAAGGCGAAATCGACCTAAAACTTCTATTCAGGATGATACAAATCTTGCGAGAGATCGAGGACGGTAAATTGGACCAACATGAAGGTTCATTCGAAGTTGGTAAAATTTTGAAGAGTATTTATGTGGATAGTGCGCTCAAACGGTCCGAGAATTTAGACGCAGAGCAGGCAAAGAAAGATAAGAAAATGGCGGCGAAAGCAGCAAAGACATCGAGACCGGCAATTCCAGAGAAGAAGATAAGCTGGGCGGATTTCAAGGCTGCGCAGGAGGCAGGAACCGCGGCGGCACCGGATTCATAAAAACAATATATCCGTTCAAATACGTCGCAAAGCATACCCACGCGAAATACGGGATGAGTAAATACGCCGCGAGGCGGCTCACGGAGTAAAAGGCACGGATAGTAAGCACGATGAAGGCGAGCATCCCTAAAATCACGACGAAACTCAGGTCCGGGCGTTGGAGGGTGAAAAAGAGCGGCGACCACGAGAGATTGAAGACCCACGCACCGCAATAGTAGAAGAAACCGGCCGACCTCACGCCGGCACTGATAGTGTTGAACGCAGGCGACGAGAGAAATACGACACCCGACGCGATGATAAGCGCATACAAAATCGTCCATGCGATGGGAAAGACCCAATTGGGTGGAGTGAGGGGGGATTGCCTGAGAGATTTATACCATTTGGAGTTGGCGACGGAATCAGAGTTCATTTATATACTCAATACATTATAATGTGTAATATCGATATTCTCTTCGGAAATGCCAAGTTCCTTGAAATGTTCAACACTTTCCTTTATACGCGCCATAAAATTATGTGCGCTACCTACCGTATCATAACTCGTTTTACGGTCGATATCAAAATCCGCATCCAACGATGAACAGTGGTCAAAAAATTCAAACCATAGTTCGCCAAGTTTGAATGGTTTGTATTCCACATCGGGTTCGGCGTCATCGTCCATAATAAAACAATTTTTATATGCTGCGTATTCGTCATGCGCAACATAATCACATCGACCTATATTTATTTTCACAAATTCAATTCTCAGCGCGACGCCTATAATGAAACCAAACTAAATTTAGGGCGCTCAATTGCTCTGGCGCTTTCATTCATTTTAGGCGTTGAAATACTCAAACTGTTTTACATAAAGACATACCAACAGCTTATTGTTGTAGCGACGCTTGTTACGATTAAACTGCTTGTCAGTTATTTTTTATCGAAAGAAATAAATGATATGGATAATAAAACGGAATAATTTTTTGTGTAAATATAAGTAAATGGTAAGTAAAAATTTAACAAAAGAGCAACAGGCGCGGTTTGATAAACTGAATCTCATCCATCCTAAAAAAATGAAACCGAATGAAAAATACGAGTTTAATTTGCTATTAGGTAAAAAATACTTGTATTTGAGCACACGCGCGAAATATACGCAGAACCAGAAGAAATTTTATAGAGACCAAGGAGTATATTTTGTGAAATTTGCGGAAAATATTCGGAAACGACATAATTTAAAGGTAATTTCATGAGAATTATATTATTTATAAATAGTATGAGTAATATAAATAATACGAATAATACGAGTTTCAAAACAAAATTATTATTTGATAATTTATCTAATAAAGAAAGAAAATTATATGATGAAATTAGTCAATTAGTTCATATTCCAATTTGCTCAAATCGATAATTGGGATAATTTAGTTAAGGCAAAAGTTATAAGACCAGTATGTGAAGAATAATAGAATTTTTGATTTTCATCGCGATTAAAAAGATGAAATGATTTAAATTTTCAAAAAATGTAAATTGAAAATTTAAAAACTAATGTTGACACGTGTAGTTTTCAGAACAAAGCAAAGTAATCAATTCAATCAATCGAAATGTCGTCCCGAGTATCAGCAGCAGCAATGTATCCCTTCAATATTCTTTCCTTCTACGCAGGCATGTTATATTCTCGTCTTTTCTCAACTCCGCAATCTCAACAAGTTTCGCGTTGAATTCATCTTCGCTGTTCGTTTGCATAAGCACATCTAAAATACCTTTATCAAAGCATTCATTTTGTTGATCGTAATTGATAGGGGTGTCGCGAATACCATAAATGAAAACACTATATTTGTCAAATAATTTCTGGATTGTGGCGATTGTATTGAACCCCAACGAAACACCCGCGCCAACACCGAGTTGAATACCTACGGAAATGGACATCGAATATAGTAATATACGAGAGATGTGTTTAAGCTGTGGATTTGAACTTAGATATTCTTTCATTTCCTCAGACCGTTGGACATTTACAACGCTTATTTACTAATATATATATATATATAGAATGGTTACATACTAAAAAACCAAAAGGGGTTATTTTTACAAAAATAAAAATGGTAAAAAAAAAGAATATCGCGAAAAAGATTTAGTGAAAAAAATAAAACAAGAAAAACTAAAAAAATGACTGGTGGAACAGGAGGAGGACCGATAATAGATGATGATATTATGTATCAAGATGAATTAGTGTGTATATTAAAACCAGCGGTTAAGAAGGGAATAGTCGTATGGACGCATTTTACACAACCAGCAGGAATGAATACTTTATGTAGGTTGGGATTAAAAACAGGAAAACAACTTCAAAGCGAAGGTATAGATTTTGGTAGAAGTAAAATACATCCATATATATTTTTTAGAGCACCTTATTATTCAAGAGATATTGATTATACATCAGTAGAAACAGAAATATTTAGTTCATATGGGGAAATAGGAACAGAACCAAGAGTCTTTATTAGAGTTGATCCGCATAGAACATTTGTATTTTCAAGCGAAATTAGAGATATATTTACACCCTTGAAGATTTAAAATGGGACAACATTAACTAAGTTTTTCTTTTTTTATTATATGAATGACACATAAAAGTGATGACTATAAAATTTCAGCAGTAAAATATTATTTGAAGAATAAAGATAATATTAGAAACACTTGTAAAATATTTGATTGTAAGAAATCTACATTACAAAGATGGATAAAAAGATACAAAACTTCCAAAAATATTACAAGGCGAAACAGAAAATCAATATCTTACAAAATTACTAAACCGCAAGTTAAATACGCATTAGAATTATTGAAACAAAACGAACAACTTACCATGAATGAATTAACGATTGATATGAAAAAGCAATATCCAACCTTTGATATTTCACCTCAACATTTAGGTCAAATAATTCGTGATAATAACCGGACACGAAAAAGAACAAGACACGAACATTTCCCAAAAGAAAGATACAAGAACCCGATTGACAAACAAAGTGAGATGATTACCTTTTATAAGAAAATAAAAGAGTATCCAATACATAAAATTATTTGTTTGGATGAAACAAGTGTAGGTTCTGCGTTACATCCTACATATAGTCGTTGTTATTTGGGTAGAAGGTGTAGAATAAAAACAAATAATCAATTTGTATTCCGGAAATTTACATTATTAGTAGCAATAAGTAGTTCAAAAATAGTAGGAAAAGAATTATATGAAAAGGGTGGAATGACCGCAGAACGATTTTTGGGGTTTTTACAAAAACATATTTTTCCTCATTATAAAGGGTATTTAATAGTATTGGATAATGCGAAAACTCATAATAACGAAATAATTAAAAATGCTATAATAAAAAGCGGTAATGATTATTTATTTGCTGTCCCTTATACACCTAAAACAAACAATCCGATAGAAGCATATTTCAATCAAATCAAAACATACATGAAAAAGAACAGAAATGTAGAAAATTATGAAAATTTGGAAAATAATATAGACGATGCTATTGACAGAGTAAAACCTGAAAATTATAAAAATTATTTTCAACACGCTTACGGATTAGATGAAAGTTCAGAGTTCATTCGAAAATCATCTACACGAAAAAGAAAATTAAAAAATTATAAGTAATATACTTAAAAATTATTTGCATATGTTAAGTATATTTATTATGCCTATGAGATTGAAAAGTGTGTTGTATAAAAAAGAGCAGGAACAAGTAATAGATAAAATTATATCCATATTAGATTTACAAAATAAAACCACATATACACTTTACGAATTGGATACAAACAAAGACATTCAACACAAAATAATAGAACTCATACCCGAAATAAGAAAATGGTTTTCGTTTAATGGAATTAAAGCAGTCGGAGAACCGAGTAGAATAAAAAGACCTTGGTTATCCATAATAAAACATTTATTGAAGACAAAATATAGTATAGAAAGTAAGGATTTTCAATTCACCGAAAATGGACGGCGTATTCGAACGCATGTTTATAGTTTTACAAATATCTAAAATTTATGTTTTGATTTTGTTCTTGTCAAATTACAAGTTTGACACAGCATTCTTAATGTCGCATGTTTATAGTGATAATCAACCCATTCATTTTTAAAATTACTATCTACTTCTAAAAAACATCTTCTATGTGTATTATCATCTGTATCTCCAAAAGTATTAGGCACATTAATATTTTGACTTTCCATAATATTTATAAAAGTAAATGCTATTTCTTCAAAATGTATAATGTGGTCCACATGTAATTTATCAGTATTGGGACACAGCACACATTTTTGTTCGCTGCATTTTCTAAATTCTGATATTTGTGAATCAACACTACTTCTCATAGCAGACATTAATTCATTTTTATTTGATTTTGGTTTTCCGGTTATTGCGACTTTCCAAGATATATCATTTTCAGTTTTATCTTCATTAATAATAATAAGTTTTAGTGCTTGTATATTTAATGTATCTTTCATTATTTTTATCTTACACATATTTTGTGTTTTTTTAACATAATCAGGGTGCCGTTTTAATATTTCAATTAGCGTATTGTAATGAGATGGATGTATATTTTCGATGTCATCACATATGCCAATTTCATTATATATAAGATTTTTTACGAACGCTTCAAACTCGCCTTGTGTTTTATATGTTTTATCTAAAAATATTACTGGATTTCGTGGCATGTGGATTTGGTAATATAAACAATTAGCGATTATTAATATATTTCAATTTAATGTTCGTTAAATTACTTAAAAATAAAATGTTTAGGAATAGTATAAGGATGGAAATTCAAGAAAAACCACCTGATGACTTTTTCAAAGGAATTAAACTTTCCTTGAAAAGTGTCTTGAAACATCCAGATATAAATACACCAAAAATAACAAATGCTGTTATTATGTGTAATAAAATTGTGATTAATGTATTACTTTTTATGAAATTGTATTTGCTCGATTACTATGAAACGCATAATGCTTTACCTGTTATAGATAAGGTATTTGTGAATTCGTGTATGAAAATTATGTGTAATGAAAAACCACAAGGAAGACCGCCGAAGAAAGAAATAAAAGAACTCAAAGATAGATTAACTGCTTTTTACAAAAGTGATTTTGAACCACTTATACAAAATGAACCACTTGAATATACTCATATGAATACTATTTTGGATTATTTAACAATTGATATTATTACGATGTATGAGAATAACATAAAAAACCATTTTGTGGAATATGTGGAACGATATGTGAATGTGGTTTGGAAAAAGAAGTTTATTATCAATAAAATAAAGAAACTGAATATTACCAAGAAAGAAAAGGACACAAAAATAAATAACCTATGCAACCAGTTAAGAAAAATCAAAAACGATTTACTGAATGTGGAAACAACCCAATACAAATCTCACATTTCTTATCATACTTGGATTAATCTACAAAGGCAGAGAATTATACCGGTTAAAACATTCAAGAAAAATCTATATTATGATTTGATGTGTAGCCCTATGGATTATTTTACTTGTATGATTAAAATGATGAAACAAGTTGAAAATGAAGAACAAACAACTTGTAATGTGTTTCCCATGCGTAATGAAATAATACCCAAACACATAAGATTAGATACAACAACATTAGTGCAACTTCTTTTCACAAAAAAACAGGGAAATAAATGTGATTATTTAACCGATGGAAATTTGAAACGAAACGAAAATAAAATATGGGAATTCTTTTTTAGAACTGAACGAATGTGTTTTCATAAAAAACATTATAAGTTTCATCACATGATAGAAACAGATGGGATTAGTTGTTCGTTATTATTACTTCGTAAGGACTTGGTAGGAAAGAAATTACCGATGATGAAAAAAGGATTATCAACTGAAACCTATATTGACGAACTAACCGATTATACACAATTACAAAATAAGAAAATAGTTGCGATAGACCCGGGTAAATGCGACTTGATTTATTGTGTGGATGCGGATAATAAAGAGGCGAATAAGTTTCGTTATTCACAAGACCAGCGAAGAAAAGAAACCAAGAAAAAGAAGTATTCAAAAATACAACTTGAATTAAAAAATGAAAAGATACAAGGCAAAACAATAATAGAATGGGAAACTGAATTATCAAAAGTCAATCGTAAATCACTTAACATTACAAAATTTAAGGAATATATTCAAAAGAAGAGTGAAATGAATGGTTTGTTATCTGCGTTTTATGAAACATATATTTTTAGAAAATTACGATTACAAAGTTATAGAAATACCAAGAAAAGCGAACAAAAAATGTTAAATAATTTCAAACGCATATTTGGTGATGAAAAACAGGTTGTTGTCTGTTTTGGCGATTACGAACAAAAACGACATATGAAATACAAAGAAGCAACCAAAGGGAAAGGAATGCGAACTTTGTTTAGAAAAGCAGGATTTCAAACCTATTTGGTGGATGAATTTAGAACAAGTTGTATGTGTTCTAAATGTGAAGGTGGTAGTTGTATAAAAACGATGGTTAGGGAAAATCCAAAACCATACAGAACTGGAAATATACTCGTGCATGGACTGCTTTGTTGTAAGAACGGATGCGGTTATTGGAATAGAGACGTGAATGGTGCAACAAATATCTACAAAATTGCTTATAATGCGATAAATAATAAAGGAAGACCGAATTATTTATCCAGAAGCAAGAATTCCTCAACTGGTTTAGACGAACCAGTAAAATCAAAATTTACACGCCTTGAAATAGGCAAACCTTGTTGATTTTTAGTGGGGTTTGTCCCATTTTAAATCTTCAAGGGTGTAAATACCCAGTATGGTATGGTAAAGAAAATACTATAATAAATAATTCTAAAAAAACATTATCTGAATATTTAAAAATTATTAATGATAATAATAGGAAAATTATAGAAAATGTAAAACCTGATCAACAAATATGGTATAATTTATTTTCAAGTAAAGCAGAATTATTTCGAATTGATTTTAGGCCTAGTATCCCATTTGATATTGAACCAATTGAAAGAAATAGTGAAATTCTTGTATCAATCCCACATTTAACACCAAATTATTTTGTATTATGCACACCTTAATTTATTTACATACGTAACCCCGATTCATAAAATCGAAGATTATAATTATCTGCGGTTGATTATTATGTGTTTATGCTCATCACTTTTATGTGTCATTCATATAATAAAAATGTATTTACACACTTGACGATTGTATATTCATCATAAATAAAAACAAGTATAAAATTGAATGTGTATGTTGTATATCATTTACAATATACACAACTGTAATGCCACCCAAGTTTAAAATCAAGCCTTCTGCCGCCGCCGTCTCTGCTCCATCCCGTTCCAGCACGTCGGCTCATCACAATAAAGGTAATACCCGCACCCTCCTCATCGTGGAATCCCCTGCCAAGTGTCAGAAAATCGAGACCTACCTCGGCAAAGATAAATACATGTGTCTCGCCAGTTTCGGGCATATCCGAGAGATTGCCAACGGTCTGAAATCCATCGCAGTCGAAAACGAATTCGCCATCAAGTTTTCCGTCATGTCGTCCAAGCACGCCCAAGTCGCGAAACTCCGTGCCGCCATCGCCGACGCAGCCGAAGTCATCCTCGCCACAGACGACGACCGTGAAGGCGAGGCTATCGCATGGCACCTCTGTCAAGTCTTCCATCTCTCGGTAGAAACAACCAAACGCATCGTATTCCATGAAATCACAGAACCCGCGCTAAAAGCCGCCGTTGCCGCACCTCGCACGATTGATATGTCTCTCGTGCTCGCACAACAGGCACGTCAGGTGCTTGACCTCGTGGTCGGGTATAAAATATCTCCTGTTTTATGGACGTATGTCGCACATACAAATCTCTCGGCAGGTCGTTGTCAGACTCCTGCTCTTCGTCTCATCTACGAGAATTACAAAGAGATTGAAGCATCTACGGCGACGATGGTTTATACGGTCTCTGGAATCTTCACTAAACTTAATCTTACATTCCATCTCTCGAGAGAAATCGAATCTCTCGGAGGTGCTTCTTCTTCGGCTGAATCTCTCGAAACATTCATCCATGAAACCGCAGCGGCGCCAGATACGGGGTTTCGTGCGACGGTCGGCGCACCCAAGAAGGCGACAAAGGCACCGCCATCGCCCTATTCCACAAGCACGCTTCAACAAGCCGCAAGTAATGAACTTCATCTCTCGCCAAAGCTCACCATGTCGGTTGCACAGAAGTTATACGAGCAAGGGTATATTACGTATATGCGAACAGATAGTAAGGTATATTCAGCAGATTTCGCGGCGAAAGCGCGGAGTTATATTCTCAAACGGTTTGGAGGAGAAGGTACTTCGACAGATGATCTTCTTCTTGGAAATCTCTCAACGACGAAGGGAGCAAAGGCCACCGAGGAAGCGGCGACGGCGGCGGCAGCCCATGAAGCCATCCGTCCCACAGATATATCTCGAACTTTACTTCCCCAATCGTGTCATCCGACCGAACATCGCCTCTATTCTATGATTCATCGAAATACGCTCGAGAGTTTAATGGCGCCAGCAATATGTCAAACTCTCACCATGGCGATCACATCGCCTGTCGCGGTTGCGGGTCAATCCTGTGAATACCGCTATACCGCAGAACAAGTCATAAAACCGGGCTGGAAACTCGTCGCGGGTGGGTATGACCGCGAAGCAAAAGAATACACGTATTTCGCATCTCTCACCGCATCCTCCGTGAGCACCGCATCAACCACCCACACGATGCCATTCAAACGTATCATGACCAAATGTTCGCTTCGCAACTCAAAATCACATTATACAGAGTCAGGTCTCGTCCAAATGCTCGAGAGAATGGGAATCGGCCGCCCATCTACATTCTCATCACTCGTCGATAAAATCCAAGAACGCGGATATGTGAAACTCCAAGATGTTCGCGGTAAATCTCTCGAATGTAGTGAATACACCGTCGGCGCAGACAAAAAGATAGAATCAAAAATGGAAGTTCGAGAGATTGGTGGAGAGACAAGGAAACTCGTTATTCAACCTCTCGGAATCATCGTCATTGAATTCCTCATGACGCATTTCGCGCCCCTCTTTGAATACGAATTCACGAAGAATATGGAGAATCAGCTGGATGAAATCGCAACCGGTGGAATGATATGGCATGAACTCTGTTATAAATGTTGGTTTGATGTAACGACGCAATTACAAGAATTGAAAGAGCGAGGTGTCATCAAAGAGGAAATCCAAATCGATGACCGACATTCGTATATCATGGGAAAGAATGGACCGGTCATCCGGTGTCGGGTATCGGATAGCGACGCGGATAGCGAAGACGCCGACGCCGACGGCGATGCCAGTGAAGCGAGCGATGACGACGCCGACACGAACGACGCTGAGGCCGACGCTGAAGCGACCCTTAAGGCCGACGATGGTGTATCGCAAACGATACACCCCAGAGTAAAGAAAACAAAATTCGTATTTAAAAGTGTGCGACCAGACCTAGAGTATGCAAAGATCCAGCGTGGGGAGTATTCTCTCGCGTATATGCTAGGCGAAACCGATGTAAATAGCGGTGGCGGAACCGTAGGCAAAATACCCACACCCGCCGGGACCACAGCAGCACCAACACCCGTATCTGTCGCAGGAGGCGGCCGCATGATGGGCCAATATCAAGGCCAGGATATTATTATCAAGAGCGGTAAATATGGAGCGTATATTGTCTGGGGAAGTATGAATATCTCGTTAAAGCCGTTGTTGGGCGGCGGCGGAAGAGGCGGAAAAGGTGGAAAATCCGAATTCGACCTCTCGTTACAAGACATCATTGCGTTTATAGATAAAACGACTGGTGCTGCGGGTTCGGTAGGCACAGAAGAAGACGGCGATGGAACGGCCAACACAACACCCGCTACGGCACCGTATCAAGGGCAAATCATGCGCACCATCGACGAAAATACAACAATACGATATGGAAGATATGGACCGTATATCTTTCATAAAACGGCGAAAATGTCGAAACCGGCGTTCATCGCGCTAAAAGGGTTCGCAGAAAAACACGGGAATTATATGACGTGTGCGGCGACGGTGTTACATGAGTGGATAACTGCGACAGCAGAAGCACCACCTAAACCGAAACCGAAGTTCGGGTATTTCAAGAAGAAATAATTCATCCTCGATTGAGCAGAAGTATTCATGGAATTATATCTAACTAGTGAAGCAGGCACTCGCCGATAGAAACGCCACCGCAACCGGCAGAGTTAGGCCCACTCCATGGAACGTCTTTCAAGACGGCACGTTTTGCTGCGGGGGATGAGCTGACAAAGGAAAGTATTTTAGAGTTTTGTTGTTGTATTGGCATAGAAAGAAAGATTATACATACTACACCTACTATTTTTTATTTCATTCATGAAAATACTTCTAAATACAGTATATTTTTATTTACGTCTATACCTAAACCTATGTTAGGGGGTATTTCAAGAAAAACGAACTATCTACGGCGGGTATTACGGGCCTTGCGGGATTTGCTGGACTTGCGGGCCTTAGATGAACGACGACGAGGACGAGGACGGGCGGTGGAACGCTTCTTGGATGGACGGCGTCCGCCACTTGATCCAGACTTCAATTCTTGAATAAGGTTATCTAATGGCAAAACCTCATTAATATCGACGCTATTATTAGAAAGAATACTTAACAATTTACTCTGAAAATCTTCAGAGTCGTATGTGTTGGGGAATTCTTCCTTAATTCTCTCCATAACTTCTGTTCGCAAGTGTTTCATCAGGATACAACTTAACAATTAATTGTTGTAATGGTTGATTACCGTTAAAAAAGTCGGGGTCGCTCATATGATTGTTTATACATACTAAAAATAGAATTATTTTTTCTCTAACCACCACTACCGAAAATACTCCCAAACGCGGCGTATGCCATCCTCCAGTCCTACATCACACTTGAATCCAAACAATTCTTCCGCCTTCGTAATCACCGGTCGGCGGCACATCGGGTCGTCTTGGGTCCTCGGCAAGTATTTCACCGCAAATGCGCAGTTGTCATCATGTCTTGACACCTGTAACGCCCGCCGAAACACCTCAACGAGTTCGTTCATCGTAAATTCGCAACCAGGATTGCCAATATTTACAGGCCCGACCGAAATAACATCCGTGCGCTGCGCCGCCATCATCGCCACCAACGCACGCACCGTATCATCGACATAACAAAACGACCTGGTCTGTGTTCCATCCCCGTAAATCGTAATCGCCTCACCACGCTTTATCTGACGAATAAAATTGGTAATTACTCGCCCGTCATTCAAGTCCATCCGCGGACCATAGGTATTGAACAAACGCACGACCTTCAACTCTAACTCCGGGAATCGTTTCTGGTATTCGTAAATCAGCGTCTCCGCCACGCGCTTCCCCTCGTCATAACATGACCGCTCCCCCACCGTATTCACATTTCCGTAATAAGTCTCGGGCTGTGGATGAACCAAAGGGTCGCCATACACCTCACTTGTAGAAGTAAAGAGCATTTTACAGTTATATAAGACACAATAATCCAACACACGTTGGGTGCCGTTAATCGACGTGAGCAGGGTCTCCATCGGGTATTTTTTATATTTTTCAGGCGACGCAATCGACGCGAGGTGATAGATTTCATCGACGTGTTCGCCAAATAATGCGGGACAAACCGGCTTCGTAATATCATAATCGATGAAATGGAAACGCGAACTCGAGAGAATTTGTAGAAGGTTGTCTAGGTTTCCTGTAATGAGATTATCCACACAAATAATCTTGTTTTCTTGGCTTTCATCATGAAGATACTTACAAAGGTTGGCTCCAATAAATCCGGCACCGCCGGTTACAACAATCGTTTTCATCGTTGCTGTCCTCCGTCGCTGTTATCCGTCGCTGTTATCCGTCGCTATATACAATATGTAATTATTATCTAAATAGTGTATAACCGACATATTCGCTTACGTAATGGAAAATATATCAGGACCAAATGACTTAGTCCCGTCATTCAAAATATTCTCGATGTTAATCATCATCACGATTGTCGTCAAAATGATTTTTCAGTATAGTTATAATGAAAATGCGGCTCCTTCATTTAGCGATGTAAATAGTTTAACCGATGTTTCCCTTATCAAAGATGAAATCAAGAAAAAAGACTCGTCTAATATGAAAAAGGAGGTGACCGTATATTTTAAATCGTATATCTTTTACTACTTGACACTACTATGGACTGCTTGCCTCATGATTACCATCGTAAGCATCACGATAAATAAATATAACCCAGACAAACCAGGTTGTATGATGCGAATGAGTCTGCTCAACGTGGTTCCAATCACCCTGTTCATGGCCCTTCTTGGTTGGATTATTTACCAAAACACTGTATATTATAAAAAAATCAACTCGGGACATGTAGCCGAAACGTATGTGACATTCGATATTGCGGTGAATATTTTACTACTGGTTCAGGCGGGTATCATGTATGCATATATCAATCAACAGATGCTTTGTTCGTCGGAGATGGGGCAGTATAGCGAGGCGATGTCGAAATATGGGCCTTATATTGCTGGGTTCATCGCACTTCTTGCGGGAGGGTGTATGACGCTAAATGAGATCATTTTACGGTTCTTTACGACGGATGGCTAACACCCGAACCGCTATCCTGCTCACCATCCCGCTCACCATCCACACAGGTTATATCACCATCCCCCCCCCCCCCCCCCCCCCCCCCCCCCCCCCCCCCCCCCCCCCCCCCCCCCCCCCCCCCCCCCCCCCCCCCCCCCACCCCACCCC
>Ga0172372_10007185_pt1 | contig 15002 bp, 7 predicted proteins | sample LakKiv5m_2_FD_114544 | JGI IMG/M metagenome (GOLD analysis project Ga0172372, IMG submission 114544) | Freshwater microbial communities from Kabuno Bay, South-Kivu, Congo - kab_092012_9.5m | ecosystem: Environmental > Aquatic > Freshwater > Lake | place: Democratic Republic of the Congo...
ACACAATTTGAAACCGCCACATCGACAGAATTGTCTTCAATACCCACTGCCCTCAAATCTTCAATCAAGCCATGTTTAAAACTGACGTTCGGTTTAGCGTAACCAAACACCTTCATTTGAGCATCGCAATGGCGCTGTGCAACGTCCAGTTGATCTTCTGTCATGTCGACACCGATCACATGCCCTTGGCTGCCCACCAACTTCGATAAAAGGTAAACATCTCGACCCGTACCACAACCTAGGTCCAAAACTCTGCAACCCTTCAACTGGGCGGGTATAGGAGAACCACAACCATAAAATCTCGCTAAAATTTCATCGTCAATTTGACTCAAAATGGCTTTGTGATGTTCAGGAATGGATTCGAAAGAACAACAGGCACTGGTTTTAAGGTCAACTGAACTTTTTAACTCCTCACCATAGTAAGCTTTAATCTCAGCTCTAATGTCTATACCACTCAATATTTTCGCTCCAATTAACAATATACTTCAAACAGTCCTACTCGATAATGATTGCACAATCGTCACCAAACCAACACATAGAAACCCCATTGCGTATATACCTATAAACGGTCCTATGATGATTTTCTCTACAGTCATATTTTCAAATACGGTCAAAGAGCAATAGAGTCCCAGTGAAATTTCAATCGCCACCATCCAAGGCAACTTCATACTATAAATCACTTGAGCGGCATCACCGCGTTTAGGCGTCCTAATAAAATCGGAACGATGCCCAAGTAATGCCTCCAATACCGCACGCGTGTTGTTGACAGCCAAACCCACGCCAACAACGGTCAGACAAGGCATATACAGCAAACGACTCCGCCAATCTCGATAAGCAGTCTTCTGTGCAATAACATACAAAGCATTGCTTGAACATAGTGATACGAACAATACGGTCAGGATAAAACCATGCCATGCGCTATCGGGCAGCAAATGCTGCGTCGCGTTGATCACAGGGTAGGAGAGCAACGCGACCATGATCATAAGCGGGTGCACCACATAGTGCGTCATGTGCAAGAAAGCTTGAATGAATCTAAAATTCAAACCTTCCTTGCTATAAAATTGAGGCAATAACTTCAACGCTGTTTGCGTGCTGCCCTTAGCCCAGCGGAACTGCTGACTTTTAAGCGCCTTTAACTCTTCTGGAATTTCAGCAGGAACAACCAAATCGGGAAGATACTCTGTTTCCCAACCATGGATTTGAACTCTGTAGCTCAAATCCATGTCTTCAGTTAACGTGTCGTCGGACCACCCACCACCTGATTCAATCGCTTGTTTACGCCAAACACCCGCCGTTCCGTTAAAGTTCATGTACAAGTTATTCCAACACCGCGCTGATTGCTCTATCATAAAATGACCATCAATACCCAATGCCTGCACACGTGTAAGGATGGAATGATGAGCGTTCAAGTGCCCCCATCGGGCTTGAATCAAACCCAATCTTTCTGAAGCCAAAAAATAGGGAATGGTCTTAGCTAAAAAATCTTTTGCCGGCACAAAATCAGCATCAAATACTGCAACATACTCACCTTTCACAAAATCATGAGCATGCTTCAAAGCCCCCGCCTTAAAGCCCTCACGCCCCAGACGCCGAATCACCTCTATCTCAACACCCTGCTGTTGCAACACCAAAATCTCACGATCGATCAAAGCACAGGTCGCATCATCAGAATCATCTAAAACCTGAATCTGATGCACCCCGCCATATTCAATCGCAGCAACTGCTCGGATCACTCGCAAAACCACATTGGCCTCATTGTAAACGGGGATTTGAGTGGTCACAACCGGCCAATGTTCAACTATAGAGGATGATTCAAACTGCCTTTGCTCCAAAACCTTAGTTTTATAGCGACGTTTAAACAAATAGACCATGATCAGACAATTCAAACCATAAAGCAATAAAGCACTTGCCAAAAGGGCGTAAAGTCCCAAAACCAGATAGGCTATTAGGGTCATCACTTGCCGTTTAGACTCCAATCGTATTCGAGATAACCCAAATCGCCATCGCTTTCAAGGTCTTTCAATAACACTTGTCGCTCCGTCGAAACATGCTTCTTTAAAAATGACAACACCGAACCCTCCGCTTTGACAAAGTCACCGCCAAACCATGAAAATATCTCAGAGACGTGCAACTTCTCAGCATCGCCAAAACTGAAAAATGAGCTGCCTTTTTTCAACGCCATGCCTCTTTTGGCATCCTCCAAAAAAGCCTTGGTGGTGCTTTCAAGTTGGGCTTCCAGCGTGGCCGCCTTGTAGGCTTCCGCCCTGAGTGGTGGGCAAGAAAACGAGGCGCAGTTGATGGCAAAATGAATGCGAGGTTCACCCAATGGACGCAATTTCACATGCTCCATGTCATCGAGACTAATTTTTTCTCCTGCAATCTCCCAGCCCTGCCACTTCCATCTTTTTGAAGCGGGAATATCTTTTATACTATTGATCGGCATAAAATTTAGAATCAATTTAATCGTACAAGCGTTGTATGCATTGATCCAAAAAGCTAACACCTCTTCTTTATTATATTTGGAAACATCTGTGTTTTTAAGACTTTCTAAGTGAGCATCCAACTGGTCGCGTTTTTTTAGTAAACCTTGGTAATCCACCTCAGTGCCTTTGACATGTTGTCGTAGAAGTTGATCAAAAATATCCTGACTCTCGGCACCCTCCAAATTGGGCATTGAAAGGAGCGCTAAAAAAGATAGAACTGACAAAAATTTCATAAAAGCCTCAAAGGTGTTTAAGTGAATTCTCGAAACCGTCATTTTATTTCAATCCATCCTAATTGATTAAATATCATTCCCTTACCTCTAGCTAACCATTAACAAACACTTTAGCGCTTGAACCATTCAATCTAGATCGGTCTTGATTGCAAATCACATTGTGAAATTTCAGGCTTTTCGAGTATAGTTAGCTTAATTTTTTTTAGAGCTCGGAACTTATTGAAAAACAATATTTTATACAACATCTAGTGTTCTATGAAAAAAATGGCCCAATATGTAGTGTTTTTTTCCTTGACATTTATTTTCACCTTTCACACTGAAGGGCACTTCATTAATTCTGCCTCCCGTACCTCCGCCTATGAAAATTGAACGTCATTTCACTAAAGAGAATCAGCCTTATCTAGACCTACCCTTCGAACCAAGAAACAGCATCATCAAAGAACCCGATGGTTCTATTGTTTTTGAACTATCTGATGCCATGGTACCAGCTCATTGGTCCCAAGTTGCAACCGACATCATTTGCCAAAAGTACATGAGGAAAGCCGGCATCCCCGCTGCACTCAAAAAAGTGCACGAAGAAGGCGTTCCTGAATGGTTACAGAGACACATTCCCGACGCAGAGGCTATGGACAAGCTGCAACCAGAGGCTCGCTTCACTAGCGAAATAGACGCTCGTCAGGTTTTCAAACGCCTATCGGGTTGCTGGACTTACTGGGGTTGGAAGAACGGCTATTTCGACCACGAAAAAGATGCCCTTGCTTATCATGAAGAAATGCTCTACACTTTGGCCTCACAGGCGGGAGCACCCAATAGCCCACAATGGTTCAATACTGGATTGCATTGAGCTTATGGTCTAGAAGGTTCTGCGCAAGGCCACTATTTTGTTGACCCTGCCTCCGAGAAAATTGAACGCAGTTCCAATGCTTACGAACGCCCACAACCACATGCCTGCTTCATTCAAAGCGTGTCTGACGATTTGGTGGGAGATGGTGGCATCATGGACCTTTGGGTTCGCGAAGCGCGCTTGTTCAAATATGGCAGTGGCACTGGCACCAATTTCAGTCAAGTTCGCGCAGCCGGAGAGCCCCTCTCTGGCGGCGGACGCAGCTCTGGATTGATGAGTTTCCTACGCGTTGGTGACCGCAGTGCCGGCGCAATCAAAAGCGGCGGAACCACTCGTCGTGCTGCAAAAATGGTGACTCTCGACCTCGATCATCCTGAAATTGAATCCTTCGTCAATTGGAAAACTCAGGAAGAGCAAAAGGTTGCAGCGCTCATCGCCGGCTCGCGCAGCTGCAATAAAAACTTAAATGAAATCATGAAAGCCGTCCATGAACACAAAGAGCTCGAGAGTCGCTTTGATCCAAAAAAGAATAAAAAACTGCGCGAGTGCATGAACAATGCCCTGCGTTCCAATGTGCCCAAAAACTACATCTCTCGTGTACTCGACTTGTGCAAGCAAGGTTACACTAGCATCAAATTTGCTGAACTCAACAGCGATTGGGAAGGTCAAGCTTACTACACCGTATCTGGACAAAACTCAAACAACTCCGTCCGTGTCCCTGATGCCTTTATGAAATCAGTTGGAAAAAAAGGCGATTGGAACCTTTATTTCAGAACAGAAAAAGAAAATGCCCTCAAGCAAGATCGTCAGCCTTTTCCTTGCAAAACCCTCTCCTCAGAAGATTTATGGGAGGACATCTGCTACTCGGCTTGGAGCTGCGCTGATCCTGGATTACAATTCGACGACACGATCAACGATTGGCACACTTGCCCTAACGATGGTCGCATCAATGGTTCAAATCCATGCAGTGAGTACATGTTTCTAGATGACACGGCCTGTAACCTAGCTTCTGCCAACTTGATGAAATTTTACGATTGCGATAAAAATTTATTTTTAATCGATCGTTTTCGTCACTCTTGCCGTCTTTGGACCATCACTTTGGAAATCTCTGTCCTGATGGCACAATTCCCAAGCGTTCCTATCGCTGAACGCTCTTTTCAATATCGAACCTTAGGCTTAGGATACGCCAATCTAGGCACATTGTTAATGGTGAGTGGCATCCCCTACGATTCAGAGCAAGGTCGTGCCATAACTGGCGCTATCACATGCATCATGCATTCAACCGCTTACGCCACCAGCGCGGAAATGGCAAAAGAACTCGGAACGTTTTCTCGCTACGAACACAACAAAGAAGATATGCTACGCGTGATGCGCAATCATAGACGCGCCGCTTATAACTTAACTAAAGATCAATACGAAAATCTATCCATCGCACCTGTCGGCATTGACCCTATGTTCTGCCCTCGCTATTTGCTCGAAGCGGCACAAGCCGATGCCGATAAGGCTTTGCGCATGGGTGAAGAGCATGGCTTTCGCAATGCACAAGTCACTGTGATCGCTCCAACTGGAACCATCGGACTTGTCATGGACTGTGACACAACGGGCATCGAACCAGATTATGCCTTGGTGAAATTCAAAAAATTATCCGGTGGAGGTTACTTTAAAATCATCAATCAATCTTTGCCTCCAGCTTTACGCAGACTCGGTTACTCTAAAAATGAGGTCGAAGACATCATCAACTATGCCAAAGGTCACGCCAGTTTTAAAGGCTCTCCTCACATCAATGTTGAAAGTTTGTTGGAAAAAGGATTCACTAAATCCATCATCAACTCACTCGAAAAAAGTTTGCTCGCTGTTTTTGACATTCAATTCGCCTTCAATAAATACAGTTTGGGTGAAGCCTTCTGCATTGAACACTTGCATATCACAGAGGCACAACTCAACGATCCAAATTTCTCCATGCTGAATTTTTTGGGTTTTGACGACAATCAAATCGAAGCGGCAAACGCCTACATCTGTGGCACCATGACAACAGAAGGCGCACCGCACCTTCAAGAAAAACACTATCCCGTGTTTGATTGCGCTAACCGCTGTGGAAAAATCGGCAAACGCTACATTCGCCCCAATGCTCACTTGGGCATGATGGCATCGGCGCAACCCTTCATTTCCGGAGCTATTTCAAAAACCGTCAACTTGCCCGAGTCGGCTTCTGTCGATGAAATCAAAAGTATCTATCGTGATTCTTGGCAATTGATGATCAAAGCCATTGCCCTTTATCGCGATGGTTCAAAACTCAGTCAACCACTCAACTCTCGAACCAATGAAATGTTCTCCGAGCTCGATGAAGTGCCGCAACACGATAGCGTTAAAATTGCCGAAAAAATTGTTCATCGCTATCTCAAAAAACGCCGTGTGTTACCGACCCGTCGTTCTGGTTACACTCAAAAAGCCTATGTTGGTGGTCATAAAATCTACTTGCGTACTGGCGAGTATGAGGACGGCACTTTGGGTGAAATTTTCCTCGACATGCACAAAGAAGGCGCTGCATTTCGCAGCATGACCAATGCTTTCTCAATCGCCATTTCGCTTGGCTTACAGCATGGCGTGCCTCTAGATGAGTTTGTTGAGGCCTTCGCGTTCACTCGTTTTGAACCAAACGGAATTGTCACTGGCAACCCCTTCATCAAAATGACCACCAGTGTCATCGACTATATTTTCAGAGAGTTGGCCATCACCTACTTGGGACGCAACGATCTAGCACAGGTTGACCCAGAGCACTTGCGCGGTGACACCTTGGGCACTCCTGAAATTTTCTATGAAGGTGAAGAGATCATTTCTCAAAAAACCTTCACAAAAGAAAGTCAATCACAACGCAATGTCGCTCATGAAATGCGCCCTAAAAGCTCACATCTCATGGTTCAAGGCAAACGCCTTGCCGTAAATATGAAATCGACTTCAAATGAACCTGCCATCGACTCTAAAGGTATGGAATCTGATAGTCTCAATACCGCAACCGCCGTTGCCACTAAATCATCCCGAATGGTGGACAAAGTTGAACGCGCGCGTCAAATGGGTTACGAAGGCGATGCCTGCCCTAACTGTGGAGCAATGACTTTAGTTCGCAATGGAACGTGTCTAAAATGCACCACTTGCGGTGAAACAACCGGTTGTAGTTAAATATTTAGCGTGGGCGCTTTAAACACGGCTCACGCTACCCTTTAAAAAAGGGACTCACTGTGAATAAATGATTAATCGCGAAAGAAAATAGGAAGGAGGAGGCGCCTTCCTATTTTTTATTAGTTTGCAGCCTTATTGTAACTATCCTTCAAGGTACAGGTGCGATTAAAGACCGGCTCGAGAGCAGACCCATCTATTGCATCTTTGCAGAAGTAACCCATCCTTTCAAATTGATAATACTGGCCTACAACCGCGTTTTTTAGACTCGGCTCTAATTTGGCTTTAGACAATACGCTTAGAGAATCTGGATTCAATTGATCTCGCAACGAGACCTCAGCATCCAACCCAGGGTTGGGCTCACTAAACAAATGATCATAAAGGCGAACCTCTGCCTCAAGCGCATGCTTGGCCGATACCCAATGCAAAGTAGCTTTGATTTTACGACCATCCGCTGATTGACCGCCCTTGGTTTCAGGGTCGTACTGACAACGCAACTCTACAACTTCTCCCTGCTCATTTTTTACCATTCCTGTACACGTGATATAGTAAGCATAACGCAAACGAACTTCACGACCAACACTCAATCGGAAAAACTTTTTCGGCGCATCCTCCATAAAATCCTCTCTTTCGATATACAACTCGCGCGCGAAGGGAACTTTTCTTACACCACAGTTTGCATCTTCAGGATTATTGACGGCCTCCAATTCCTCCATTTGGCCTTCTGGATAATTTTCAATCACCACTTTAAGCGGGTTCAAAACAGCCATCACACGCAAAGCGCGGTGATTCAAGTCATCGCGTAAACAATTTTCAAGCTTTGACATCTCTATCATGCCATTTACTTTTGTCACACCAATTTGCTCACAAAAACTTCGAATGGCCTCAGGGCTATAACCACGACGTCGCATTCCTGAAATAGTCGGCATGCGCGGATCATTCCAACCTGAAACATAGCCCTCTTCCACCATGTTCAATAATTTTCGCTTACTCATCATGGTATAATTGAGATTCAAACGGTTGAATTCAATTTGCTGCGGATGATGAATTCCCAATTTTTCCAAATACCAATCGTAAAGAGGGCGGTGTGTTTCAAATTCCAAAGTGCAGATCGAATGGGTCACCGCCTCGAGACTGTCTTCTAAACCATGAGCCCAGTCATAGAGAGGATAAGCCTTCCACTTGGAGCCCGTGCGATGGTGACTAGCATGAACAATACGGTACATAAGAGGGTCGCGCATGAGTAAATTGGCATGAGCCATATCGATCTTAGCCCTAAGTACACAGGCTCCTTCAGGCAACTCACCACTTAACATGGCTTCGAATCGATCTAAATTTTCTTGAATGGGCCGCTGGCGAAAGGGACTGTTCACACCGGCCGTTGTTGCGGTACCTCTGTTGAGTCGTATTGTTTCAGCGTCCTGATCGTCGACATAGGCGTCACCTGATGCAATCAATTCTTTCGCCCATACCACCATTTGATCAAAGTAATCTGAAGCATAGCGCGGCTCGCCTTCCCATTGCCATCCCAACCAACGCACATCTTCAATAATGGAATCCACATACTCTTGGTCTTCTTTTGAAGGGTTGGTGTCATCAAAGCGCAAACGACACAATCCATTGAATTCTTTGGCTATGCCAAAATTCAAACATATTGACTTGGCATGACCTATGTGCAAATAGCCATTGGGCTCGGGCGGAAAACGCGTGATCACCTGAGAAACGTTACCCGCTTCTAAATCTTTGTGGATCTTGGCTCGGATGAAGTCGAGACTCGGGCTATCACTCATGATTTTTAATCTGAAAAAAAAGGATTATGAAAAGCGTCGCACTCATGCAATTTAATCTAGAGACTGGTCATCACGCTTTTGTAAATGCTCAAAAAGACACTCATACTCGCTTGGATGCTCAACAAACTCGACATCGGCTGCCTCAATTTTCTTTTTGAGCTCCCTCCAGTCGATCCACTGAATGGCTTCAACTTCACGCTCGCATAAACGAAAGGGTTGTTCATTGTCATGCCAATCGATTAAGAAAATTTCGCTGATTTCACGGTCCTTGATGCCGCTTTCAAAACATTCACTGCGGCAAGTTCCCAAATGTCGCAATCTTTGCCTAGACATCACTAGCCCCAATTCTTCTTTTAATTCGCGCTCTGCCCCCAACCACATGTCCTCACCTGCCGACACGTGGCCTGCACAGGAAATATCCCATTGTTGGGGATTCGACTCTTGTAGCGCGCCGCGAAACTGCACCAGCAACTCACCCTTTTCATTCAACAACCAACAGTGAACGGTTCTATGCCAATCGCCATCACGATGAACCCATTCGCGTGCTTTCACTTCACCCGTGCGCTCACCTTTATCGTTCAAAACATCAAAAAATTCCATTCACTTCAATCTCACAAAAGTATCTTTGCCATCCATTACATAAAGCATTACATCGGCTTCATCTTTTACATATAGCAATGTTCTGGGTTCATTCAAACGCCACTGTCCTTGATCTTTTAGTCCTTCAATGTATTCACGCTCTAACTCTAATTTTACTTGACCCCTTTGCCAGTGGTACTCCAAAACCCTTTTGCCTTTTCGATCACAAAAGGCAACATTCAAGCTATCCTGCGTTTTGGCGCACACTGCCATTCCAGTTGATTGAAAGTTCTCATCAGCACTCAACACAATGGGATCTAAGAAAACTTGCAACAACTTCAACTGTTTGGACTCTATACTAAAGTGGTATAAAAAACTCTGCCCACTTTGTTTGCGATCCAATGTCCAAAACTCATTTGCATTGATCGGGTCAACGGCCATTGCGCTAGGCTGAAATCCACTTTTTTTCCAAGCATCCAATTGCTGAAACTCAGAAGAAAATAGCAAAATTGATTCGAGTTTGACATCACCCACTACTATGTTTGGCAATAGAATATCTCCTAATACCGCGAAAGAACTTGGTTGTTCCAAAATACCACCATCTCCTCCCAAAACAGTTTGATCCTCATATTGTGGTGCCCACTGCAACAGTCGATGTCCCATGTAAGGCCGATCTAACATAAACAACCACAAATGATCGGTCAGTGCTCCTGCTTTTTGTATCTCATAAGTTTTAAATTCATTGAGCTCAAAAGATTCCACCACCCGCAACCCCTGCCATTGCAATAACTTTTTCTCGTTCTCAACCTCCACCAACCACGTAGCTTGGTTATTCATTTCCTGATGCATGGCTATCGCTCGATCGAATTTAAAAAGAGCTAACTCCTGTGCCCATTGAAGCGACGCTCGTTTTTTAGTTTGCAGTGAAATAGCCTGAATAGAACACCCTTGCAATTCCAAGGGAATCTCCACCTGTCCCTTTTGAAAGCTGTACTCTTTATCTATCACCTCTCTTGCACTTTCTACTCTAATGTTTAATAATTTAGCCGAATCATCCATCAATTTTAAATGCCACTGCCCCTGATGATGCCAAAGATATTGCTTTGGCGTCCAAACCTGCAAAGCACTGCCCCAAGGCAATGTGATTTTCTGATTCACATTACGATCAAAGTCAATCCATAGCCATCCCAATTTTTCAGCGCCACTATACTGATGCTTGTGCTTGAATTGGTAGCTTCTATTTCTTTGCGAGTCAATCACAATTTCTCGAACACTTCTAGCCTGCCAGCATTGCATTAATCCCTGTTGATCTATGTCACTCAATTCAGATGTCAGCACATTCACCAAACCCTGATTCACCTCTGCCTCAAATAGCTTCTCGCCAAGTTCGCTTTCAAGTTTCCATAACCCCTTTTGCAGAGGCACGCCATCGGCTAGTTCGACAGCGATCTTCCAAGAGTCGAATAACTTCAAGTTATTTTGATAATTTGGAAAGGGAAACGTCTCCACTTGTTTGTTCCAAGTAGCTATCCACAATTCATCAAAATGGTCCGTCGGGTATCCCCAAGGTTGCAAGTTCGTCCAAAATGAACTCAATTCCATCGGCTTGGCTGACAGACCCTTTAACTCTGAGTTTTCAATAAAACCTGAAAAGAATAGTGCGCTACGCTCTAGCCCTCCCTTTTGTCGCCATTGCTGTTTTAGCGACGTAAAGAAGTTAAGGACCTCATAAGTCTCAAAGGTAGACTTAGATTCATTCCACGTCAACGGTTTCGACAGCCAAGGCATTTCCAATCTTGCATGCCAACCCTTTTGTTCTTGTTCGATGATGGCAATCGTCCAATAAGGTGTTATTGCCGTTGAGCTTATATCCGTATGTTTGCCATCTTGCCACTCATAAGGCCAATGGAACTCATGCTCAAAGTCTAGCATGAACCCTTGCTCCAAGGGTCGCCTTACCATTCCCGTTTGATCAGGCGCAATCAAAGCTTGACTCAGATCCCATGATGGCGAAGGCACTTTCCACCATAACTTCCACGTTAACTCAGCTCTATCCAATACTTCGTCACCAAAATATTGGGCTTGCAATTTAATTTTAAAGCGCTCATTTTCCTCAGGCCAGTTTTTCCATAATTCATCATGGCGATTCAACCTAAAACTTTTAGTCCATTGAATGGGTTGGTTTATTTCTGAGACACGAGCAGAAACTAAATCTTCTACCAAGACCAGATCCAACACCTCTCCTTCAAATTCTAAACGATTACGGCTCAGTAAAGTTTGATCTGATAAAACACCACTTGATAGTTGACGAGTTTTCGTATTTAAAAAGCAGTATCGATTCTCTTCATCACTTGAAACCAACAAATCACCTACCTGAGCCAAAATAAAAGATTGCTTTTCCGTTTCAGCATCAAATGAAGACCGTAACTCACGCTCTTGTCGATCGTATATTTGGACATCGTCACCTCTTCCATTTAACAGCTGAAATGCCCCCTTAGGCAACACCTGCGCTATCTGCTTCCAGTTGGTCTGACACCATTTCCCCTCTGGCGAAATGGGAGCCACAAAAGTTGCCTCAAATGAACCTCGATTGGTTTTAATGATCAAACGCAACTGCTCAGAGCCTAAATTCATGCTGTCATAACTCAGTAGATCAAGATAATTGAGTGCTCCTAAATCTGGAAGAATCTGAAACTGAGCTCTTAGCAACAAACTCTCAGCGGCTTTATGCTCAGCAAGTTCATACACGCGGCAATCCACAAGGCCTCCCATAGGAGTCATCACAATAAGCTGCGATGGTCCCCACGGAATACCAAAATCAGCCTTTTCAATTTTTGAATACTCATTTAATTCTGGAACAACCCTATTTAGCCTACGTCGAGCAACATCTAAATTCGCATAGCCACCAGTGAAATCATAAGCTCTTAAATAAAAAGAAGAAGCCTCCTTCTCTATAGAAAATAGTCTAGTCTCGCCATACAAACCGCTCGTTAGACAAAAAACAACTAGCTCAATAAAGACTAACTTCAAGCTTCTGCTCAAATACAATTCAACACACATGGTCTAAAAAAAATCCCCCGTTTCCATTTCGAAAACGAGGGATTTTTTAAGGTTTAAAGTTGCTTACTTCAACAAACAACCACCGCCGCCACCACTTTCAGTCACAGAAACAGAATCTGTTTCAAAGACGGCAAACTCAGTCAAGTGACCAGTTGAGAACGTCACAACACCATTGCTGAAAACAGCGTTAAAACTTGAGTCGGCTACAAAGGTGGACGATCCCGCAGAACGGAAACGGACTTCGTAAACTTTAGTCAAGCTATAGTCTGTGATAGCTATTTTCACCTCAATTTTATTGGTTAAGCCGCTAACCACCAAAGTAGAGGTTGTCGAACCATCTGTTTCGAAGACATCAATGCTATAAATATTGGATGCTAAATTCGACGAAGAGGTGGTGTCTTCAACGATAGTCGTTGTAAGAGTAAGGATGTTTCCGGCTCCACCGGCAACCAACTCAGCTAGCGTTGAAGAACTGATTGATACGGTCACCAATGCAGAACCAGATCCATCCGAGAGGGAATTGGTGGTCGTTTCACCGGAGTTCATGCGTTTACTCATAAACTTAACCTTTTTCGAACTATCAATAGAAATCGAACTTTGACCACTGGTCGACAAGCTTTGATTTGCGGCATTGCCCAGTGCAGAAATAATCGCATTGAAACTCGTCGCAGCTTGTGTAGCCGTCAATGTAGTATCATTTTGGTCTAAAGAATTGAGTATCTTGAATCCGACTTGAACTTGAGATGCATCTACTGGCAAGCTTTCAAAATTACTCAACAACGTTCTCGTCGCTTGAGATGAAGCTGAATTGATACCCGTTCCTAATGAGCTCACTGACTTATCGATAACTTTAAACAAGTCCTCCAATTGGGCCGAAGTCACCGAGTAACCTTTTTCGATAATTTGAGCTAGCAAATTGTTACCTGCTTGCACCAAACTGTTTTCCTGACCCGTTACAGAAGTAGTGGTGAAGTTTGCAAACACTTCAAACGCTTCTGCCAACTGAGCCTGAGTTTCAATGTTTGCTGAAGTTGTCACCAGATCCGTTAACGCATCTGCCAAAGGTTTGTCAATCAACGTTACTGAAGCCGTTCTAATCACCTGATAACCACCACGAGTGTAGCTCAACTGGAAGTCATAAGTGCCCGCAGTATCTGCTTCAAAAGTCATGACGTTTGTAGAAGAATTGTTGATCACAACCGTTTCACCCGAAATTTGAGTCCATGTGTAACTCGCTGACAAAGCTGAGTTTCCAGCCGCAATCGTGATGACTTCATCTGTCGTGTAAGCGTCAGCTGAATCAACAAGACCAACATTTGTCAAAATCACCGATGAGGTCTCCACATCTCCGGCAAGAATACGAGTAGCTTCAGTACCATTGATGTCCAAAACGACAGACTCTATTTCAACTTTGAAAGCATCAGCTGTCGATCCATCAGCACTTGTTGATGAATTAGACACCATGCTCAAAGTGAAATTTGGACTTGTCACGACATTGTCCGATACCGTCTCTGGTGTCGTCAATGTCAATGTCTGATCCGTTCCGATCAATGATATCGATCCATTCACGCTTGTCGTAATCACACTGCCATTGCCAGCAGTCAATACCATGGCTGAAGCGTAAGTTAAATCCACTGTATTGATGGTTCCTGACAACGGCACGATCGAGAAATTGATGGCTTTCAATTTAACATTAGCACCACTCCAACCACCGATGCTAAAGTCAACAAGATCGACACCTTCAGCAGCACCCGCTTGCAAACCTTCAGTGCTTGTCACCAAGTCATCAGAGGCCACCTGACGAATGATCACATTCATGGTCGAAGCCAAGGCGCCACCTTCGCCATACACAAGAACGGTGCTCGACGGTGCCACTGTAGCGACATTGACATTGCCAGAATCTAGATTTTGCGACGCCAAAACGGTGTAGTAGTCAAGCGATCCATCTTGCGTGTGAGTTAGAGACGCCGCACCACCCAATGCGCTGATGCTGATATTGTTTTTAGTTAAAGCAGAACCTGTTGCATTGCTAAACACTTCCTTGCTAAATTGAAGTTTAACCTCATTGGAGTCGAGATTACCTACAGCGTAAACCAACATCGGAACATTGACGCTAAATTCAGCGTATTCAGAGACGGCACTTTCATTGGTGTAACTATCAATGCTCACAACATTCCAACGATAGACACCATCAGGCAAAGCCGTTCCGAGAATAACATTGGTGCTGCTCACGTTGGTAGATGTGGTATAAGCACTAAAGGATCCATTGCTTTCAGCTTCTACGCTAACGCGATAGTTTGCAGCACCCGTCACGCTGGACCATCTAAAGTTTGGATACTCAGACACAGCAACACGATCAATAGGCGATAAAACTTGTGGAGCAGTGGGGTTCGCCACGACAAAGCTCTCAAAAGCACTAAAGCTACCTGTATTTGCATAGATATCTTGAGTCTGAACTCTCCAATAGTAAGTTCCCGCTGTCAAGTAATCAACTGTCGACAAGAACAGATTTGAACTGGTGTAGGCATAAGTCACGACACCCACCGCATTGTCACTTATGATAATATTGGTGCCCGCAGCATCAGTGCTCACTTCAAGGTTATAAAGTTGAGCGTTCGTCACAGCAGACCAAGTGAACGTCGGAGAAGCAATATTGGTATCGCCATCGATGGGTGAAGTTAAACTTGGAGCAGATGGGTTTGTTACCATAAACGTTGCCCAACTACCATAACTTCCTACATTCTCATAGATGTCCGTGGTCTGAACACGCCAGTAGTAGTTACCTGCAGACAAGTAATTTCCTGTGGCGAGATAAACGTTCGCACTGGTATAAGCAAAA
>Ga0172372_10007186_pt1 | contig 15002 bp, 13 predicted proteins | sample LakKiv5m_2_FD_114544 | JGI IMG/M metagenome (GOLD analysis project Ga0172372, IMG submission 114544) | Freshwater microbial communities from Kabuno Bay, South-Kivu, Congo - kab_092012_9.5m | ecosystem: Environmental > Aquatic > Freshwater > Lake | place: Democratic Republic of the Congo...
ACCGACATCGTGCACGAACTGCGCGGCCACATCGGCGCCATGCGCAAGGCCGGCGCGACGATCAATCAGTAACCCCCCGCGCCGGCCTGTCGGCCGTCAACCCCAGGGGGCAACACCTGCGGCCTGGCAAAGCCGGTTCCGCGGTGTTCCTGGAAAAAACCAAGGAGTCCTGCTGCCATGAAACAGAAACAACTCGAACGCTGGTCGCCGCTGCTGCTGTTGCTGGCCATCATCGTCATCTGGGAAATCATCACCAGCGGCTTCGGTGTCTCGGAGTTCATCTTCCCCAGCCCCTCGCGCATCTGGGAACAGACCCTGGAGTTCAAGGAGGTGATCCTCGGGCACGCCTGGCGCACCTTCTGGGTGACCATGGTGGGTTTCGCGATCGCCATCGTGGTCGGTGTGCTGCTGGGTTTTCTCATCGGCAGTTCGCGCCTGGCCTATGCCGCGGTCTACCCTCTGATGACCGCTTTCAACGCCCTGCCCAAGGCCGCCTTCGTGCCCATCCTGGTGGTGTGGTTCGGCATTGGTGTGGGTCCGGCCATCCTCACGGCCTTCCTGATCAGCTTCTTCCCCATCATGGTCAACATCGCCACCGGCCTGGCCACGCTGGAGCCCGAGCTGGAGGATGTGCTGCGGGTGCTGGGCGCCAAACGCTGGGACGTGCTGACCAAGGTCGGCCTGCCGCGCTCCATGCCCTACTTCTTCGGCTCGCTCAAGGTCGCCATCACGCTGGCCTTCGTGGGCACCACGGTGTCGGAGATGACCGCCGCCAACGAAGGCATCGGCTACCTGCTGATTTCGGCCGGCAGTTCCATGCAGATGGGTCTGGCGTTCAGCGGGCTGCTGGTGGTGGGCATCATGGCCATGCTGATGTACGAGCTGTTCAGCTGGATCGAGAAGCACACCACCGGCTGGGCCCACAGAGGATCACAAGGCTAAGGCCTGATGACGAATGACGCCACGCTGCGCGCTCGCATGAAGGATGACCCACACGAAGCCAGTCATCGAAGCGAAGCGAGGTCATCCTTCATCCTTCATTTGTCATTCATCTTGCACGCCACATGACGCCTGACCAGATCGCGCGCCACCTGCGTCGCGCCAACGAAGTGGCGTTGCGCGCCATGCGCATGGGGCGGCATCCGTTCGGGGCGCTGCTGGTCGCGCCCGATGGCGAGACGGTGCTGGCCGAGCAGGGCAACATCGACACCGTGCACCACGCCGAAGCGACGCTGGCGCGCACGGCGTCGCTGAATTACCCGGCCGACCATCTGTGGGGCTGCACCCTGGTCACCACCTTCGAGCCGTGCGCCATGTGCGCCGGCACGGTGTACTGGGCCAACATCGGCCGCATCGTCTACGGCGCGAGCGAAGAAGCCCTGCTGGCCCTGACCGGCAACCACGCCGAAAACCCCACGTTGTCCCTGCCCTGCCGCGAACTGATCGCGCGCGGACAGAAGGCGATCGAGGTCATCGGCCCCATCCCGGCGCTGGAGGCCGAGATGGTCGCACCGCACCGCGACTTCTGGCGAAGCCGATAGCCAACCGAAGCGCAAGGTCTTCGTCGAGGGCACAGCGGAACCGGCTTTGCCGGGCCGCCAGTGCCGCCCCCCAGTGGGGGGTGACGGCCGCAGGCCGGCGCGGGGGGCGTCACCGGTAGTTGGCGCGCATGCGCTCGGCCAGGTAGTCGCCGGCCGTGATGGGCGGGTACTTGCCACCGGGCGAAGCAATCACCGCATCGGTGTTGGCCTGGCAGAAGAAGGCGATGCTGTAACGCCCGCCCATGTACTCACCCGGCAGCGGGTTGCGCACGCGGTGGAAGTTGGACAGCAGGCGGTCGTCGCTCCAGCGCATGAGCATGTCGCCGATGTTGCAGGTGATCAGCGCTTCGTCGGGCGGCACTGTCGTCCATTCCTGCGCCTCGTATTCCTTGCCCGGGCAGACCTGCAGTCCACCCTGACCCTGGCGCTGGTACAGCAGGGTCAGGCAGTTGAAGTCGGTGTGGGCGCCGCCGCGCACGTAGTCGAGCTTGTCCTGCACGTCGGCTGGGATGGGGTAGTAGTGCAGCAGGCGCAGCGTGCTCTGGTAGCTGGCCTGTGCCTTGTCGTGCGCACGGGTGAAGAAGTCGCGCTCGAAGCCGAGCCGGTCCGCGAAGCAGGACAGCACCCGCATGCCCACCGCCCAGCTGGCGTCCTCGAAGGCCTGCATGGTGGCCTTGAAGCCCGGCAGTTCGGCCTCGCTCGGGTACAGGCCGTCCATGCGCGGCCGTGTCATCTGGTAGCTCTCCTTCTGGTCGGGCACGCCGGTCGACGGCCGCACCTGGGACAGGCTTTCCCAGCCCGCGTTGCGGGCGATCGGCCACTGCGCCTTGGTCTCGCGCGGCAGGACGAAGAAGCGTTCGCTCAGGGCAAAGGCTTCGCGCACCTGCGCCAGCGGGATGCCGTGGTGGCTCAGCTGGAAGAAGCCGACCTCGGTGGCGGCGCGCCAGAGCTGGTCGGTGATCTCGGCCCGGCGTGCCTCGAAGTCGGACAGGTCGATGACGGGCACCGGGCGGGCGGTGGTTTCGGAACCGGCGGCGCCCATGCGGGCTTCCTTGCGCAGTTCGTCGAGGGCGTAGGGGGTGGCGGTGGTCATGCAGGACTCCTGAAAGTGTGTTGAACATTTCAAGAGCAATTTCCCACCGCTGCGGTGCACCGGTTGAACGCTTCTACTCTCGCGGCCGCAGCAAGCAAGCGGCGCGCCAGCGCCAGGCCGCGCGATCCGCACCAACAACGGGATTGACATCGGTCAAACCGCTGGCACAGCTCCTGCATGGAGGCCCGGCAAGAGTAGAAGCGTTCAGCGTCCGGGCCACCGGACGCCCGGAAATTGCTCTGGGCATCCGCGTGCGGCCACGGGTCGCTGCGGGTATCGCACAGGCCTTTTCATCCGGAGCACCACCATGCAACGCCGCCACTTCCTTGTCTCGTCCGCCGCCTCCGCCGTCGCCCTTGCCGCCCCGGGCGTGCGGGCCCAGTCCGCCGGCAAGCTCACCCCCGTCAAGTTCACGCTGGACTTCCGGGTCACCGGCCAGACCGCGCCCTTCTTCCTGGCGCAGCAGCGCGGCTACTACCGCGACGAAGGCCTGGATGTGAGCATCGACGTCGGCGCGGGTTCGGTCGCTTCCATCACCCGCATCGCCAGTGGCGTCTACCAGATGGGGCTGGGCGACATCAGCTCGCTGATCGAATTCCAGGCTGGCAACTCGCCGCTGGTGCAGGCCGTCTACCAGTACTACAACCGCGCACCGTTCGTGATCATCGGCCGCAAGGACAGGGGCATCACCAGCGATTTCGCCAGTCTCCAGGGCAAAAGAATCGCGGCGGCAGCGGTCGAATCCACACGCCGCGCCTGGCCCATGGTGGCGCGCAAACTGCGCCAGGGGCCCGATCTGTTCCAGTGGGTCACGACCGATTTCAGTGCACGCGACAACGTCATGGTGCGCGGCGATGTGGACGGCGCCACCTACTTCCACGACTCGGCCGTCTCGCTGTTTGCCCGCATGAACCCCGAGCAGCTGAGCGTGCTGCGCTACACCGACGCGGGGGTCAACCTGTACGGCAACGCCATCCTGGCCAGCAGCGCCCTGATCACGCAGCAGCCCCAGGTGGTGGCGGCCTTCCTGCGCGCCACGAATCGCGCCATCGTGGACACCCTGGCCGATCCGCTGCCGGCCATGGCGGCCACCAAGGCGCGCGAGACCATCCTGGACGAGAAGATCGAACTCGAGCGCTGGAAGCTCACGGCCCAGTACCTGGCCGCACCCGAGACCGGCTCCATCGGCCTGGGCGATGTGCGCAAGCTGGTGCTGGAGCAGCAGATGGACCAGGTGGTGGAGGTGTTCGGCCTCAAGACCCGGCCCAGTGTGGAGGCGGTGTTCAACCGCAGCATGCTGCCCGCAGCCGCTGCGCGGCGGGTGGCGGCATGACGCAGCCACTGCCCGAAACACCGCTGAACGAAACGGATGGCCGCTACCTGCGCCAGGCCATTGCCTGGTCGGGCGTCGCACGCGAGCGGGGCAACCGGCCGTTCGGCGCCGTCGTCGTGGCCGACGATGGCCGCGTGCTGACCGAGGCCTGGTGCAACACCGGCGAAACCGGCGACTGCACCGGCCACGCCGAAACCAATGCGGTGCGCCAGCTCGGGCCGACGGTGGACCGGGCCACGCTCGGGCGCGCCACGCTGTATTCCTCGGCAGAGCCCTGCGTCATGTGCGCAGGGGCCATCTTCTGGAGTGGCATCGGCCGGGTGGTGTTCGGCATCGACGCGGTGCGCCTGCGCGTGTTCCGCGGCGAGCGCGCCGAGCAGCGCGACGCCGAGCTGTCCTGCCGCGATGTCTTCCGCGCCTCGCCGCACGCCATCGAGTGCATCGGTCCGGCCCTGATCGACGAAGCCAGCGAACCGCATCGCGGCTTCTGGAAAGCCTGATCGCCAGGTCTGCGGCCCCTCTAAACTCACCCGATGTCCTGGCACGCCCACCTGTCCCTGAACTACACCACGCAAGGCCCGCGCACCGTGCTGCAGCATGCCCACGACGGGCCGCTGCGCATCCTCAAGAGCCTCTACCCGGAAGGCGACGGCATCTGCCACAACGTGATCGTGCACCCCCCCGGCGGCCTGGTCGGAGGTGATGTGCTCGACATTGCCGTGCGCGTGGCGCCCGGTGCGCACGGCCTGATCAGCACACCCGGTGCCACCCGCTTCTATGCCGCCGACGGCCTGCCGGCCACGCAGCGGGTGGACATCAACTTGGAGGCGGGTGCACGGCTGGAGTGGCTGCCACTGGAGACCCTGGCCTACCCCGGCTGCAACGCACTCAACCACTGGCGGGCCACGCTGGCGCCCGACGCCGAACTGATGGCCTGGGATGTGACCGCGCTCGGCCTGCCCACCGCCGGCCAGCCCTTCGACAGTGGCCGCCTGCACCAGCGCCTGGAGATCCCGGGCGTGTGGCTGGAGCAGGCCCGCATCGATGCCGCCGACACCCGCCTGCTGCAGTCCCCGCTGGGTCTGGCCGGCCAGCGGTGCATGGGCACGCTGCTGCTGGCCAGCGGCCAGGCCTTCACCCGCGAACGCCGCGAATCGCTGCTGGCGGCCGTGCGGGACGCCGTCGCCGTCCCTCCTGCCGGTGTCCACCTGGCCACCACCAGCCCGCACCCCCAGTTGCTAGTGGTGCGGGCGCTGGCGCCACTGGTCGAACCCCTCATGAGCGGCCTGCAGCACGCCTGGTCCGCCTTGCGCACGGCCGCCTGGCAGCTCGACGCCCCCGCGCCCCGCGTCTGGCGGGTCTGAAAAGCGCGGGCTTTCACGCCCTGTTCGGTCTATCGGCGGGCGTCAAAACAGCACAGAATCGGTGCATGGGCCCGCCGTGGGCCCCGGAATGCCGCTGCACCGCCCGAACCAGACCCCATGACGACGCCCCCGACCGACTTCGCAGATGCCCGCGCGCTGGTGATCGATGGCAATCCGCAGTCGCGCTCCATCATCGTGGGGCAGCTGCGGGAAGCGGGTGTGGGCACCATCGTGCAATGCTCGCGTCTGGTGGATGCGCGCCTGAAGCTGGAAATGGGCACCTACGACGTGGTGCTGTGCGAGCAGTACTTCGAGCGCGAGGACATCACCGGGCAGGACCTGCTGGACGACCTGCGCCGCAACCAGCTGCTGCCCTTCTACACCGTCTTCGTGATGGTCACCTCCGAAGCCGCCTACAGCAAGGTGGCTGAAGCGGCGGAGTCGGCGCTGGACGCCTACCTGCTCAAGCCCCACACGGCCGCCGGTCTGCTCGAACGCATCCGTCAGGCGCGTGACCGCAAGGCCACGCTGGCGCACATCTTTGCGGCCATCGACGACGAGCAGTTCGAGGAAGCCGCACGCCTGTGCAAAGAGCATTTCGACCTGCGCAAGGAATACTGGCTCTACGCCGCACGCATCGGCGCCGAGCTGATGCTGCGCATCGGCCATCTGCAGGATGCGCAGCACCTCTACGAAGCGGTGGTGGAAGCCAAGACCCTGCCCTGGGCCAAGCTCGGCGTGGCACGGGCACAGATCGAAGCCGGCTACCCGCAGCGCGCCACCACCACGCTGGAAAGCCTGATCGAGACCGAGCCGGGCTATTCCGACGCCTACGACGTGATGGGGCGCGCCCAGTTCGAGCTGGGCAACTTCCACAACGCCCTCAACACCTTCAAGATGGCGGCGCAGCTCACGCCCTCATCGGTGAACCGTCTGCTCAAGCACGGCATGATGGCCTGGTATGCCGGCGAGCGCGCCGAAGGCCTGGCACAGATGGACCGCGCCACGCGCATCGGCCTGGACTCCAAGCTCTACGATGCCCAGGCCCTGGTGCTGATGGCCTTTGAGCGGCTGGACAACAACGAGCACCGCATGCTGGTGCGCTGCCAGGAGAACCTCGAACACCTGATCCAGAGGCAACCCGAGAAGCCACGCCTGCAACGCCTGCTGGACGTGGTCAATGCCCTGATCGCGATCCACGACTACCAGACCGCGCAGGCCCTCGAAGCCGTGCGTCGCATGGCCAAAACCATCCACCAGCCCGACTTCGATTTCGAGTCGGGCGGCAACCTGCTCGGTCTGATGACGCGGCTGGCCATGCGGTCCATCCAGCTCTACGAGGTGGATGCGGCCGTCGACACCCTGGGCCTGCGCTTCTGTACCAGCCGCGCCCTGACCGAGCTGCTCTGCTGCTCGGCGACCGGACGTCCCGACTTCATCAACCGCGTTCGCCAGGCGCACAGCGACATCCTCAAGCTCACAGAGGAGGCGATGGCGCTGAGCCTCAAGGGCGACCCGCAAGGTGCGGTGGTCAAGCTGCTGGCCGATGGCGAACGCACGCTCAACGCCAAACTCATCGAGTCGGCCCACCTGGTGCTGCAGCGCTACCAGGCGCGCATTCCCGAGCATGCAGCGCTGCTGGCCCGCGCCCAGGCCCTGCGCGAGCAGTACCGCACCACCGACATCCACGCCGGCCTGGGCGAGCAGGCGGCCACCGGGCGGGCCGCGGGTGGGCTGTCCCTTTCCTCCGGCTACAAGGCCCACCAACCGGACGGCCTGCTGGCCAAGTTCGGAACCGTCGGGGCCTGAACACCCCGTAGGACCTCAGATCGCCACCAGCTGGCGGATGCCTTTGGCGGCCATCTCGCTGCCCGGGCCACTGGCGATGACCTCGCCGCGCTCCATCACCACGTACTGGTCGGCCAGTTCTTCGGCAAAGTCGTAGTACTGCTCCACCAGCACGATGGCCATGTTGCCGCGGTCGGCCAGCATGCGGATGACCTTGCCGATGTCCTTGATGATGTTGGGCTGGATGCCTTCGGTGGGTTCGTCCAGGATCAGCAGCTTGGGGCCGGCGGCCAGCGCACGGGCGATGGCCAGCTGCTGCTGCTGCCCGCCCGAGAGGTCGCCACCGCGCCGGCCCAGCATCTGTTTGAGCACCGGGAACAGTTCAAACAGTTCGGCCGGAATGGGCGTGCCGCCCTTCTTGTAGGCCAGGCCCATGAGCAGGTTTTCCTGCACGGTGAGGCGTCCGAAGATTTCACGCCCCTGCGGCACGAAGCCCATGCCGGCGCGTGCGCGTTCGTAGGGCGTGGCTTTGTCGATGGCCTTGCCATCCAGCGTGATGCTGCCGCTCTTGATGGGCACCAGGCCCATGAGCGACTTGAGCAGTGTGGTCTTGCCCACGCCGTTGCGACCGAGCACGACGGTGACCTTGCCGAGTTCGGCGCTGAGGTTGACGTTGCGCAGGATGTGGCTGCCGCCGTAGTACTGGTTGACGTCTTTGACTTCTAGCAGGCTCATGTTGGTGTCCTCGTTGTCAAGCGCACGGGCTGTCGTGGCGTGCCGGGTCTCGCCCCGGCGGGCGACTCACTTTCTTTTGCTTCGCCAAAAGAAAGTAAGCAAAGAAAAGGCGAGCCGACGACCGGGCCGCTGCGCGGTTCCTTGCGCTGCTCGGTTCGCCCGGGGTGCGCGCAAACTCGCTTCGCTCAAACATGCGCGCCCCTTTTTCCGGGCGCCCCTGCGCTGCTCAGCCCGTTCGGACGGCACAGGCGGGAGCGGGTACGGGCTTCCCTTCTCGCAAACATGGGGGCCCGAGGGGGAGGCCGTACCCGATTCCCGCCGTCATGCGCTGGCGAGTAGCGCAGGGCTGGGGGGATCAGGGCTGCGCATGTCCGAAGGCCGCGCAGCGGACAAGTTTGCGCAGACCCCGCCCGGACCGAGCAACGCAGTGTGCCCGCAGCGAAGCGGAGGGACAGCGCATCCGGCTCGCCTTTTCTTTGCCTACTTTCTTTTGGCGAAGCAAAAGAAAGTAGGTCGCCCGCCGGGGCGAGACCCGGCAAGCCACAGGCGCCAACCCTCCAAGACAAAGCCAAAAAATCAGCGCCCAAGATAAACCTCGATCACCCGTTCATCCGCCTGCACCTCATCCAAAGTGCCCTCAGCCAGCACAGACCCGTCACACAACACCGTAACCTTCTCCGAAATCGCCCGGATGAAGCTCATGTCGTGCTCCACCACCATCAGCGAGTGCTTGCCTTTCAACGACAGGAACAGCTCAGCAGTACGAGCAGTCTCCTCGTCCGTCATGCCGGCCACCGGCTCGTCCAGCAGCAGCAGCTTGGGGTCCTGCATCAGCAGCATGCCGATCTCCAGCCACTGCTTCTGACCATGGCTCAGCAGCCCGGCCTGGCGGCCGGCGCTGTCGGCCAGGTGGATGGTGGTCAGCACCTCGGCCAGCCGGTCCTTCTCTTCGCCGGTCAACGAGAACACCATGCTGTGGCCCACGCGCTTGTCGGTGGCCAGCGCGAGTTCGAGGTTCTCGAACACCGAGAGCTGCTCGAACACGGTCGGCTTCTGGAACTTGCGGCCGATGCCCAGCGCCGCGATCTCGGGTTCGCGGTAGCGCAGCAGGTCGATGGTGCTGCCGAAGAACACCGTGCCGCTGTCGGGCCGGGTCTTGCCGGTGATGATGTCCATCATCGTGGTCTTACCGGCGCCGTTGGGGCCGATGATGCAACGCAGCTCGCCCGGCGCAATGTCCAGGTTCAGGCCGTTGATGGCCTTGAAGCCGTCGAAGGACACGTGCACGTCTTCGAGGTAGAGGATGCGGCCGTGGGTGGTGTCCACCTCGCCCGCTTTCGCCACACGGCCATAGCCGGCGCTGCGCCCGCCCGACTCGGTCTTGCCCAGCACCGCCGCAGCGGACACTTTTTCATAGCGCTGCGCGCCCGCTTCCATCAGGTCGGGGGTCATGCCTTGCCCTCTTTCTTGAACTTCTTCACCAGCCCCACCACACCCTGCGGCATCCACAGCGTCACGGCAATGAACAGCGCGCCCAGGAAGTACAGCCAGAACTCGGGGAAGGCCACGGTCAGCCAGCTCTTGGCGCCGTTGACCAGGAAGGCGCCGACGATGGGGCCGACCAGTGTGGCGCGCCCGCCCACCGCAGCCCACACCGCCATCTCGATGCTGGCCGCGGTGCTCATTTCGCCCGGGTTGATGATGCCGACCTGCGGCACGTACAGCGCCCCGGCCACGCCGCACATCACGGCCGAGATGGTCCAGATGGTCAGCTTGTAGGGCAGCGGGTTGTAGCCGCAGAACATGACGCGGCTCTCGGCGTCGCGGATGGCCTGCAGCACGCGGCCGAACTTGCTGGCCACCAGCCAGCGCGCAAACAGGTAGAAGCCCAGCAGCGTGAGGCCGGTGATGACGAACAGCGTCATGCGCATGCCCTGCGTGGCGATCGGCAGGCCCAGGATGCGCTTGAAGTCGGTGAAGCCGTTGTTGCCGCCCATGCCGGTCTCGTTGCGAAAGAACAGCAGCAGCGCGGCGAAGGTCAGGGCCTGCGTGATGATGGAGAAATACACCCCCTTGATGCGCGAGCGGAAGGCGAAGTAGCCGAACACGAAGGCCACCAGACCCGGCACCAGCACGATCAGCAGCAGCGTGGCGATGAAGCTGTCGGAGAGCGCCCAGTGCCAGGGCAGTTCCTTCCAGTCCAGAAAGACCATGAAGTCCGGCAGGTCGCTCTTGTAGTTGCCGTCGCGGCCGATCTGGCGCATGAGGTACATGCCCATGACATACCCGCCCAGCGCGAAGAACAGGCCGTGGCCCAGGCTGAGGATACCGGTGTAACCCCAGATCAGGTCGATGGCCAGCGCGCAGATGGCGTAGCACATGATCTTGCCCAGCAGACCGACCATGTAGTCCGACAGGTGGAACACGCTGTCCGCCGGCACCAGCAGGTTCAGCATCGGCGCCACGGCGCAGACCACCAGCAGCGCGACCATGACGCCGCTGAAAGCGCCGCGCGTGAGCAGCGGGCCGGGCGCCGGAAGGGAAACAGAAGCAGTGGTCATGTTTCGCGGCCTTTGAAAGCGAAGATCCCTTGGGGTCTTTTCTGAATAAACACGATGATGAAGACCAGCACCGCAATCTTGGCCAGCACGGCGCCGGCCCAGCCTTCGAGGAACTTGTTGAGCAGGCCCAGGCCCAGCGCGGCGTACACGGTGCCGGCGAGCTGTCCGACGCCGCCCAGCACCACCACCATGAAGCTGTCGACGATGTAGTTCTGGCCCAGGTCGGGGCCGACGTTGCCGATCTGGCTGAGCGCGCAGCCGGCGAGGCCCGCAATGCCCGAACCCAGCGCAAAGGCGTAGGTGTCGATGCGCGCGGTGTTCACGCCCATGCAGCTGGCGATCGGCCGGTTCTGCGTGACGCCGCGCACGAACAGGCCCAGGCGCGTCTTCGAGATCAGCAGGGTCACGCCGATGAGCACGGCGGCCGCAAAGGCGATGATGAGGATGCGGTTCCAGGGCAGCGTGAGGCTGCCCATGAGCGTGACGCTGCCGCTCATCCAGCTGGGGTTCTCCACGCCCACGTTCTGCGCGCCGAACAGGCTGCGCACACCCTGCATCAGCACCAGCGAGATGCCCCAGGTGGCCAGCAACGTCTCCAGCGGACGGCCGTACAGCCAGCGGATCACGCTGCGTTCCATGGCCGCGCCGACCAGCGCCGCCGTGATGAAGGCCACCGGCATGGCCGCCAGCAGGTACCAGTCGAACAGACCGGGCAGCGTGCTCTTGAAGAAGCTCTGCACCAGCCAGGTGGCGTAGGCGCCGATCATGATCAGCTCGCCGTGCGCCATGTTGATCACACCCATCAGGCCATAGGTGATGGCCAGGCCCAGCGCGGCCAGCAGCAGGATGCTGCCCAGGCTGATGCCGGTGAATGCCTGCGACAGGCCGCTGGCCAGCGCCAGCTTGCGGTCCAGTGCCGCCAGGGCGGTCCGCAGCTCGGCCTTGACGGCCTCGCTGCCCTCTTCTTCCAGTTGACGCAACAGCAGGGGGCGCAGGGCCGGCTGGCCCATGCCGGCCAGGGTCTGCACGGCCGCCAGGCGCTGCGCCTCGTCGTCGCTGGCCAGCTGCATGGCGGCACGCGCCTGCTCCAGGCTCGCGCGCGCCCGGGGGTCCAGCTCGCCGGCCAGCGCTTTTTCCAGCGCGGGCAGGGTGCTGTCATCGGGTTCATCCAATGCGCTGCGCTGCAGCAGCGCGGCGGCCTGGCGCTGTGCGACCGGGTCCGGGTTGAACAGGTCACGCAAGGCGGCAGCGGCTTCCAGCGCACCGCGCAGGCGGTTGTTGACCATCACGTCTTCTGCGTCTTCGCCCAGGGCCACCACCTCGCCACTCACGGCGTCGGTGGCACGGCCGTCGTCGGCCACGATGAGCACCCGCTCACCCTGCACTTTCACGGCCTCGTTCGACAGGGCCTGGATCAGGGCCAGCGCCTTTTCGTCGGGGTCCACGCTCAGACGGTTGAGCGCCTCGATGCGCTCGTCCCCATCCCCCGCGGCCAGCGCCAGGGCGTCAGCCGGGGTGAGGGCGTGTGCCGAGCCCAAGCCCAGCCACAACACAAACCCCAGGCACAGCAGCCGGAGCCAATGAATCTTCATGAAAGGTCCTCGACCAAAGTCCTGGCGATACACCAAGCGCAACCCATGCTTCGGGCCAACGCCAAGGCAGCCCAATCCAGGGACACCGAGGGTCCGGCTCCGCCGGCCCCAGGTGTCGCCCCCCTCCCGCCGCAGGCGAGAGAGGGGGGAGCCGCGCAGCGGCGCGGGGGGTGCTTACTTCTTCTCGGGCACGTTCTTCTTGCCCTTGTTCTCGGGGATGTAGTCGCTCCACGGGTCGGCCTGCACCGGGCCCTTGGTCTTCCACACCACGTTGAACTGGCCGTCGGCCTTGATCTCGCCGATGAACACCGGCTTGTGCAGGTGGTGGTTTTCTTTGTCCATGGTGGACACGAAACCGCCGGGCGCCTGGAAAGTCTGGCCGGCCATGGCGGCGATCACCTTGTCGGTGTCGGTGGACTTGGCCTTCTCCACCGCCTGCTTCCACATGTGGATGCCGATGTAGGTGGCCTCCATCGGGTCGTTGGTCAGCGGCTTGTCCTTGTGACCCGGGATGTTCTTGGCCTTGGCGTAGTCGCTCCACTTCTTGACGAAGGCGGTATTGGCCGGGCTCTTGATGGACATGAAGTAGTTCCAGGCGGCCAGGTGGCCCACCAGCGGCTTGGTGTCCACGCCGCGCAGCTCTTCCTCACCCACCGAGAAGGCCACCACCGGCACCTGCTTGGCCGACAGGCCGGCGTTGCCCAGTTCCTTGTAGAACGGCACGTTGGAGTCGCCGTTGATGGTGGAGACCACAGCCGTCTTCTTGCCGGCGGAAGCGAACTTCTTGATGTTGGCAATGATGGTCTGGTAGTCGGAGTGGCCGAAGGGGGTGTACTCCTCCATGATGTCCTCGTCCTTCACGCCCTTGGACTTGAGGAACGCGCGCAGGATCTTGTTGGTGGTGCGCGGGTACACGTAGTCGGTGCCCAGCAGCACGAAGCGCTTGGCGCTGCCGCCGTCCTTGCTCATCAGGTACTCCACCGCGGGAATGGCCTGCTGGTTGGGCGCGGCGCCGGTGTAGAACACGTTCTTGGACAGCTCTTCACCTTCGTACTGCACAGGGTAGAACAGCAGGCTGTTCTTTTCTTCGAACACCGGCAGCACCGACTTGCGGCTCACCGAGGTCCAGCAACCGAACACCACGGCCACCTTGTCCTGGTCGATCAGCTGCTTGGCCTTCTCGGCGAACAGCGGCCAGTTGGAAGCCGGGTCCACCACCACGGGTTCGAGCTTCTTGCCCAGCACGCCGCCCTTGGCGTTGATCTCGTCGATGGCCATCAGGGCCACGTCCTTGAGCACGGTTTCGGAGATCGCCATCGTGCCCGACAGCGAGTGCAGCACACCGACCTTGATGGTGCTCTGTGCTTGGGCGGTGAGACCGAAAGCGCCCAGGGCGGTGGCGACCGTCAGGGCTTTGAGGGTGAATCGACGTTGCATCATGGCGCTACTCCAGGTTCCTAAAAACATCCGTTGAAGGGGGCTGACTTTCGCCACCGGCTGCCGTTTGAAGGGCGTTCGGTGGGGTCAGACGGATGCTAGGGAAGACCCTGAAAAGCGTCTGTACGCCGGGTGGCGTATGCGGGGGCGCATAGACCTGAATACAGGATGTTCGGCAAACTTTATCCTTGCAATTCGGGAACTTGATTCCATAATTGCAAGGATGTTTACCCGCTCCATCGCCGCAGAACTGGCGCTCGAACTGGATCACAACCCCGCTGTGGCCCTGCTGGGCCCGCGGCAGGTCGGCAAAACCACGCTCGCGCTGGCGGTGGCGCAAGACCGCCCCTCGGTGTACCTGGATCTGGAGTCCGAACGCGACCGCGCCAAGCTCGACAACGCCGAGCTGTACCTCTCCGATCACCTGGACAAGCTGGTCATCCTTGACGAAGTCCACCGCGCGCCGGCCCTCTTCCCCTTGCTGCGTGGTCTGATCGACCAGGCCCGCCGCCGCGGCAAGACCGCCGGGCAATACCTCTTGCTCGGGTCGGCCTCGTGGGACTTGCTGCAGCAATCGGGCGAAACGCTGGCCGGACGCATCAGCTACCTGGACATGACCGGCCTGACCGTGACCGAGACGGGCGCCGACCTGCAGGACAGCCTGTGGCTGCGCGGCGGTTTTCCCGACAGCCTGCAAAGCCCCAACGAGGCCCGCAGCCTGCGCTGGCGCGAGAACTTCATCCGCACCTATCTGGAACGCGACATACCGCAGTTCGGTCCCCGCATCGCGGCCGAAACGCTGCGCCGCCTCTGGACCATGCTCGCCCACCACCAGGGCGGCCTGGTCAACGTGTCCGAGCTGGCCCGCAACATCGGTGTGGACGGCAAAACCGCCGCCAGCTACATCGACCTGCTCAGCGATTTGCTGCTGGTGCGCCGCCTGGCCCCCTGGCACGACAACCAGGGCAAGCGCCTCGTCAAGTCACCCAAGGTCTATGTGCGCGACAGCGGGCTGGTGCACGCGCTGCTGCACATCGGCAGCAAAGACGATCTGCTGTCCCATCCCGTGGTGGGCGCGAGTTGGGAAGGCTTCTGCATCGAGAATCTGATCGCCTGCGCGCCGCGCGGTGTGCAGGCCTTTTTCTACCGCAGCAGCGGTGGTGCCGAGGTGGACCTGCTGCTGCAATGGCCCGGCGGCGATCGCTGGGCCATTGAAATCAAGCGCAGCACGGCGCCCAAGCTGGAGCGCGGCTTTCATGCAGCCTGTGAAGACCTGCAGCCCGACCGCAAACTGGTGGTGTACCCGGGAAGCGAGCGCTACCGCCTGAAAGAGGACGTGCTGGCCGTGCCGCTGCACGTACTCTGCGAAGAGCTTCAGCCAGCGCCCGAAACGGGTGTTTGACGACAACGAGCTGATTGAAATGGCAGTTGTTAAGGAAGGTCTGCACAACACCCGCAGCAGCGTGAGTTGATGCACTCGATTTCGGCTGGTGCCGGTTTCCGGCTCATCAGGTCGGTTTGAGGGCCGATTTCGCCCCGATTCGCAGCCCTTTGGCCT
>Ga0172372_10007191_pt1 | contig 15001 bp, 13 predicted proteins | sample LakKiv5m_2_FD_114544 | JGI IMG/M metagenome (GOLD analysis project Ga0172372, IMG submission 114544) | Freshwater microbial communities from Kabuno Bay, South-Kivu, Congo - kab_092012_9.5m | ecosystem: Environmental > Aquatic > Freshwater > Lake | place: Democratic Republic of the Congo...
AAAAAATCAATGGGGAGTATAAATTGGTTTTTCCTTCTTATTTTCTTTATGTTTAATATTATCGTTTTTAGTTTTAATGTTTTTGATATCAACATCTTCTACAAATTTCCATTTATCTTTATGATAAATGAATCCATCGTAACTAAAATCAGGGCCGTAATACTGGTATTGACCTTCCATGAAAGAATCTTTTGGGGATAAATGATCGAAAATTATCATTTGTTTATCTTCATAATATTTTAACGACATAACTACCTCTGCTGAATATTGAAAAACAATTCGTCTTGGGTTTTTTCTAGGAAATTTAAAAACATCTTTACCAAAAACAGGATCACCATTTTTTTTGAAGTACAAGACATCAATATATTTTTTTTGAATTATTTTACTGTTCCCATCCCAACCAAGTAAAGTATAAAAATTGTCGTTTTTAATTATTTTGTAGTAAAGCATTCCCAACCATTTTTCATGACTTCCAACAAACGTTTCAAAACTTTTAACTAACTCCGGATGATTTTGTAATCTAAAACATTCGTATTTTTTCTTTTTTACATCATACGTTTGGATAAAACCAAAATACAAATAAGACCCATCCTTTTTGTAGATATTCCAATTAATTAGTCTGAAATAATTGTCAGGAGAGTAAATCCGAGTAATTTCATTAAGTGAATCGAAAGCAAAATAAAAAGATCGTTCGGCGGATAAAATAGTATCTAAAATTTCAACAAACTCCTCATTTAGTTTTATTTTAATATCATCATTTTTTTCAGCAAAAATTTTCTTTTGTAGTGATTGGAGCCTTAATTCATATGTTTTGAAATAGGTAATATCTTTTTCAGATAAATCTTCATTTGAAATAGAAAATTTGCTTTTTAATAAAGTATTCAAATTACCAGCATATAATTTTTGCTTTAAAAATAAGAATACAACAATAATATATATACAACTTTTCACCATTTTATAACGATGTGAAAGTACTAATATTTCAAATTATTTTTGATTTTATAATTTGATTTTTAACTAAACACTCAAATTTAACAATGAAGTTTATTCGTAAATTCTTAAGTCTATTATTTACCAATTTATGTTTGGATAGTTATTAATTTATAGGTAACACTTTTGCTCAAGTTTAAATTTAATTTGTAAACTTGCAACGCTAAAAATTACTTGAAAAGTTTAATTAGCAATCTAAAACTTTAAATAAAATGATTAAAACAGCAGAAATGGAGTTCAGAATTGAACACGATACCATGGGAGAAGTAAAAGTTCCTTCACATGTATATTGGGGCGCGCAAACAGAACGCAGCAGAAATAATTTTAAAATTGGGCCTGAGGCAAGTATGCCAAAAGAGATTATACACGCATTTGCATATTTGAAAAAAGCAGCTGCACAGGCAAACCATGAATTAGGAGTTTTATCTAAGGAAAAATCTGATTTAATTGGTCAAGTGTGCGATGAAATATTGACTCATCAACTAGATGATCAGTTTCCTTTGGTAATCTGGCAAACAGGTTCGGGTACACAAAGTAATATGAATGCAAATGAAGTTATTGCTTACCGTGCTCATGTTGTAAGTGGAGGTAAATTAACAGATGAGAAAAAAGTATTGCATCCAAATGATGACGTAAACAAATCACAATCATCAAACGACACGTACCCAACAGCAATGCACATTGCATCTTACAAACAAGTTGTTGAAATTACCATTCCGGGAATGGAAAAATTGCGTGACGCACTTTCTAAAAAAGCTGAAGAATTTAAACACATTGTTAAAACCGGTCGTACCCATTTTATGGATGCAACACCTTTAACATTAGGGCAAGAGTTCAGCGGATATGTACAACAAATCAATAACAGTATTCGTGCATTAAAAAATGCATTGGAAATGGTACGCGAATTAGCTTTAGGTGGAACAGCTGTTGGTACAGGCCTAAATACTCCAAAAGGTTACGATGTATTAGTAGCTAAAAAAATTGCAGATTTAACAGGATTACCATTTGTAACTGCTCCAAATAAATTTGAAGCATTGGCTGCTCATGATGCAATGGTTGAATTATCAGGCGCACTAAAACGCAGTGCTGTTGCATTAATGAAAGTTGCAAACGATATACGTATGCTTTCTTCAGGGCCTCGTTGTGGAATAGGGGAGATTGTTATTCCGGATAATGAGCCTGGTTCATCCATCATGCCGGGCAAAGTAAACCCAACGCAGCCTGAAGCCTTAACAATGGTTTGCGCACAGGTTATCGGTAATGATGTTGCAGTTTCTGTTGGAGGAAGCATGGGACATTTTGAATTAAATGTTTTTAAACCATTAATTGCTGCTAACGTGTTGCAATCTGCACGCTTAATTGGCGATGCTTGTGTTTCATTTACTGAAAAATGTGCAAATGGAATTGAAGCAAATTTGCCGGTTGTAAAACAACATTTAGAAAATTCATTAATGCTGGTAACAGCTTTAAATACTCACATTGGTTACGAAAAAGCAGCAAAAATTGCTAAAACAGCTCATAAGGAAGGGAAAACTTTGCGTGAGGCGGCAATTGGTTTAGGCTATTTAACCAACGAACAATTTGATGCTTGGGTAAAACCTGAGGATATGATTGGAAGTTTAAAATAATTTAATCTAGCACCAACAAAAAAACCGCCTTTAGGCGGTTTTTTTGTTGGTTGAAATTTAACGATAGAATTTAAGCAATAACACTAATTTGTTTTGATTCTAACATTTTTTTTAAGTTAATCAAAGCGTATCTCATTCTGCCTAAAGATGTATTTATACTAACTTGAGAAAAATCTGAAATTTCTTTAAAACTCATATCGTAATAAATACGCATTAAAAGGACCTCTTTTTGCTCGTTAGGTAATAAATCAATAAGAGATCGAATTTTCTTTTTAAACTCTTTTTTTTCAATTTCATGATCATCGTTTTTTTGGATATTTAATACAGAAAAAATATCTGTTTCTTCTCCATCTTCATTTACAATGTGCTGAATAGTTTGAATTTTTTTATCTCTTCTAAAATAATCAATAACAAGATTTCTAGCAATACGCAATACCCATGGCAAAAATTTTCCTTCCTCTTGATAATAGCCACTTTTTAACGAATGAATAACTTTCACAAAAGTGTCTTGAAATATATCTTCAGTTAACTCCTTGTTTCTAACTAATAAATAAATAGAAGTATAAACTTTTCTTTTGTGTCTTTGAAGTAAAATCCCGAGCGAATTTTCATCTCCATTAATGTAATCAGTTACTAATTGATTATCATTCTTAACAATGGTTTTCATAGGCAACTACTTTAAAATTTACAGATTTTAGAATTAAGTAGTTGTTTTTCCTATAGATAAATTTTTAATAGATTATTTAGCAATTATACAAAATAAATCAATTAATGCAAAAAATAAATTTAAAAAAATGACGTAATTAAAATCTTAGTTATGACCTAAGACTAAGTTAGATAGGTATATGGTAAATATACTGAGAAAGTTTATAATATTAATGGCTAAGATTAAACCAAAATATTTCTGCATGCATTTAATTACTAAGAATAGCAAACCCTATTTATTATAATAGTAGTTAGATTGCTGGCGAATTGCCCATCAGCATAAGTCGATTAATATTCTGATTGTGGATTGAAATAAATTAATGAGAAAATTAATTTTCACTTTCTGTTTTTAGCACTATTGTCTTTTTTTAATATTTCGACGAAAATAATAATTACTATTTCGCTAATATTTCCATCATATTTATTAAATCAGGATTTAGTTCTTCAATATGTTTAATTGCATTTGAAAAAGGGGTGAAACATATTTCTTTATTTACGATCCCAATCATAACATTTTTTTTACCATCTAATAAAGCTTGAACAGCTGAGTAACCCATTCTGCTAGCGTTAACTCTTTCCATACACGTAGGTTTTCCACCTCTTTGAATATGCCCCAAGACACTAACACGGATATCAAAATTTGGGAATTGCTCATTAATTATTTTGGCTACGTTAAAAGCTCCACCTGATTCATCTCCTTCAGCAACCATAATAATTTTACTCGATTTATCTTTTCTGGTTTTTTTAAGATTAGCTAAAATTTTAGTTAAATCATTTTTTGTTTCAGGTATAAGAATGCCTTCTGCGCCTACGGCAATACCACTTCTTAAAGCAATTAATCCGGCATCTCTTCCCATTACTTCAACAATAAAAATTCGATCATGGCTTTCTGCAGTATCTCTTATTTTATCAACTGCTTCCACAACCGTATTAATAGCTGTGTCGTAACCAATAGTAAAATCGGTACCTACCAAATCATTATCAATAGTGCCGGGGCAACCCACAAAATTTATCGGATATTTTTTGCTAAACTCTTGAGCTCCTGTAAATGTTCCATTTCCACCAATACAAACTACACCATCTATATTATGCTTTTTTAGATTTTGGTAGGCATGTTCCATCCCATCTAAAGACATAAATCTTTTACTTCGAGCAGTTTTTAAAAAAGTACCACCTCGCTGAATAATATTCGCAACAGATTTTTTACTTAAATGAATAAACTCATCATTTATCATTCCTTCGTAACCATGCATAATACCCATTACTTCCAAGTTATAATGAATGGCAGTTCTAACAACAGCTCTTATACAGGCATTCATTCCTGGTGAGTCACCGCCGGAAGTAAAAACAGCTATTTTTTTCATAAGTGAGGTTGTGTTTTTTATTATAAATAAAATAAAGTAAAAAGAGGTCTGTAAGCCGGGTTCTGTTTTTTGTTTTCACAAAACTTCTATCATTTATCTGGGCTTCCACTTGCGCAAAAGCTCAATCAACCTACCCATTGCAATACTGTTTTTCAACAGAGGGAACGAGCAGTCCCACAATTGCAACCTATTTGGTCTTTCAACTACTGAGGTTTGCCGGCTTGCCTTGTTACCAAGACAGGTGTGAGCTCTTACCTCACATTTTCACCCTTACTTTGCTAACACAAAGCGGTATTTTTTCTGTGGCACTGTCTGTCTTTCGTTTTTGCGAAATCCCTTGCTTTCACAAGGCAGTATGCTCTTTGTTGCCCGGACTTTCCTCCATTCATTTCTGAAAAGCGATAGAACGACCTCTTTTTGTAAAGTTAATTTATTTTACCAATACTATGTATTCTGAAACTGCTTTACCATTTAAATAAACGGTAAGAATTTGTTTGCCCTGTTTTTCAAATTTAAAAGAAAATTCATTTCCGTTTAATTCTATCGGACTCATGTATTTATCTGCATCAACTAAAATATGTGCCGATGTAATTTTATTTTTTGTATCAAACTTGAATTTAAAATCCTCTTCAAGCTTATGTTTTAACATTCCTTTCATATGAGAAATTGATTCAATTTCAAGATGAAAATAATCTGCATAAAGTAAAGGCATTTTTGAAAATTGTTTTTTAGATAGTGGTTTATCTAAAAGTTGATCTATTTTATTTTCAGGAATATGGTCTAAAATAAACTTATCTGGCGGAGTCAAAAAATAATGTTCGTCAAAATCTTTTTCAAATTTTCTTGTAACAACATTGTATTTGCTAGTTGCCCAGGTAACATCTACCAAATAGTTTTTATTATTTAATCTAACAATATTCCAGGCATGATCTGTTTTATTTAATTTTCTGTTAATGTCCTTAAAGTCAGTTTTTGTGAAGCCAACAACAACTTTGCATTCGATACGCGCGCTTTCGCATAAGTCTTTTAGAAGGTTTGCAAATCCCTGACATACTGCTTTATTTCTTCTTACTACTTTATCTGGATCAGTTGTGCTTGAAGCAGATTTATTATATTCAATATTTTCTGTAATCCATCTAAAAATAGCTCTGAATTTTTCGTGTTCAGTATCTAAATTTTCGGTTAGTGGTGCAACAATTTCTGTTACAGATTTGTATTTTTTCTTTGGAAAATGAATTGCAATACTATCTGCTTTTAAATAATTAAATTTTTTTAAATCAATTTCCTGAGCAAAAATGCTTTGTGAAAAAACAATCAGTATTATGACTAAAAATCGTAACATTAGTAATTAGCTAAATTAAATAAATAGCTGAAGTTTAAAAAACATGCAAACATATTTATTTGATGCATAAAATCACATTTTAAAAAAAATAAAAATAACTTTTAACATTTTAATCTTCTTGTTTTTTTTATTAGTTCAACAGATGCGATTAAAATTTATAGGAGCAACCGATACGGTCTCTGGCAGCAAACATCTAATTGAATTAAAAAATGGTTTTACTATTTTATTGGATTGCGGTTTATACCAGGGTTTAGGTGAAGATACGATAACCAAGAATTCAAAATTGGAGATTGACCCAAATAAAATAAACATTGTTCTTTTATCACATGCTCATATAGATCATTGTGGGAATTTGCCTTAAAACGTAAAACAAGGGTTTAATGGAAATATTTTATGTTCAGATGCAACGGCAGAAATGGCTCGATTACTTTTAATAGATAGCTTTCATATTAATGAATCTGATTTAGAAAAAGAAAATCAAAATCAAAATCGAATGGAATTATGGATAAAAGTAGGATAAACATCATTTACTTCATTTATTACCTGATTCAAAAAACTCTATTTTAACAAGTGGTTTTTGTACTAAAAAATCTTTGGGAGGCGAACTTTTGTAAGGTGTTTCAAATATTCAATTATTTGATTTAACAGTTCCAGTAAATGCAGATATTGTAAAAATATTTTCATTTAGTGCTCATGCATATCGTAATGAAATGCTTACATATTTATCTTTTCAAAATAAAAAACTGAAAAAAAATATTTTTGGTACATGGTGAAAATGAAACTAAACAAACCTGGAAATCAACTTTAATTAAAAATGGGTTTGAAAATACTATTATACCTGAAAAAAATCAGGTAATTGAATTATGAAATAAACTTGTTGTGATTTGCGAAAAAACAAATGACTAAACGCATAGACTCAATCTGAAAGTGAGTAAAAAGTGATTGTGTTTTTTTTAAGCTCTATTTTTATTATATTTGATATACATAAATTTAATAGTATGAGAAAAATTACTACTCCACTTGTTTTAATATTTTTTATTATAACATCATTTAGTATAACTAAATTAAAATCTCAAAATTGTTTTATTTCCCTTTCACAACCAGTTTATGGCACTAATGGAAATGTTACAATTACAGGTCAAACCTCTTTCCCTAGTGGTTGGTATTCAAGTGTTCAAGTAGATTTTGGAGATGGTTTTATTGATGGTCCAATTTATAATCAAACATCAATAGCATTAAACCACAGTTATATTGTCAATGGAAATTATTCTATTTATGCAACTATTCAGGCATACAACCCAAATGATTCAACACAAAATTGTTCTACAACGTCAACTATTCTAGTTGTTGTAACAAATGTTACTACATGTAATTTAGTTACAAGTGTTAATTATTTTGAAGTTTCTCAAAACACTATTAGTATCACATCAAACTCAAATATGCCTGTTATTAATGAAAATTTAATTATTGATGGGCAACAAATTCCTTATGCAGATTCTACATTTTACACTTTTACCCAAATCGGACAACACCAAGTTTGTTATTATGCTTCTTCTGCAGATACATTAAACCCATGCACAGATACAGCATGTGTAATTTATGATAATTCAAACAATAACACAAATTGCAATTTAAATACTACTCTTAATGTTTCAACGATTAATTCAGATGTAGCTCAAATTACAGGATATGTATCTACTTTTTATAATTACAATTACATTAGTATTGATGGGCAGATTTTCTCAGGAACTGATACAATGACCTATACATTTAATACTGCAGGGCAACATCAAATTTGTTATTATGCTTCTTATCAAGATAGCAGCACATTTTGCGCTGATTCAGCCTGTGTAATATTCAATTCAACAGGAGGAGGGATTGTAAATAATTGCCAGGCATCATTTTACATTTGGCAAGATTCATTAAACACTAATTCTAGTGTTTGGTTAGGTATAAATAATTCAACTGGAAATCTGCCATTAACATATTTATGGGATTTTGGTGATGGAACAACCTCTACTCAAGCATATCCTTTTCATATTTATAATAATCCTGGAAATTATGTTATCTGTTTAACTGTAAGCGATTCATTAGGTTGTTCAAGTTCTTATTGCGACTCAACAGCAGGAATGAGATTATCTCAATTAGCACAAATTGGTTCTTTAACAATTTATGCTCCTGGTAACGTGGTAGGTATAAAAGAGTCGCAATCCATAGAAGATTTAATGCTTATGCCTAATCCGGCAGACGATTATACTAGTTTGAGTTTTATGTCTTTACAAAATGATGATTTACAAATAGACATTGTAAATCTTTTGGGAGAAAAAGTATACTCTTTAATTTCAAATTGTAAAACCGGTAAAAATGAATTTATATTACCAACAATTGATTTATCTTCAGGATGTTTTTTATTGAAAATCAAGAAAGGCAAATCAAGACCAATTGTTTTGAAATTGATAAGAAGATAATTATTTACACAATTATTTCTATCGTGTTCTAATAGTATTAATTTGATGCTGTTAATACTTATTAGAGTAACCCTATTTAAATAAGTTATATTTTTGTAAACCACCGGTGTGAACCAAAATAATTTTTTGTTCGGGCTGAAAAAAATCTTTTTTTATCAAATCAAAAACTGCATAAAACAATTTAGCGGTGTAAATTTTATCAAGTTGAATTTTAAATTCATTTTGAAAATTAATTTGAAATTTCTCTAACTCATTCGTTGATTTAGCGTAGCCTCCAAAATGATAATCGAAAATTAATTCCAATTTACTTTTTGGTTTTTCGTTGAGGATTTGTGAATAGTATTTTTCCTGCAACGAAAGTATGTCGTCGTATAAAAATGTTGCGTTTTTTAATACAGGAATTCCAATAATTTGTTGATTATTTTCGCTTGAAAGTTGAATGCCGGCAATAGTTCCTCCGGTGCCAACTGCGCAGCAAATTATATCGGTAGGAAACGGAATGAGATCTATAATTTCTTTGCAACCTTTTACTGCAAAAACGTTTGATCCGCCTTCGGGAATCAGATAAAATTCGCCAAATTGTTGATGAAGTTTTTCAATAAAATCAGAATCATTTTTTTTTCTGTACAATTCACGATTTATAAAGTGCAAGTGCATTCCGTTTTCACTTGCTTGTTGTAAGGTTTTATTGCTTTTAATTTCAAGTTCATCTCCACGAATTATTCCAATTGTTTTAAATCCGTAAATTTTTCCTGCATTTGCAAGCGCAGCAATGTGATTAGAATAAGCACCTCCAAACGAAAGCAAGGTTGAGTGATTACCCAACCTTGCCTGTTCTAAATTATATTTTAGTTTAAAGTATTTGTTTCCGCCAATTTCAGGTTGGTATAAATCCAATCGTAACACCTGAACCTGAACTTTTTTTTCAGTAAAAAGCGGGTGTGTTATTTCCTGAACGATTTTCAATTAACTTGCCGGAAGAACTTTTGCTTTGCATTCGCCAAAACCAACGCGGATTCCGTCTTTCTCGCACCAGCCTTTTAAAATTACAGTATCGTTATCGTTGATGAATTTACGTTCGCTGCCATCGTCCATTTTTATAGGTTTTGTGCCTTTCCAGCTCAACTCCATCATCGAACCAAATTCGTGTGGTTCTGGGCCACTAATGGTTCCGCTACCCATTAAATCGCCAACATTAACATTGCAACCGTTTACAGTGTGATGCGCCAATTGCTGTTCCATTGTCCAGTACATGTATTTGTAGTTGGATGTACAAACTTTATTAGCATTTCCATTTTCCGGCTGAATGTAAACTTCCAGTTTAATATCTACATTTTTGTCGCCATTGTATTCTAAATAAGGCAATACTTTTGGCTCTTGTATATAACCTTTTGTTCTGAAACGTTCAAGCGCTTCCAATGTTACAATCCAAGGAGAAACTGTTGATGCAAAGTTTTTAGATAAAAATGGTCCGAGTGGAACATATTCCCAGGTTTGAATATCACGCGCACTCCAATCGTTGAACAACAACATTCCAAAAATATATTCATCAGCTTTTTCAGTGCTGATGCTTTCACCAATTGAGGAATTTTTACCGATGATGAATCCGGTTTCCAATTCAAAATCCAATAACTTACATGGGCCGTAAACAGGCACAGGTGCATCAGCAGGTTTCTGCTGACCTTTCGGGCGATATAAGGAATGCCCTGAAACCTGAATGGAAGAAGCTCTTCCGTGGTAACCTACAGGAATGTGTTTCCAATTAGGCATTAACGCGTTTTCAGGATCACGAATCATTTTACCGATGTTAGTTGCATGATCAATGCTGGAATAAAAATCGGTATAATCGCCAACCTGCACAGGCAACAACATGCACACATCACTTTGTTTTTTCAATATCAATTGTTGATGTGCTGAATTACTTTGTAATTCTTTGTTTTCAGTAGAAAACAAATCCATGATACGTTCACGAACTTTAGTTGTTGTGCCTTTACCTAATGCAATAAAATCATTTAAAAATTTTGACTCAAAAATTTCGGGATTTACCAAATTGTTTAAGTAACCATTTTTTGCGAGTTCCGCTAAATCGATAATGTAATCGCCAATGGCAGAACATACACGATGTTTAACACTTGCGTCTCCATAAATTCCAAAAGGAATATTGTAAATACTAAAATCAGAATTTGAATCTATTTTTATCCAGGATGTTTTCATTTAATTGATGGTTTAAATTAATAAAACTGGGCAAAAATAAGTATTATTCTCTGCAAGTAAATAAAATTATTGTCAATTGATTTTAGCCAACGATATTGTATAAGCCAATGAAAAAATTAAAACTCCTATGGATGTTATACCATACATGGCATAATCAAAAATTTGATTGTAAAGAAAATAAAATGATTTAAATCAGTCTGAAATTTACACTAAACTAAAACTTGTTCCTTTATGGAATCTAAAACCTGAAGTATTTCTGATAGTGAATTTAGAGTAACTAATTTCATTCGTGTTTCTTTAAAGTGATTGATGCCTTTAAAGTAATTTGCGTAATGCCTTCTCATTTCTATTACCCCAAGTTTTTCACCTTTCCATTCACATGACTTTATCAAGTGCGTTCTGCAAACTTCTACTTTATCATTTAATGTAGGTTCAGGTAAAACTTCACCAGTTTTTAAAAAATGTTTGGTTTGATTAAAAAACCAGGGATTTCCGATTGCGGCTCTGCCAATCATGATGCCATCAACGGTATATTTGTTTTTGTATTCCAATGCTTTTTGAGGAGAATCAATGTCACCGTTCCCAAAAATTGGAATTTTTATATTCGAATTATTTCGAACTTCACCAATTAAGCTCCAGTCCGCATTACCTTTGTACATTTGAGCACGGGTTCTTCCGTGAATGCTTAAGGCCTGAACACCTACATCTTGTAAGCGCTCTGCAACTTCTAAAATATTGATAGATTTTTCATCCCAACCTAATCGTGTTTTTACTGTTACCGGCAAGTGTGTAGATTTTACAACAGCTTTGGTTAAACGCACCATTAAATCAATATCTTTTAATACACCGGCACCAGCTCCTTTGCAAACAACTTTTTTTACAGGACAACCAAAATTTATATCTAACAAGTCAGGCTGAACAGTATCAATAATTTTTGCTGACATTGCCATCGCTTCCTCATCGCCACCAAAAATCTGTATGCCAACAGGTCTTTCGTAATCAAATATGTCAAGTTTTTGTCTGCTTTTTATTGCATCGCGAATTAGTCCTTCACTGGAAATGAATTCTGTAAACATTAAATCGGCTCCGTTTTGTTTGCATACATAACGAAATGGCGGATCACTAACATCCTCCATGGGAGCTAATAATAAGGGAAATTCAGGTAAAGATATGTTTCCTATTTTAACCAAATGATGCGTTTGAAATGATAGAAAACAAAGGTAAATGAAAATTACCAATTTTTTAGAAAATCAAAATTCGAATTTGTAGCCGATACCTTTAATGGTTTTTATGTAGTCATCTCCTAATTTTTCACGAAGTTTTCTGATGTGTACATCAATTGTTCTGTCCCCAACAACTACTTCATCACCCCAAACTTGTTGCAAAATAAATTCTCGTGTAAAAACTTTGCCCGGTTTAGTTGCAAGTAAAGTAAGTAGTTTAAATTCTTTTTTAGGTAAACTTATTTCAATACCATTTTTAATGATTATAAAGCGATCTTTATCTATTTTCAAGTCGCCTAAGTCCACATTTTCATCTGTAGTTGTAACTGAAATAGAACTTCTTCTTAACAATGCTTTAATTCTACTGCTTAAAACTCTTGGTTTAATAGGTTTTGTAATGTAGTCATCTCCGCCCACGTCAAAACCTGCTATTTGAGAATAATCTTCATTACGTGCAGTTAAAAAGGCGATTATAATATCTTTAAGTTGGGGAATTTCACGCATTTGCCTGCATGTTTCCATGCCATCTAACTCGGGCATCATTACATCCAAAATGATAAGTTTAGGAAGTACTTTTTTTGCAATTTGTATTGCATCATTTCCATTAGATGCTGTTAGAACTTCATATCCTTCTTTTGATAAATTATAGCTTAAAAAATCAAGAATGTCTTGTTCATCATCTACCAATAAAATTTTTACTTTTTCTTCCATTATTTAAGCGATTAACATTCGCAAATATAAAATAATCGTTTTTTGTGTTTATTAAGTTAATGTTAAGGTTTGAGTTTTTTTGAAAAATAAAAATGCTTTTTTGCTTTATTTAAAATGACCTATATTTCATTAAAAAAGTTATTTTTGTCCTTTTAACCCCAAATTACATGAAAACAGTTGAATTTAGAGAAGCCCTTCGCGAAGCAATGAGTGAGGAAATGCGTCGTGATGAAAGTGTGTTTTTGCTTGGTGAAGAGGTTGCAGAATATAATGGTGCATACAAAGTAAGTAAAGGAATGCTTGCTGAGTTTGGCTCGAAACGTATCATTGATACTCCAATTGCTGAATTAGGTTTTGCCGGTATTGCAGTTGGTGCTGCATCCAACGGGTTACGACCAATAGTTGAATTCATGACTTTTAACTTTTCATTGGTAGCAATTGATCAGGTAATCAATTCAGCAGCTAAAATGTTAAGTATGAGTGGAGGACAATACAGTGTTCCGATTGTTTTCAGAGGTCCAACTGCAAGTGCGGGGATGTTAAGTTCTCAGCACTCTCAAGCTTTTGAAAATTGGTATGCAAACACTCCGGGTTTAAAAGTTATTGTACCTTCAAATCCTTACGATGCAAAAGGACTTTTAAAATCTGCCATCAGAGATAACGACCCTGTTATTTTTATGGAAAGTGAACAAATGTATGGCGATAAAGGTGAAATTCCTGAGGGAGAATACATTATTCCGATTGGTGTAGCAGATGTAAAAAGACAAGGAACTGATGTAACACTTGCAACTTTTGGGAAAATTACCAAAGTAGCATTAAAAGCTGCCGAAGAATTAGCAAAAGAAGGAATTAACTGTGAAGTTGTTGATTTAAGAACTGTTCGACCGATTGATTATAAAACAATTATTGAGTCGGTTAAAAAAACTAATCGTTTGGTTGTTGTTGAAGAAGCTTGGCCATTGGCAAGTATTTCATCAGAAATTGCTTACATGGTTCAGAAAGAAGCTTTTGATTATTTGGATGCACCAATTAGAAGAGTAACAACAGCTGATGTTCCACTTCCTTATGCACCAACATTAATTGAAGCATCTTTACCAAATGTGCCTAAAGTGGTGAAAGCAGTTAAAGACGTAATGTATAAAAGTTAATGCCAATAAATTATTTGGTAGATTTAAAATAAATTGACAATATTGTAGTACAAGATTAAACTTAAAAAATGAATATTCACGAGTACCAAGGGAAACAAATTTTAAAAAGTTTCGGAGTTGCAGTTCAAGAAGGATTTGTAGCAGAAACTGTTGAACAAGCTGTAGAAGCTGCAAAAGAATTAAAGTCAAAATTTAATAGCGACTTTTCGGTTATAAAAGCTCAAATTCATGCCGGAGGCAGAGGTAAAGGAGGCGGAGTAAAGGTTGCTAAAAACTTAGATGAAGTTCGCGAAAAAGCAGGAGCTATTTTAGGAATGCAATTGGTAACACCTCAAACCGGACCAAAAGGAAAAAAAGTACATAAAGTTTTGGTTGCTCAGGATGTGTATTATCCAGGACCAAATCCAACAAAAGAATTTTACATGAGTGTGTTGCTAAACAGAGCAACAGGCAGAAACATCATTATGTACACCACAGAAGGTGGAATGGACATTGAAGAAGTTGCAGAAACTCATCCGGATAAAATCTGGAAAGAAGAAATTGATCCAAAAGTTGGATTACGTGATTTTCAAGCAAGAAAAATTGCTTTCAATTTAGGATTAAGTGGAACGGCTTTTAAAGAAATGACAAAATTTGTTAGCTCTTTATATAAAGCTTATGATTCAATTGATGCTTCTATGTTTGAAATTAATCCTTTGTTTAAAACTGCCGATGATAAAATCATTGCAGTTGATGCAAAAGTTACTTTTGATGGAAATGGATTGTACCGTCATCCGGATTACGAAGCAATGCGTGATATTACCGAAGAAGATCCGATTGAAGTAGAAGCAAAAGCAGCTGAATTAAACTACGTGAAATTAGATGGTAATGTTGGTTGCATGGTAAACGGAGCAGGTTTGGCAATGGCAACAATGGATATCATTAAATTATCAGGTGGAGATCCAGCAAATTTCTTAGATGTTGGTGGAACTGCAAATGCTGAGCGTGTAGAAAAAGCATTCCGTATTATCTTAAAAGATCCAAATGTAAAAGCTATTTTGGTAAATATTTTTGGAGGAATTGTACGTTGCGATCGTGTGGCACAAGGAATTGTTGACGCATACAAAAACATGGGTTCAATTCATGTACCTATCATTATTCGTTTGCAAGGAACTAACGCTGAAGAAGCTAAAAAAATCATCGATCAGTCAGGATTAAAAGTTTATTCG
>Ga0172372_10007193_pt1 | contig 14999 bp, 17 predicted proteins | sample LakKiv5m_2_FD_114544 | JGI IMG/M metagenome (GOLD analysis project Ga0172372, IMG submission 114544) | Freshwater microbial communities from Kabuno Bay, South-Kivu, Congo - kab_092012_9.5m | ecosystem: Environmental > Aquatic > Freshwater > Lake | place: Democratic Republic of the Congo...
CTGAGATTCAAGCAGAGCTCATGCAACTCTCAGAGCGTTTTGTTGATGCTGTAGGTGAGGACAACTTCTATCTTGAGTTGCAGTTTAATCGACTCAAGCAGCAGCATCTGGTAAATCATCATCTGCTTCGCCACTCAACACACTCAGGCGTGAAGCTGATCTCAACTCCTGACTCACACTACTACAAGCCAGACAAGTGGGAGGCAAGAGAGCTCTACAAGAAATTAGGTTGGATGGGCAATGATCCCTCTCCTCTGCCTGAGTTTGAGGATCTAAAGTGTGAGCTTTATCCTAAGAATGCTGAGCAGATGTGGAAAGAGTTCGTTGCGCACTATGACGACTACAAGGAGACATATCAGGGTTTCGAGCAGGTGGTGAAAGATTCGATCGAGCGAACTCACGATATTGCTTGGGAAAAATGCACTGACACTTGGATTGACACAGCTGTTAAACTTCCTGACTTTAACAAGCCAGATCAGACAGCATTCCAGCAACTCGCTCAGAAGGTAAAGCAGGCGCTTGTCAAAGAAGGCCTCCACGAGAAAGAGGCTTATGTGGAGCGCGCTAAGATGGAGTTGAGTGACATCAAGCACTTAGGGTTCGAAAACTACTTCCTCGTCATGAATGAGGTATTTCACAAAGCTGCTGATCACACCTTGTTTGGTGCTGCTCGTGGAAGTGGCGGCGGATCCCTCGTGAACTACTTGCTTGGAATCACTCAGGTAGATCCTCTCAAGTACGATCTCCTTTGGGAGCGTTTCCTCGGAAGGCACCGTTGTGTAGATCCTTCTACTTATGTCATTGCTGAAAGCGGCAAGAAGATGATCAAAGATCTTGAAGAAGGTGAAAAAGTTCTCACACACACAGGCGACTTTAGGAGAGTCATTGATAAAGAAGAAGCAGTCCATGACATGGCTGTCAAAGTTAAGTTTGGAGGTCAACAAATTATCTGTTCTCCAAATCATAGGTGGATAATTGTTCGCGATAGTGAGCAAATGGAAGTCATGGCTTGTCACCTTCAAAAAGGTGACAAATTAATTAAAAACACGTCAAGTAAGTAATATTTACTCCTAATAACACTAGGAGTAATAATGATAAAAATTATTGAATGTAAAAATTGTAAAAAGAAAACAGAGTTCTATTTCTTACAAAATGATCAATCGTCAGTTGCAAAGTGTAAAAAGAAGTATTGCTCTGATGAATGTAAGAAAGAATTTGTTAAAAACAATGGAACTTCAAATTCAATTTGTTTAATCTGTGATTTTTGTAGTAAAACTTACTTTAAACCAAAGTCAACTGGTAAAAATTCTAAATACTGTTCAAGAATATGTCAAAACAAAAGTCAGGCAAAATCTAATGAAAAGAAGAGAGAGCAGATTGTGTGTGAAGTCTGCTCACATTCTTTTGAAATAATAGAAGGAGCTAGTCGAAAATATTGCTCTCTTAAATGTGCTGCATCGATCAAAAAGAAAAATCTAAAAGATTTTACTTGCTTAGTATGCAAGAAAACAAAAAAAATAAAGATAAGCGATACAAGAAAATATTGCGGAAGAAACTGTCAGTATGAAGCACAGTCATTAGGACTTATTAAAATCCCTACTAATGGAAGGACTGGATATCGAACAGACTTACCTTCTAATCTTTATTTTAAGAGCAGTTTAGAAGCTGACTATGCACGTTATCTTAGATATCACAATATTGATTTTAGTTATGAAACTAAATGTTTTACTCTTCAAGACGAAGCGGGAAATACACGAAGATATACACCTGACTTTTACATAGCAGAAGAAGACTGCTACATTGAAACAAAAGCTAAGAGAAATGATGGAAAGTATGAGCGCAATATTGAATGTGTGCAAATACTTTCTAACTTAGGCTATAATATTAAAGTAGTCTACATGAAAGAATTTTATGAAAAATTAAAAAAGGATAGTGAATATGACAAAATACCAAATCTTGAGCGAAGAAACTACAAAGGAACAAAACAACTTATTCGAAATTGAAGAAATTGAATTTGTTCCTTATAGTAAAACAATGATCGATATTGAAGTTGAAGGCGATCATACGTTTTATGTCGCACAAGATTCTGAAAGTGATTTTGTTCTAACACATAACACGAGTTGGCCTGACATTGATTCTGACGCAGGTGATCGTGATGCGCTGATTGATGCAGCACGAGAACTTTACGGGTTTGAATCTGTCATTCCTGTTTCGAATTTTAATACTTTGAAACTTAAGTCACTCATCAAGGACATCGCCAAGTTTTACGGTATTGACTTTGCTGAAGTAAATAAGATGACCGGTCCGCTCCAAGACGAAGTCATGGCACAGGCCCGTGATGAGAACACCGAGAAATCAGTTTTCGTTCTCACACATCAGGATTGCATGGAGTTCTCTCCCGGTTATCGCGAGTTCATGGAGAAGTATCCCAAGGTAAAAGATCACATCGAGACACTCTTCATGCAGAATCGATCGATTGGTCGTCACGCAGGTGGTGTCATTATCGGCCCAGCAGATGCTCTTGCTTCTTCGATGCCCATCATCGGTGTCCGAGGCGAGTTGCAAACTCCTTGGACAGAGGGCATGAACTTCCGAAACTTGGAAGATAACGGCTTCATCAAGTTCGACTTCCTGGGCCTCACGCTGCTCAAGGATGTTGAGAACTGCATCTCTCGTATCATTAAGCGCGAGACAGGAAAGACGCCCACATTTCTTGAGGTTCGTGACTGGTTCGACAAGTATCTCAATTGCCGCTATGTCGATCAGAGCGATCCTAAGGTTTGGGAGCATGTCTATCATCAGCGTCGTAAGGTGGGCGTATTTCAATTCACTGCTGAGGGTGCTCGACGCTTCTGTGAGGACGCTAAACCCACCTCAATCATTGAGCTTGCAGCTCTGACTGCAATCTATCGCCCCGGGCCTCTTCGGGCGAACGTTCATAAGAAGTATGTCAATGATAAGCAGCGTGCCGACCAGATTGTCTATGCACATCCAATCATCAAAGAGATCTTAGGCCCAACTTTCGGCCACGTCACCTTCCAAGAGCAGTTCATGCTTCTCGCCCAGAAACTTGCAGGTTTCTCTCCGGGAGAGTCAGACAAGCTTCGCAAGACGCTGGTCAAGAAATCGCTTGACACAATCGGCAAGAAAGGTGATGAGCGCGAAGAAGCGCGGACGAAGTTCGTAAAAGGCTCTTGGGAACTTAACGGAGTGCCCGAGGCTGTCTCCCAAGAACTTTGGGAGAGAATCGAGTTCTTCAGTGTGTATGGATTTAACCTCTCGCACGCTGTTGCCTATGCGATCGGATCTTACTACTCAGCGTGGCTTCACACCTACTACGAGACAGACTGGCTCGCAACGATCTTGCAATCTGAGAACACGAATCCTAAGAACTTGGCCAAAGCAATCTCTGAGATCAAGGCAATGGGTTATAATGTCAGCACCCCGGATGTGAACGAGTCAGGTCTCGTCTGGAACTGGTCAGAGAGAAAGAAATCTTTCATCCCTCCGCTCACTTCAGTGAAAGGATTAGGTGACAACGCGGTTAAGGAGATCATGGAGAATCGGCCCTACACAAATCTGGAGCAGATGCTTTTTGATGCTGACGGCGAGTGGTATCACTCAAAGCTGAATAGGACAGGCTTCGCTGCACTCTGCAAAGTTGAAGCACTTGACGCGCTTGAGGAGATGTGGCAGGGAAAGATTCCAAATCACAGAGCGTTGCACGAGGTCATCATCACCAACTATGACACCCTTCGCAAAGGTCAGTTCGGAATGACGATCAAGAAGGCACAAAAGACAAATGCGCAACCTCTGCTTCCGCAGTTGATCCAAGCCAACTCAGATCTTGAGGATTGGTCAAGAATCGAAAAACTCGAGATGTATCAGGAGATGTGCTCAGCAATCCGAGACGATCTCGCTTTCCCACCCGAGATGATCCAGAAGATCAAGAATTCAGATGTGAAATCTGTCTTGCAGATGGAGCAGGGTGAGAAAGGCATCGCTTGGTTCTGTGCTGTAGAAGCGATTAAAAAGACGACCAAAAACAAGAAGGTGTTCTACACAGTCAAGATCATCGACGATGAAAACAACACGGGTAATCTCAGAATCTGGGGTGACCTCGGAGATCTAATGCAACCCTACACTATCTGGCTCGCAAATGTGAGTAATGATCCTGGGTGGGGCGCATCAACAAATGCTGCAAAAATCAGATCACTTGTAAAGTGAGGAGTCAGTATGAGCACAAAGATGACTATCGTCTCGAATGAGCAATATCATTTATACACGAATGTATTTGACGAAGACAACATTAAACTTCAAGTTCTAAATCCAACTTGCTTGACTTTTGACTCTTGGGAGCGAGGATCAATAGTCACCTTGACTATTCCTCGAGATGACTTGATTAAGATCGCACAGGGTTTCCTGGAAAAGAAAGATCTTTTCTTGGCTGACAAAGATTAGATAGGGTTGCCTGTGTGTAAAAAAACTTTTCCCATTCTAAAATAGAAGTAAGAGGAATATCATGCGAATCGAAGAGAACCTTAAGTTAGATTTTAAAGACGTGCTTATTCGCCCGAAGCGATCAGAAGCTAAGAGTAGAAAAGATGTCACGCTCGACAGGAGCTTTACTTTTAGAAATGGAGCAACTTGGCGAGGCATTCCCATCATCGCTGCAAACATGGATGGAGTGGGAACCTTCGAGATGTCAAACGCGCTAATGAGAGATGGGCTCTTAACCTGCCTTGTCAAGTCATACGATCTCAGAGATTATCTGAAAGATGAGTTTGCCTGGTCAAGTGATAGCTCTATCGTCTCAACAGGGATATCAGAAACCGATCTGATCAAGACACAGAAGATTATTGACACCCTCGGCTCAGGAATCAAATTTGTTTGCATTGACGTCGCAAACGGCTACTCAGAACACTTTGTTAAGTTTGTCAGATCGTTTAGAGAGAAGAATCCTCACCTGACGATCATCGCGGGTAATGTGGTCACTGCTGATATGACGCAAGAGCTAATCTTGGCCGGTGCAGACATCGTGAAGGTAGGGATCGGCCCTGGAAGCGTCTGTACAACTCGAATCAAGACAGGTGTGGGTTATCCACAACTCTCAGCCATCATTGAGTGTGCTGATGCTGCTCACGGCTTGGGAGGTCATATCATCGCAGACGGCGGCTGCACATGTCCAGGAGATGTTGCAAAAGCTTTCGCTGCCGGCGCTGACTTTGTCATGTTGGGTGGAATCCTCGCAGGACATGACGAAGGGGGAGGAGAGGTGATCAAACGCGTCTTCAAGACGAATGAGTATGATGTCGATTCGTCAGGCAACATCCTAAGTGCGCTCTATGATGAAAAGAAGTTTATTCAATTTTACGGAATGAGCTCTGAGACGGCAATGACTAAGCACAGTGGCGGAGTCGCACCATACAGATCTTCAGAAGGGAGAACTGTTGAGATTCCCTACAAAGGCTCGGTAGCAGAAACTGTAAAAGACATTCTCGGTGGATTACGATCTATTTGCACATATGTTGGTGCATCTTCACTCAAGCAGTTAAGCAAATGCACGACTTTCGTTCGTGTGACACAACAGTTTAATGGAGTTTTCCTTAAATGAGAAAGACACCGATTAATCAGATCGTCTTAGAAGGCCCTGATCTCTCTGGAAAGACGACACTCTACAATCTCTTACACAAGAGATCTGGCTATGCTTGGAATATTCAAGATAGATCTTCTCTGTCGATGGTTGTCTATGCTCGACTTTACGGACGAGATGACTATTTTCATGTTGAATCTCTCAAATCTGAGCTCTCAAATCTTAACAATGTGATCGTTCTGCTCTTACCAAGTTGGGATGTCATCGCTCGGCGATTTCAAACTCGAGGTGATGAACTTCAAAACTTCTCTTCCTTGAAGAGAGTTTATGATCTATTCGCCGAAGCTGCTGCTGAGTTTGAGAGTTATCCTAACGTGATGACCATCAGGTCAGAGATTGACGATAAGATGGTTGATCACATCATTCAAGATCTAAGCGCTCGATTTGAAGGCAAGAAGTATCACGAATACGCGACCACTTTTATGACAGCAGCGTCTTGCAGCGACAATCTTGAAAAGATCGGATTGCATCTGACACATTATGACTCTGGCACTTTCGATGATGTCTCAGAAGAGATGCTTGAGTATGAGAAAGAAGCGATCTACTATCAGACAATTCGTGAAAAGTTGCTTTCAAAAATCTCTGATGAACTTATGGGCAAGAATGAGTATTCAAGAGAAGAGACGCACGAGTCACGTCGTTTTATTTACTCTGATCAATCCTGTTTGTCTCTGTGTCATTTCTCATTGAGAAATGAGTTTCTATACGGGGAGTTCTACCTAAGATCTTCTAATACAAAAGAGACGCTCCGGTATGATATGAACTTTCTCAAATCTCTGACCCAAGATGTCTTCTCAAAGCTATCAGAGTTTAGCGAGATAAAGATGTGTAAGATGGTGCTTAAGATCGGATCAAGTCACATTCTTCTAAGCAAATAGAATAGATTTAGCATACTTAAAGATATGAAAATCAAGAAATCGACACTTGTCAGATTAATCAAAGAAGCATTTGAAGTTCCTGAACCCACATCTGGAACCGGCGAGATGCTAAGTTCAGAGCATCAGATGATGACGATGCTTGTCAGAAAGATCTATAAGAACCTTGATGACCCAGAGTCATTTTTTAGAAATATCGATTTGATTGAGGACGCTTTAAGTAGATCTTCGAATATCCAGGGCGATGTTGCCAGAAAGTTCTTTACCCTTGAAGGAATCTTAGGCAATCTCCAACGAATCCACGAAGGGAACCAAACTATCATTGACTTAGATTCCTCAGGTCAAGAAGTAGAATACGATGAGTTTGGTATGCCAGTCGCTGCCGAAGATGATTTCGAATCTGATGTCATAACTCCGTTTGATGACGACGAGAGTGACATTCCGCTCTAACATTTAAACTAAACGCTAAAGTGAAAAGAGGATTGTAAAGTTCTCTTTTTTTTTGTATTATTACCCATAACTAAGGAGTGGTAATGAAAAGAGCTTTAGTCACAGGCGGATGTGGATTTATTGGATCCAATCTCACTAAGAAGTTAGTATCTGAAGGTTGGTTAGTTGATGTCGTAGATAACTTGTCTGGTGGAAGATTAGAAAGTTTGGACACCGTAAAGAAGCGTGTCCTTCCGAATAGCAGTTTCATCGCCGCGTATTACACTTCTCTTCGAGGCAGAGACGGTCAGGCAAATACTTCGCCAGAACTGCAGCTAGACAGGAGTCAAGAGACAGTTCTCGTTATTCAAGATGACTTCTCATCAGAAGGAATGCTCAAACATATTCAGGAAAAACACTACGATGTGATCTTCCATCAGGCAGCAGTTCCCAGAGTTTCCTACTCAGTCGAGTATCCTGCTGACACAACTTACGAGAATGTCTTTAAGACAGTCAAACTTTTTGAGTCTTGCACGGGAAATGTGCAAAGAATCGTTTGGGCCTCGTCCTCATCTGTGTATGGTGGTGCTGATCTTCTACCCACGCCAGAGAGCGAGCGCGGAAAGAACTTACCTAAGTCACCTTATGCTTGGCAGAAGTTTGTTATCGAAGATTATGCTAAGATGGCGGCAGATCTTTACAATCTTGACATTGTCTGCTTGCGCTACTTTAATGTCTTTGGCCCCGGACAGCTGGGCGACTCACCTTATGCGACAGCGATCTCAGCGTGGTGTCACGCCATCAAGCACGGATTACCCTTAAGATCTGATGGAGACGGGTCACAAACACGCGACATGTGTTATGTCGATAACGTCGTGCACGCGAATATCCTCGCTGCAAACTCTGATCTGAAGTTCTCAGGTCGTTGCTACAATGTGGCGTGTGGTGATCGTGTCTCAAATGAAGAGATCTTGAACTACCTTAAGGGACATTTTAATCTCACAGTTCGTCAAGCACCAGAGCGTCCAGGCGATGTCAAGCACACGCTGGCCGACATCTCGAGATCGAGATCAGAGTTAGGCTATGAGCCTCTGGTTAGATTTTGGGAAGGTTTAGGTAGAACAATTGAGTGGTGGGATCTCAAGTAATATTGGAGTTAATATGACACCTCAGTTAAAGCTTTATGTTGGGCCGATGTTTAGCGGCAAATCAACGAAGTTGTTAGAGCAAGTTGAGAGATACAAGTTTGCTAAGAAAGAAGTCGTCTGCTTTAAACCTGCGATGGACACAAGATACACTCGCGAGGGTGTGATCATGACGCACAGCGGAATGAGTGTGCCTTGTGTGCTAGTGAGCAAGGGCCAAGATATAATAAACTACTTTAGCAACAAGGATCTGCCTGATGTTATCGCTGTCGATGAAGCGTTTATGATCGATGGTGTTGCAAACGCTTGTCTTCACTACCTCTACGACAAGCGTGTGAGTGTGCTGGTCTCAACTCTTGACCTGTCATCCTCACTGTCAACCTTCGATGAAGTTTCCACTCTCCTCTGTCACGCGACACATGTTAAAAAGTGCAAAGCAGTTTGCACAATTTGCGGAGAGGATGCTTCTTACACGATGCGCAAAGAACATTTTAATAACACAGAGTTGATTCATGTGGGCGGAAGTGATATTTATGAAGCAAGGTGTCTTCGACACCACTCAGGAATCACACTTTAGGAGTTCAAATTGGTCGAGCCCACAAGCGTAAATTGTGTAATCTTTCATGCTGACTGCACTGACGGATTCGGCGCCGCTTTCTCAGCCTGGAAATGTCTGGGAGAGCGTGCTGAATATCACCCAAGAAAGCATGGCGAACCGCCGCCAGATGTCACAGGAAAGAATGTTGTTATTTTAGATTTTTCTTTTGGAAATGCTCTCACTAAAGAGATGATCCAGAAAGCAAAATCTTTGATTGTCATTGACCATCACAAATCTGCGATGGTTGAGCTACATGATGTGTCACACACACACTTCGACATGACAAAAAGCGGCGCGATGCTTTCTTGGGAGTTCTTCCATCCTGGGAAAGAACCACCGAAGTTCATACGATACATTCAAGATCGTGATCTCTGGAAGTGGGAACTCGAATATAGCAAAGAGTTTAGTGCAGCATTCGATATGGTGCCCTTTAAGTTTGAAGAGTTCGAGAAGTTTGAAGACAACTCTGTCTTTGACGACGCAGTGAAAAGAGGAAGCTATATTCTCGCTTACTCTAAGACAGTCATTCAGAAGATCTGCGAGAAAGCTTCTTCTCGAAAGTTGGGAGGTAAGAATGTGCTTGTCGTGAACTCAGCACACTGGATCTCTGAGATCGGATCTCGACTTGCTACTAAGTGTGACTTTGCTTTAATCTGGTATTACGATCACGGTGATAGAGAGATCAAGGTGAGCCTTCGTGCTTTTCACGACACAGTGGATGTGTCAGAAATTGCAAAAGCCTTTCAGGGCGGCGGTCATAAGAAAGCAGCAGGTTTCAGATTACCCGGAACTTTTTCTATTGAAGATCTATTCGACAAATAGGTGACTAATGGATAGACCCACTTGGGATGAGATCTGGGGCGCTTTTTCAAAGCAGATCTCGATGCGAAGCCCAGATCCTAAGCATAAAGTTGGTGCTGTCATTGTAAATGACGAGAACACACAAGTGCTCTCAATCGGCTACAATGGCGATCAGAAGGGAGGTAAGAATCAGAGAGATTCTTTGGAGGTAGGAAAGAGTGGCTTTATTCACGCAGAGATAAACGCTCTAATTAAATGCGACTATAATAATCCTACGAGAAAAAAGATGTATCTCACGCTCTCGCCCTGCGAGATCTGCGCAAAAGCTATTATTAACGCAGGAATTGACGAAGTCGTTTATTTAGAGAGATACGAACAATCGAACGGCATAGATATACTTAAAGATGCAGGGATAACTGTCAGACATCTTGACTTGGTAGGGAGAAAAGATTGAAGCATCGAGTTGTTGAATCTTTGTTAGCACTGGGAGGTAAAGAGGGGAAAGAAAACTCAATCGATCTCCTTCGCACAGGCTTACTTATCAAGTGTAAAGATACCGGGCACAAATACACGGTCAAACGAGTCGATTTCGAAGGCGGCAAGCCATTTGTTGTCTGCTATCGTCACTATGGCCCCAAAGAAACTGATGTCGTGCACATCAAGTTGCAAGAAGAAGATTTCTCAAAATATGAGGCAGCATAATGGATTTTGATAACTTTTTAACAGATGACGCCAAAAAAGTGATCAAGGAGACGCTCAAACTCAAGGAGCGTGACACTCACTTGACAGAGGCTTTTGCAGCGCAACCCAAGCAAGTCAATGTGCGTACAGATTTTCTGAGCCCAGGTAATATTCAGAATCATGTCGATCTTTACCACGGCTACATCAAGAACTTCAATAAGGCAAGCACTTCTCTTGACTCCGCTGATCGATCTGACGTGAACTCTAACAACTCAGCATTTAGATCTCTCAAGATTGACGAAACATACAATATGAATGGAGTTTATCTACATGAACTCTATTTCTCTAATATCGGAGACGCTCAGTCCAAGATCACGATGGATTCTCTTGCTTACATGCGTTTGAACAGAGATTTCGGATCCTTTGATGACTGGCAGAGAGATTTTATCGCTTGCGGTAAAGCCTCAAGGTGCGGTTGGGTGATGACCTATCTGAATATGTACACACAGTCTTACATGAACTGTGTCATTGATCTACATTCCGAGCAGGTACCAGTAGGCAGTTATCCTGTCATTGTCATGGATGTGTGGCAGCATGCTTATTACCGTGACTATCTGGGTGATCTCAACTCTTATATGAACGCCATGATGAAAGAACTCAGATGGTCAGTCATCGAGAAGAGATTTGAGAAAGCCGATAAGATACTAAATGTTGTGAGAGGAGCATGATGAAAAATAAGTCACAGAGAGTTCTAAACCAGCGCGTGATAAATGAGCGTTATCACATGCTTAAGTCGCTAAGAATGCTTCTTGAGCAAGAAGAAGCAAAGCCCACAGAGTCAGGACCGGATACGCCTGAAAGTCCTCTCTTGCTTAGAGAGCCCAAGACAAGAGCCAGACCCGCAGCAGATTCAGTTGATGATCAGATTGACGCACTCCTGCTTAGATACGAGTCTGCTTCGATTAGAAAGGGCGACTCACTCAATGAGTCACTCAAGAAGCTAAATCTCAGATTTCTGCTTGAGCAGGAAGAGGAAGAGCCGCCCGAAGAGCCGCCCGCTGAGGAGCCACCGGCCGAGGAACCGCCTGCTGAGGAGCCTGCCGCAGATGCAGGAGAGGAGCCTGCAGAAGATGATGCTCCCGCAGAAGATCCCTCCGGAAGTGATGACATGTCAGTCACTGCACCTGCTGGAAAGCAAAAAGTTCCTGATCTCGACATTGACAAGTTTACAGCTCGTGTCGTTCGTCTTGTAAATAACTACGAGAGTTTGCTCAATATTGAGGAATCAATTGTAAATAGAGCAAAGACATTTTTAGATGAGAACTACGGAGAAGCTTTCGTCTACGAGTTTGTCAATAATCTAAGCAACAAATACGGTTTGGAGACAGCAGAGTTTGGAAACATTCCAGATGTGTCAGACGACACATTCGCTGTAGGCGCATTTGCTGGTGGAACGGGTGGTTTAGGCGGAGGAGGATGATCCCTTGAGCGACTTAAGATCAGAAAGATTTAGTAAAAAATCTGTTCATTTCAATCTCTCGACTGACGCTCACGGTGCGTTTAGAGTTGCTTGTTTTGAGAGAAACTTATCAATGCAAGAAGTGTTTGAAGAGTTTGTTCAGCAGATTTTGGCTCAAACTCCTCAGTCGATCAAGATGTTAGATGAGCTTTGTGACTACAAGAAGAATAAGACGTCGAGAAAGTTTTCTAAGCAAGATGTTGAATCTATCTTTGACATGATAGAGAACGACATATTAAAAGATTTTTAAAGGAGCATCAGATGAGTAAAAATGACTTACAAGATAAGATTGAAGATTTTGTCGAAGATGTTAAAGAGAAGTTTGAGCCTGAAGTATTACAGCGTGGTGTCTTAGATATCGTTCAAGAAAAAATTGTTTCAAGAAAGCTCCTTGTCTTTCTAACAGCAACCGGCCTCTTAATCGGAGCAGGACTCGATCCTGACACCTGGGGAATGATCGCCATGTTCTATGTGGGCGGCCAATCAGCAATTGACGCTGTTCAAGTTTGGAAACACGGTAAGCTATGATCACCCTATTGAAAGTAAAAGCTTTTCTGCTAAAGCACTGGAAGGCATTTGTCACTGGATTCACACTCACAGTGGGAATGATCATTGGATTCTTATTGAGCTCAGATAATGTCTTTAAGTCAGATGTCGATGCAAAAGACAAGGCGTTTAAGGACACTCAGAAAGGAACAGATAAGGCGATCTCTGATTATCAAAAAGTGAAAGAAGAGATCATGAGCGAAAAATCTGAGAATGAGATGACAGCAGATAAAAAAGAAGAAGAAAGCAAGAAAGATTTGTTAAAAGATCCTTCAAAACTTGATAAAATACTTGAGCGTAAATACGGACTCAAAGGAGATTAATCTTGATTCTTGCACTTCTACTCATGGGATCAGCACACGCTGATCCTGACTTCACTCGTCTTAAGGAAGGTTCTCGGGCGCCTTTCGACGGCATCTTACTCACAAACGAAGCGATGGCTGAGATCATCACTAAACACGAGAGAGAACTTGAACAGTGCAAGATAGAATCTGAATACAAGATTAAGAGCTTGGCTGCCGATAAAAAGTTTGAATATGATCTCCTTAAAGTTCGATACGATGCTGAAAAGGAGATGTATCTTGACATGATCAAAACACGAGACAAGCAGATCGAGAAAGATAAGAAAAAAGATACAGTTCAGAGATGGGTGACATACGGTGCTTTTGTCTTGGGCGTGAGTTCAACTGTGGGTATCACTTATGCAGTTAATCAAAATTTTAAATAAACAATCGTCGTCAGAGAGATACTTAATAGGTATCATGGAGTTTTTAAATGCAAGTGAAAGTAAAGAAAGAGGTGCTGATCAATCTTTTTAAGAAAGCACTTAACGAAAATAGAACTTTTAACAACCCCAGCGGAAACTTTATTCACGCCTTTGACAGACAGAGTTCTTCACCCATCTCAGCGTCACCTCACATGGCGACACAGCTCTCAGTCGAAGAGCCTCCTGTGCAAGATGAGAACTACGTGCCTGCTTCGATCGGCGAGTTAAAAGCTGCTGCTGCTCGCATAGCGCAAGAAGTTCCTCCCGATCAGGTAGAAGGTTATTATAGAGCTTTGCATCGACTTCTTGATGCAGCACTTGACAAGAGCAAAGATTCCATGATCGCTGAGGCTAGCGGTCGTGGTTTCACAATGCGAGGAATTTTTAGTGATGACGATTCTGATGATAGATACGGTGACGCTCCAGGCGACGAAGAAGAAGGTTTCTTTGACGTGGGTGAGGAGTCACTCTCTGATGAAGACGAAGATGAAGAAGCAATCAGTCAGTTAAAAGAAGATCCTCTCTTTCAGAAGCTTTCTAAGAAGCTTAAAAAAGATCCTATTTTTGATGGATCAAGAACTATAGAAAAGCTCTCTCAAAAGTATGGGATCGGATTTTCTAAAATAGAAGGTCTTCTCTTTGATTCTGAAATGACTTCTTCACAAGTTGCAACAGCACCTTCTGACAAGAAGAGCGCTTTGACCGGGCAACTTGCACTTGAACCTACATCTGTTCCTGGTGCATTAAAGAGCACACCCATCTCAAAAACTATCGTCACTCCTGACGCAGACGAAGATGATGCTGATATTGACGATGACTACTTTGACAGAGCATTTTCACGTATCGAAAAGAGTCAGCAAGATGAGTTAGAAATTGCGCGCGAAGTTGAGAGCTTAACTAAGCGACACAGAGCTTTGACAGGTGACTACTGGAATAAAAAAGAAAGTGAAGTTTATGACACTTTTGATCCCGTAGGTCTTGTTGCGCAAATTGTCATGGATTCGATGGACGCTGTCTCAAGAACGATAGCAACCGAGGTATCTGTCAAGTATGGCTTCTTAGGCGCAGATGTTCAAAAATCATTCGCAGGTTCTCCTGAAGAAAAATCTTGGAGAGGCATTTTAAGCAACGACATTAACACAAACAACGAAGTTCTTTACACACTACCCGCTGAAAAGAAAACAAAAAGCTTTTGGGAAGCAAGAGTTATTGCGTTTATTCACAAGCTTCAAAGCGGTAATGCGGGATCACTGACACCCTTCTCTAAAAAATTTGAAAAAATAGCAAGAGATTCTCTTGAAAGATACGAATACGAAGTTAATGACACCACGGGCGACGAATTGAGCTTCTTACAAGAAATCGCAGATAGAGTTGTTGCGACTATCTTAAGTCATCCCGTGTATGGCGCAACAACCAGAAATGTTGCTTCATCTAGTGATGAATTGTTAACCAAGACAATTGACACAGCATTTTCATCTCAGCTCAAGAAAGCTCCCTTTAGCATCTCGAATAGAGCAACTTTTGATTCAAGGGTAGCAAAGGGCGAGTTCGATCCAAATGCTCTCATCACACACGCGGGCGAAGAAAAGACAACGAAAGATGCAGTTGTCGATGCAATTGTTGCTTATGTCATTGTCAAGTCACAGGAGTTTAAAAAGGAAAGAAGAGATCTTGACCCTGAACTCTCTAACGAAGCAAAAGATTCTGCTATTCAGCAGATAGTTGCAAATCTCAAAGATAACGAGACGTTCACTTACTCAGAAGGCACAGGTGAAAATAAGCAATCGTTCGTAATCAGCAAGAGTGACATCGTTCAAGACGTCAGAGCTTATGTCGATCAGAAGTTCCTGGCAGCAGCTGCATCGAAAGAATCAGATATCGAGTTTGAGGAAACTGATGTCGACTCCAACTACCTTGAAGATCCGAGTGTCTCTGAGAAAGAGAAAAAAGAAAGATTCACAGATGAGATAGCATCTCAGATTATGA
>Ga0172372_10007198_pt1 | contig 14994 bp, 14 predicted proteins | sample LakKiv5m_2_FD_114544 | JGI IMG/M metagenome (GOLD analysis project Ga0172372, IMG submission 114544) | Freshwater microbial communities from Kabuno Bay, South-Kivu, Congo - kab_092012_9.5m | ecosystem: Environmental > Aquatic > Freshwater > Lake | place: Democratic Republic of the Congo...
AACAGGACCAGCAGGCTTTCAAGGTGCAACTGGCTTTCAAGGACCACAAGGAGGAACAGGACCTTCTGGTTTTCAAGGTGCCACTGGCTTTCAAGGATCACAAGGAGGAACAGGACCAGCAGGCTTTCAAGGTGCCACTGGCTTTCAAGGGGTTCAGGGGCCAACAGGACCAGCAGGCTTTCAAGGACCACAAGGAGGAACAGGACCAAATGGCACTATTTCTCAAGTTGGTGCACTAGGGGTAAATACAGCTGCCGGGCCAACCGGCACTGTCAGAGCTACTTCTAGTATAACAGCATTTTTTTCAGATAAAAGACTTAAAGATATTGAAACAAAAATAGATAATGCACTAGAAAAAGTGTCAAAACTAAGAGGGATATCTTTTAACTTTAATGAATTTGCTAGAAAAAATAATGTTTCACACGGAGAAGCCGAAATTGGATTTTTAGCACAAGATGTTCAACAAGTACTACCAGAGGCCGTAACTCTTGCACCGTTCGATTTAGATGAAAAAGGAGAAAGCAAGACAGGTGAAAACTATCTGACTATAATGTATTCAAAAGTTGTTCCGTTAATTGTCGAGGCTTTGAAAGAACAGAAAGAGCAAATAGAATATATTAAAAGTAAACTTTAAAGGAAATATTATGAAAGGTGAATGGTGTTATTTTAAATCATACGTAACTCCAGAATTATGTAATAAAATTATTGCTAATTCTCTTCTTCTTTCTTCTCAAGACGGCGTAGTCGGGCTTAACGAGGGGTTAGTGGATAATTCTATTAGAAAAAGTAAAGTTAGATTTATTAACTCTAACGATCTAAATTTTACTTTTCTATTTGACCTACTCTGGAAAACAGCTATATCAGCAAATAAAGATTTTTTTGACATACAAATATCAAAGCTGGATTTTGTTCAATTTACTGAATATAATGAAGAGTACAGGGGTGAATATAAAGAGCACCACGATGTGTTTTGGATGAATGGTGATCCGTATTATCATAGAAAATTAAGTTGTATAATTCAACTATCTAATCCGAACGATTACGACGGCGGGGATTTTTTTATTACCGAAGCATCGCATCCTTTAGATAAAGAAGCAAGACTTCAAGGCTCGATAGTGTATTTTCCTTCCTGTATAAAACATAAAGTAACACCAGTAACAAGAGGAACTCGGTATAGTTTAGTTGCATGGTTTGAAGGTCCAAAATGGAGATAAAATGATTTGCAATTTTATTGGTAATGAGCCGTTTAGTTATGCTGTTATAGATAATTTTTTAGATGTTCAAACTGCAAATAAACTCGTAGAAGAATTCCCATCGTATAATTCATCTATATGGGAAGTAAACGGACATACCTATAATAATCCTCTAGAAATGAAAAGAACTCTTCGAGACTGGAGAGTTTTTCCTCAAACTACTTATTCACTTTTTACTAAATTATGCTCACTAGAGATATGTAATAGAATAAAAAATATATTTAAATTTAGTGAAAACATTTATCCTGATTACGGTCTACACGGTGCGGGCTGGCATATTCATAAAAAAGGTGATCACTTAAATATTCACCTGGATTATTCAATTCATCCTCTAGTTAATTTACAAAGAAAATATAATCTTATTTTATATCTTACCCCGGATTGGGACCCTAGCTGGGGGGGAGGGTTGGAATTTTGGTCACATAACATTGAAACAAATCAACCAAAAGAAAAAGTTACAACTATTAAAAATATTTTTAATAGAGCCATAATATTTGATACTACTCAAAATTCCTGGCATGGAATTTCTCAAGAAATAAGCTGTCCGGAAAATGTGTATAGAAAAAGTATTGCAATGTATTATTTGACAGATCCTCCTCCTTCTGTTGAAAAAAGAAAGAGAGCATTGTACGCCCCGCTTGAATCTCAGCAAAGTGATCTCGATATAATTAATTTTATTAAAAAAAGAGCATATGAATAAGAAAACTAAAATTGTAATGATATCGATGTTCAAGAACGAAGCTTCAGTTATAGAAAGAATGCTTGAGTCTTGCTTGCCATATATTGATTACTATGTGCTTCAAAATAACGGATCTACTGACGGTTCCGATGAAATAGTTAAAAACTTTCTTACAAAAAATAATCTTTCAGGGGAGTTATATAACGTAGAAGAAGGCTGGATTGGTTTTGGATGGAATAGAGACCATCTTATACAATACTGTCAAAACACTGATCACGGATGTGACTGGATTTTAAAGATGGATTGTGACGAGGTACTAGAAGTCGATGATAATTTTGAATGGTCTTTATTGGACGATACTTCAATACAAGGTTTTCATATACCATGCATGCAAGGTAATAGTGTATACTATCGAGCATGGATGTGGAATGCAAAACTTAAATGGAGATTTAATCATGACCCATGTCACGAAACTATCTACTGTGAAGACCCGTCTATCGGGCCTAATTTTGTAAGGTTTGATTTACCTATTGGCTTCAGACACAGAGGTTCCAATCAGGTTCAGAGCTGGTCTAACCCTGTAAAATTTATTTCTGATTCTCTAATACTAGAAGAGAAAATGATACGGGAAAATACTTTCTTCTCTAATCTTTATCATTTCTGGTACGTCGGTAAAAGTTATTTTGATGCTTATAAGTGTCATTTATTTCCTCTTAAGGAATCTCAACAAAAAAATTATGCAGAAAGATCAATATATTATTTTGAAGAATTTTTAAAGTCAGTAAAGACTCTGGGTAAAGACGCTGGAGAGGACGGCTATCTAACAAAAATGTTTTTAGCAGAGTCTTATAAATTTATTGGAAATGAGGAAAAATGCCTGCAAAACTTTATCGATGCTGAGCAGTACGCACCTATAAGAAATGATCACTTATTTGGAATAGCTGAGTTTTACAGAGAGAAAAAACAGTTTGAAAAAATGCTTGAATGTACAAGCGTTATGATGAACCCCGAGAGAACAAACCCGTTTCCAAAATGTATTAGCTTTATTGATACAACGATGTATATTGATAGCCCTTCCCAGCGCGTTAATAAAATACATCAAGATGCTTTAGAAGGTGTAAAAAATCAGCCAACTATTTTCTATTATAATAAAACCCCTCAAAGAAGACTTTTTGTTATTGATAATTTTTACAGCAATCCCGATCAGGTAAGAGAGTATGCACTTACAAAGGTAGAGTACGCCCAAGACACAAAATGGTATAAAGGGTATAGATCTAAAACATCCTATCATCCACCAGGAATTAAAAAAATATTTGAAGACATTATTGGTCAGCCTTTAGTTAATTTTTCTGAGAACACCGTTAATGGGTGTTTTCAAATAATGGTTGCCAGTGACCCTCAAGTCTATCATTACGATCAACAACAATGGGCAGCTATGATTTATTTGACCCCAGGGGCACCAGCAGAGAGTGGTACTAGATTACATAAATCCCGGGGTGGTTTTTTTCGTCATAAAAATGAAATAGGTATAGACGAATATTTTAACGGTAATTTTTATGACAGTACTAAATGGGAAATAGTAGATTCAGTTGCAAATTTCTATAATCGCCTTGTTATAATGGACGCAAGGTGCGTTCATTCGGCAGGGCCATATTTTGGTGACAATTTTCAAAACGGCAGACTAACACATTTATTTTTCTTTGACTAACTATGAAATTTAGTATAATTACCCCTGAGCATGATCCAAACAATCTTCCCTTTCTAATAGAATTATATGAAAGTATTAAACAACAAACCTATGAAAACTGGGAATGGGTTTTATTTCTAAACGGCAAATGTAATATAAACCATATACCTAATAGCATAAAAAGTGACAGCCGAATAAAGGTTATTGAGTCACTGGATAATATGACTAATGTCGGTGAAATAAAAAATAAAGCGTTTAAATATGGAACCGGAGAGGTTTTAGTTGAGGTTGATCACGATGACATTATTACACCGGATTGTTTACAAGAGCTCTTTCAAGCGTTCCTTGATACAGAGGTAGGGTTCGTTTATAGCGATAACGCTGTACTTCACATGAAAGATGGTTTTGTTCCTTTCGGTAGTGATTTTGGGTGGACATGTCGTACATTTGACTGGAAAGGAAAAGAACTAATAGCTATGCATAGTTTTGAGCCATCAAGTCAAAGTTTGGGCTATATTTGGTACGCACCTGATCATGTAAGGGCCTGGAGAAGTAGTGTATATCATTTACTAGGTGGTCATAACAAAGAGCTCTCTATCTGTGATGACCACGAGCTCTGTATAAGGACATACCTAGTAACTAAAATGAAACGCATACCGAAGGTTTTATACATTTATAGAATAACTGGCAATAACACTTGGCTAGAAAGAAATGAGCAAATACAGATAAAAACTGTTGAGTTGTTTAATCAATACGCTAGACTTTTAGCAGAAAAAGATTCAAAAGATAGAAATTTGCTTAACGTTGATATAGGTGGTGGGTTAAACCCATACCCAGGTTATCTAACTGTTGATACAAGAGAGACGGCTAACTGGGTTGCTGACTTAAATAAAGGAATACCCTTGCAGGATAATTCAGTAGGAGTATTAAACGCAAGCCACATTCTAGAACATTTATATGACAAAAATAAAATTATGGCCGAAATTCATAGAGTTCTTGCGCCTGGAGGGTGGGCGTTTATAGAAGTACCTAGCACGGACGGGAGAGGAGCTTTTCAAGACCCTACCCACGTAAGTTACTGGAATGAAAATAGTTTTTTATATTATACAGATAAATATCTTGCGGACTTTATTGATAACAAAACTATTAGATTTCAACAGTACAGAAAGCAGACATGGTTTCCAAACGACTGGCTTAAAAATTTAAATGTCTGTGTAACAACCGTTTGGCTAGTTGCAGTAAAAGACGGCATGCAAAGACTCCCAGGAGCTCTAAAGATATAGTGTTTTTTAAACTCCTAAATATAAAAAAACATAGGAGAACGCTATGGCAGTACCTACCTCGCGAACTGAGTTTAAAGAATATTGTCTTAGATCTTTAGGTAAACCAGTTATTGAAATCAACGTCGATGATGATCAGGTTGATGATAGAATAGATGAAGCATTAAAATATTACTGGGATTATCACTTTGACGGCTCAGAAAGAATTTACTACAAATACAAAATTGCAGGGAACGAAGCTAATTCCGCCATTAATAATGTTATAATTTACAGCGGTGGTACAGGATATTCAAATTCGGATACTGTATCGTTTTCGGTTGGTACAGGTGCATCTGCAAATATAGAGACATTTTCTAACGGTACCATATCTGCATTTCGCTTTAACTCCTACGGTAAAAACTATTCAAATACTACAGCAGTAACTATTACTACCGCTACAGGCTCCGGTGCTAATCTAGCTATTGCTATAGGTGATGGTGCCATAACCCTTCCCGATAATATTATTGGTGCAGTAAGAGTGTTTCCAATAGGAGACCCTACTGTCGGTACTAACGATATGTTTTCAATTAGATACCAGATAGCCTTAAACGATCTTTATACTCTTACTTCAGTGCAGCTTGCCCCATACTACATGGTAATGCAGCATTTGGGTGTGATACAGGAAGTATTAGTTGGCCAACAACCCATTAGATACACTAGACATAGAAATAAATTATATGTTGATATGGACTGGTCTAAGATGAACGCTGGTGACGTTCTTCTTGTAGAGGCATATGAAATAATTAATCCAGATTCATATCAAGACGCCTGGGGTGATAGATGGCTTGCAAAATATACCACTGCATTAATTAAGCGCCAGTGGGGAAATAATCTTAAAAAATTTACTGGTTTGCAACTACCAGGTGGGGTCCAATTTAATGGACAGCAAATTTATGATGAGGCTAGCGAAGAGATAGCTAACTTGGAGAGAGATATGGTAACTAATCTTTCCCTTCCAGTAATGGATATGATTAACTAAGAAAAAAATGCCCACCAATTTTTATTTTAATAATTTTAACTCCTCTCAGGAGCAAATTTTAATTGAAAATTTAATTGTAGAATCAATTAAGATTTATGGTCAAGATATGTTTTATTTACCTCGCAGGTATAGAGCATATAATGAAATTTATGGAGAAGATGCTTCTTCATTTTATAATGCTTACTACATGGTTGAATTTTATATTAAAAATGTTGATGGGTTTGAGGGTGAAGGAGATTTTCTTTCTAAGTTTAATATTGAAATAAGAGATAGAGTTACTCTAACTATTGCAAGAAGAACGTGGGGGGATGAAGTCGGTGTTAACGAAGGTCGTGACAGACCCCAGGAGGGGGATTTAATTTATTTCCCGTTAAACAAAAAAATCTTTCAAGTTAAGTTCGTTGAACATGAAGCAATTTTTTACCAGTTGGGTGCCTTACAAACTTTCGATTTAGTATGCGAGCTTTATGAATACAGCGGGGAGACGCTGGACACAGGTATACCTGAAGTAGATGCTATGCAGAAGGACTACTCCCCTGCATTGACGAGTTTTAGTTTACTTACCGAAGAATTTAACTATTACTATCTCACTGATGAAGATGGATTTAAGCTTGTAAATGAATCCTGGAGTCAAGAAGACATAGATCCTACAAGTGATAATGAAGATCTAGAATTAGAAGCAGACGGGTTTATAGATTTTAGTGAAATAGATCCATTTAGCGAAGGTAATATATAATGTTTGGACAAACGTACTATCACGGACACCTACGCAAATATGTTGTTCTATTTGGAACGCTATTTAATGATGTTTATATTAATAGGTTTGGTAATGCTGGTGATCAAATTTCTACTATTAAGGTGCCAATTTCTTATAGCCCTAAAGAAAAAATGCTAGCTCGTGTAGATGGAGACCCATCCCTTAGAAAGCCTTTCTCTATTGTTTTACCCAGGATGGGCTTTGAAATGACTTCCATGCAGTACGCTCCTACAAGAAAACTTTCTACTGTAAAAAAAGGATACGTAAAGCAGACTTCTAACAACCCTCAAAAGCTTCAATACCTTTATAATCCGGTACCGTACGATTTGAATTTTTCTCTATATGTTGCAGTAAAAAATACAGAAGACGGAACAAGAATTTTAGAGCAAATACTTCCATATTTTACACCTGATTGGACTACTACTATAAATTTAATTTCAGATCTAGATGTAATACTGGACATCCCTACTGTATTAATTAATGTGTCTTCTGAAGATAATTATGATGGCGCATATACTGAGAGAAGATCTCTTATATGGACACTTGATTTTACTATGCATGGTTACTTGTTTGGACCTGTTAAGAAATCAGAAGTTATTACTTTAGCTAATGTTAATTTTTTTACTTCAATAGATCAGACTCTCGAGCCAGAAGAAAATATTACAATAGTGCCCGGTTTACTTGCCAATGGCTCACCGACAACAAACGCCGCGCTATCACTTGATAGAAATGAAATAAGTAGTAATAGTAATTATGGATTTATTACAACAATTACAAGCGTAGATAATGAATAACCCTATTGATAAAGCACTTAACTTAGCCCCTATAGAAAAAAAAGAATTACCATTAACGCTAGAAATAGAAAAGTCAGACACAACAGAAGTGGACTTTGATTATGCTAGAGGTAATCTTATTAACATTATTGAGAAGGGCAACGAGGCTCTCGATGGTATTCTTGACGTAGCAGGCATGTCTCAACACCCTCGAAGTTATGAAGTTGCCGCTACTATTATTAATTCTCTCGCTTCTGCAAATAAAGACCTATTAGAACTCTCTAAAAGAAGAAGAGAACTTAAAGGTGATAATAATCTAACAACGATCAATAATAATCTTTTTGTTGGAAGTACAGCCGAGCTACAAAAATTATTAAAAGATAATGGCACAAAAGAGTGATATCTACCTAGGTAATAGAAACCTAAAAAGAAACGATGTAACACTAGAATGGACCAAAGAGATGGTCCAGGAATATCTCAAGTGTGCAAAAGACCCTATTCATTTTATTAAAACATATGTAAAAATTGTTCACGTTGATAAAGGCTTTATACCTTTTGTACCGTATGACTTTCAAGAAGAAATTGTTAGCAAGGCAACTAATAATAGATTTTTAATATGTAAAATGCCTCGCCAGGTAGGAAAAACAACTACGATCGCGGCATTTATTCTTCATTCAGTCTTATTTAATGAAAATTACTCTGTTGCATTACTAGCTCATAAAGCCGAACAAGCAAGAGAAATCCTAGGTAGAATTCAAATGGCCTACGAAGCACTTCCCAAGTGGCTTCAACAAGGTATTATTAAATGGAATGAAGGATCTGTAGAACTAGAAAACGGCTCTAGAATTATTGCTTCTTCTACTGCTTCTAGTGCAATACGAGGCACCTCTCAAAACCTTGTTTATCTTGATGAGTTTGCCTTCGTACCTAATCACATACAAGAAGAGTTTTTCGCGTCAGTCTACCCTACTATTTCTTCAGGTGAGACAACAAAAGTAATTATCACATCAACTCCAAAAGGTTTAAATTTATTTTATAAGCTGTGGAAAGATAGTGAGGATGGAAGAAATGAATATAAAAGAGTAGACGTTCATTGGAGTCAAGTTCCAGGACGCGATGAAAAATGGAAAGAACAAACAATTCGTAATACCTCTGAAGAACAATTCAGAGAAGAATTTGAATGTGAGTTTTTAGGATCAACCTCTACTTTAATATCAGGGGTTAAGTTAAGAATGCTTACATACTCAAACCCTTTAAAATCAGATCAAAATTTAAAAGTATATTTTGAACCGGAGCCTGAGCATGTATACTTTGTTGCTGTTGATACCGGGAGAGGAAAAGAAGGGGATTACTCTGCATTTAAGGTATTTGATGCTTCTGATTTTCCATATAAGGACGTGGCTTCATTCAGGGATAATTTAATTGACCCGGTACTTTACCCTAACGTTATAAAAAGAGTAGCACAGCATTATAATAACGCATTCGTACTAGTAGAAATAAACGACGTCGGACAGCAGGTTGCTGATATTTTATATCAAGATTTAGAGTATGAAAATTGTCTTTTCACTGCCGGAACAAACATGTCCGGTATTAAAATATCTGCCGGGTTTGGGCAATCCTCACACCCCGGGGTAAGAACTACAAGCGCAGTTAAAAAGCTTGGATGCTCTAACTTTAAATCTTTAGTAGAAAATGATAAACTTATTATTCATGATTATGATACTATTCAAGAGATGTTTAGATTCATACATAAAGGGACATCATATGAAGCTGAAGAAGGCAATGACGACTTAGTCATGTGCTGTGTGTTGTTTTCCTGGATGACCGATCAAGTTTACTTTAAAGAGCTAACTAGCCTTGATTTCAGAAAAAGGTTATCCATGGAAAATGAAAGAAGATTAGAAGATAATCTTCTACCATTTGGCATCAAAGATGATAGCAGAGACATAGAATTTTTCGATGAAGAACCTAAAATTGTAGATCTAGAAAACATGTCATTTGATCAATGTCTGAGAAATTAAGTATTTCAGATTTATAAATATCAATAAGCTTAGTGCTAAATAAAACCTTTTGAGGGGAGATTAAAATGCCATTTCAAGTAAGTCCCGGAGTAAATGTTTCTGAGATCGACTTGACCACGGTTGTCCCTGCCGTATCTACAACTGAAGGTGCCATTGCCGGTGTCTTTCGTTGGGGTCCAGTAGACAAGCGTGTATTAGTAGATTCTGAATCAACACTGGTTGCCCGCTTTGGCAAACCAACCAACCATAACGCAGAAACCTTTTTTACCGCCGCCAACTTCCTTTCTTACGGAAATAAGTTATTTGTTGTAAGAACAGCTAACACCACAGACGCTACCGGAGCTGCAGGAGTATTAACAGCTGTTGCTAACGTCAGTGCCGTTACAACTAATACGGCTCTCATAGTTAAGAATGACGATGAAATAGAAAATTCATCTGTTCTTTCTTCTATTGCTGGTGAGACAAACGTAAGATATATTGCACGCTATCCAGGAGCCGTAGGTAATTCTCTTAAAGTTTCAGTCTGCGATACTACAAATGCCTTCTTTACAAATACTTCGTTAACAGGCGGGGACGCAAACCTATCAGTAAACGGTCAGATTACATACGTAGGAGCAAACGTAGGGTCTAATCAACATACAATTTACATTGGTCAGTCTGGAACCGGTACAATTGCTGAAGCAGTTGCAAGATCAACCACAATCAATGGGTTATTAATAACAGGTGACTTAATTGAATTAGGTAATTCTTCTATTGGAACCCAGCGTCTTAGAGTAACTTCTATCGGTGGTGTTGTTAACTCAGCTACCCAAGCCTTCTTTACTGTTAATACAGAGTCAAAATTTACTCTGTCTAACTTTGATGGTGGGTCATTAGCTAACGTTGAAACCACCGCTGCTGGCTACTTAAAACGTCATTGGGAGTATTCTGGTTCAGTTGATGCAGCGCCCGGTGTTTCTAATTATGGTTCCAGCTTTGGAAACGCTTCCGCTGTCGATGAAATTCACGTTGTAGTTGCTGACGAAGATGGCTTGATTACCGGAGTTCCTGGAACTGTTCTTGAAGTATTTGAAGGTCTTTCTCGTGCAACTGACGCTAAGTCTGAAGACGGTTCTACAATCTTCTTTAAAGATGTAATTAATCAGCAATCCGAGTACATTTACTACGGTACGGATCGTAGTTCGGGATATACAAATACATCAGTTAGTATGGCCTCGCTTGCTAATACTAAACCAATGACACTTTCTTTCCAAATTGGTTCAGATGGTGCTAATGAGACAACAGTAACGGTAGCCGAACTTACAGCAGGGTACGATCAGTTTAAGTCAGCTGAAGATGTAGACATCTCTCTTATTCTTCAAGGCAAGGCAAGAGGGGGCACTAACGGTGAGCAACTTGCAAATTACTTAATCGACAATATAGCAGAAGCTAGAAAAGACTGCGTTGTATTTGTCTCTCCCGATAAGTCAGATACAGTGCTTAATTCAGCAGCTGATGAAGCACAAGACGTAGTTGACTTCCGTAACTCAGTCACATCTACATCTTATGCCGTTCTTGATTCTGGCTACAAATATCAGTATGACAAATACAATGATCTTTACAGATACATTCCAATGAACGGTGATGTTGCAGGTTTATGTGTGAGAACAGATGATACAAGAGACCCTTGGTTCTCTCCAGCAGGATTTAACAGAGGTATTATTAAAAATGTTGTTAAGCTTGCCTACAACCCACAGAAAGCACAACGTGATCTTCTGTACAAGAACGGTGTTAACCCAGTAGTAACGTTCCCTGGTCAAGGCACTCTTTTATTCGGTGATAAGACTCTGTTAGCTAAACCGTCTGCTTTTGATAGAATTAACGTTAGACGCCTCTTTATTGTTCTAGAAAAAGCAATTGCAACTGCTGCTAAGTTTACTCTCTTTGAATTCAATGATGAGTTTACTCGTGCTCAGTTTAGAAATTTAGTTGAGCCTTTCCTTAGAGATGTTCAAGGAAGAAGAGGTATTATTGATTTCAGAGTGGTGTGCGATGAGACAAACAATACCGCTGAAGTTATCGATAGAAATGAGTTTGTAGGCGATATTTACATCAAGCCAGCTCGTTCAATTAACTTCATCCAACTGAACTTTGTTGCAGTTAGAACAGGGGTTGAGTTCTCCGAGATTGTTGGACAGTTCTAATAAATAAAAACGGACAAGGAGAACAAAGATGGCTTTCAACGTAAACGAAATTAGAAGTCAGTTAACACTTGGAGGAGCGAGAAATACGCTCTTTCAAGTGCAGTTTAATAACCCAGCAAACGGTGTAGCTGATATTAAAGTGCCTTTTATGGTACGTACAGCTCAGATTCCTTCCTCAGATCTAGGCATTATTGAAGTTCCTTATTTCGGTAGAAAAATTAGATTAGCAGGAGACAGAACATTTGGTGATTGGACAGTTACAGTAATTAATGATGAAGACTTTCTCATCAGAAATGCTATGGAGCAGTGGTCAAATCAAATTAATACTCTTAGAGGTAACTTAAGAGCATTTGGTGCAGCCTCACCCTCGCTCTATAAAGCAAACGCTACTGTTACTCAGTTTGCTAAGACCGGTGTTCCTATCAGAACTTACACCTTTAATGGCATTTTCCCACAGACAGTGTCTACAATAGACCTGGACTGGAACGCAACCGACACTATTGAAGAATTTACTGTTACCTTCCAGTATGATTGGTGGGAGGTTACAGGTGGAGTTACTGGTAACGCCGGCGGCGCTTAATAATGTTAATAACGGGCCTCTTGGCCCGTTTTACTCTTGAGGGTTAGATGAGATTATTTGGATTTGAAATCAAACGTCAGACTGACGATCCTGAACCTCAATCTTTTGCACCCCCTGTAGAAGATGATGGCGCAGTAGTTATTGCTGCTGGTGGTGTCTATGGCACTTATGTTGACCTAGAAGGGTCAGCAAAATCAGAAGCAGAATTAGTTACTAAGTATAGAAACATGCTTAATCAGCCTGAAGTTGATCAGGCTGTTGATGATATTGTTAATGAAGCGCTTGTAAGTGAGACGGAAGAAGAAACCGTCACAATTAATCTTGACGAAGTAAAAGATGTCTCCCCTCAAATTAAAAAAGTAGTTAAAGAAGAATTTGATAATATTCTTCGACTTCTTAATTTTAGAAATCAATGCTACGAAATTTTTAGACGCTATTATGTTGATGGACGTCTTTATTATCATGCAATTATAGATGAAAAAGATTCAAGAAAAGGTCTTATTGAATTAAGATATGTTGATCCAAGAAAGATTAGAAAAGTAAAAGAAATTAAAAGAAAGAAAGATAGACTTTCAGGAGCTACAATTACTGAGAGAGGAAATGAATATTTTCTTTACAGTGATAAAGGATATTGGAACGCCGGTAACCCTAACCTAGGAATGACAAATTCCTCTACCGGCGGTATAAGAATTGCTAAAGATAGTATTATTCATGTTGTGTCCGGCCTTATGGATACAAATAATACTGTAGTGCTTTCTCACTTACACAAAGTAATTAAAGTACTTAATCAGCTGCGCACTCTAGAAGACGCCACTGTCATTTATAGAATTTCAAGAGCCCCTGAAAGAAGAATATTTTATATTGATGTCGGCAATCTACCTAAAATGAAAGCCGAACAGTACCTCCGTGATATGATGATACGTCATAAAAATAAAGTAGTGTACGATTCTGCCACTGGTGAAATAAGAGACGATCGTAAGTTTATGACTATGTTGGAAGACTATTGGCTTCCAAGAAGAGAAGGCAATAGAGGTACAGAGATTACTACACTACCTGGCGGTCAAAACTTAGGTGAAATGACCGATGTAATGTATTTTCAGAAAAAGCTTTACAGAGCTTTAAATGTACCTGAGTCAAGACTGGAAGCCGAACGTACATTTAATGTAGGAAGATCTACTGAAATTTCTCGTGATGAAGTAAAATTTGCTAAGTTTGTAAACAGATTAAGATTAAAATTTGCTGATCTGTTCACAAAGAGTTTAGAAAAGCAGCTTGTACTTAAAGGTATTCTTACTCTTGAAGAGTGGAAAGAAATGTCACAAGACATAAAGTATGATTTTGCAAAAGATAACTATTTTTCTGAACTTAAAGATATTGAAATTATGCGTGAAAGAATATCTATTCTTAGAGATATTGACGATTATGCAGGCAAATATGTCTCTCATACATGGATAAGAAAGAATGTCCTTCGTCAAACAGACGATGAAATGGAGCAAAACGATGAAGAAATGGAACAAGAATTAGAGGATCCTAGGTTTGCTGCCCCTGTTCCTACGCCAGGACAGACAGATGGAGAGCAGCAACCCCAGCAACAGAACCAACAGATTGATAATGAAAATCCGCAATAAATAAATATTTGGAGATAGTAAATGGAACAACAATTCACAATTCAAGATATAATTGACGGAGCAATAGAAAATGAGCCTACCAAGGTTCAGTCGGCCTTCGATCATCTAATCGGTCCTAAAATTATGGATGCGTTAGAGGCTCGAAAAAGAGAAATTGCCAATTTAATGTATGCTCCTGAAAACGAAGTTGAAACACAAACAGACGAGATAGAGGAAGAAGATGAAAACACTGCGCCAGTTGCAGACCAAAATTAAACAAGCCCAGGGCATCACTGGAACTACTGCTTATCGTCCCAAAAATGGTGACGAGCAGAAGTTTATGGATAAGCACGAAATAGAGCTTACAGGTGATGCCAATGGCAATGGCGATGAAGTGTTTAAAGGCACTGTTGTAAAGACAGTCGACCGTGAAAAAGAAAAACACGGCTACGATGCTACAAAGTCTATGGAAGTTCACGAAGAGACTGAAGAACTTGATGAGATTAGCAAATCAACACTCGGCTCATACGTTAAAAAAGCATCTGTTGACATGGCTAATAGAAGTGCAGAGGTAGAAAAAGATTTAGCTACTGCAAAATCTGATTATAGCATGCATCGCAGCCATGGGTTTAAAAAGAAAACAGCACAAAATATGATGAAAAAAGATATTGACACTGCACTTTCAAAAGTTAGTAAGACATCAAAGCGTATGAGTGGTATTGAAAAAGCTACAGATCGTTTGACAAAAGAAGAAGTTGAAGAATTAGAAATTGATGAGCGCACTTTATCAACAGGCGAAATTAAAAAGCGTGAAGATATTGTTAAGGGCATGAAAAAAGGTTTAAAGGATTTTAAAAAGCGCTACGGTGCTGATGCTAAATCAGTGATGTACGCCACTGCAACAAAAATGGCTAAAGAAGATGTTGAGTATGATATTCAGATGCTTGAACTATTTGCTTCACTAGATGAAGAGAACAAACAGTTCCTGATTGAAATGCTTGACAAGGGATTAGAAAAAGAAATTCTAGAATATATTAAAGAAAGCGAGTCTGATAATGGCTGATTCAGTAAAGTTTCTAGCTCAAGAAATTACTCTCGGTACTAGTGCTAATAACGTTAGTACAGGCTCACTTATCAGAGTTGTAAACACAACAGC
>Ga0172372_10007199_pt1 | contig 14993 bp, 9 predicted proteins | sample LakKiv5m_2_FD_114544 | JGI IMG/M metagenome (GOLD analysis project Ga0172372, IMG submission 114544) | Freshwater microbial communities from Kabuno Bay, South-Kivu, Congo - kab_092012_9.5m | ecosystem: Environmental > Aquatic > Freshwater > Lake | place: Democratic Republic of the Congo...
GAATTTTTGCGCCAATAATTATCTTGGATTATCCTCACATCCTCAAGTGATTCAATCGGCAAAAGATGCATTGGATTCCCATGGTTATGGGATGTCCAGCGTGAGATTCATCTGCGGTACTCAGGACATACATCGTGAATTGGAAAAGAAGATTGCCGATTTCTGCGGTACTGATGACACGATTCTCTATGCAGCATGCTTTGATGCAAATGGTGGAGTTTTTGAACCATTGCTTTCCGAAGAAGATGCAATCATATCAGATGCGCTCAATCATGCTTCCATCATTGATGGCGTGCGTTTATGCAAAGCAAAGCGCTATCGATATGCTTCTTGTGATATGCAGGAATTGGAAGAACGATTGAAAGAAGCACGTGCTGATGGCGCGAGGTTCATCATGATCGTGACCGATGCAGTGTTTTCGATGGATGGAACAATCGCACCGCTTGACAAAATCTGTGATCTTGCAGATCAATATCAAGCACTTGTCATGACCGATGAATGTCATTCCATGGGATTCATGGGGTCAAAGGGAAGAGGAGTTGTTGAATATTGCAATGTGACAGGCAGAGTGGACATCATCACCGGAACGCTGGGCAAAGCTCTCGGAGGTGGCATTGGTGGTTTCACAACCGGCAGACAAGAAATCATCGATTTGCTCAGACAGAGATCAAGGCCATATCTCTTCAGCAATTCACTTCCTCCTTCCGTTGTTGGTGCTTCCATTGAAGTATTTGACCTGCTCAGTTCCACTACCACGCTCCGCGACACACTCGAGGAAAATACGTTGTATTTCCGTAGCGGCATGGAAGCGCTCGGATATGATATCAAACCCGGTACGCATCCAATTGTCCCCATCATGCTCTATGATGCCGTGCTTGCTCAGAAATTGGCTCAAGCATTACTCGATGAGGATATCTATGTCGTGGGATTTTTCTATCCCGTGGTACCAAAAGGTCAAGCAAGAATTCGCGTGCAGATTTCAGCTGCTCATACCAAAGATCATCTGGATAAAGCAATCAGTGCATTTGCAAAAATCGGAAAAGAATTGGGTGTTATTAAGTGAGCAATCATCTCTTCAAAGAACGCATCACATCCTTTGTCATCAATGCAATCTTGATGATTTCTGTCATTGCAATGGTTATACCCATGTTGCTTATGCTGATGTTTTCTTTGTTCGATAGCCCCGAATTGTTTGCCAGTCCTCTTGAGTTCTTTACCACGGCCCCGAGTTTTTCAAATTATGTCGATATTTTCGTTACCGATACTTTCGGCAGATATTTCGCTAACTCCCTCTTTATTGCAACAGTTGTGACAATCGGAAATGTCTTGCTTGGTTCTATGAGCGGATATGCATTTGCCCGATATGAATTCAAGGGAAAAAAGTTATTGTTTGCTTCTGTGATGGGACTGATGATGGTTCCTCATCAAGTGATAATGATACCTTTATATCGCATGATGGTTACTTTTGACTGGATCAATACATTCTGGGCATTGATCATTCCCGGTTTGCTTGCTCCTTTTGCGATTTTCTTGATGAGGCAATATATCAAAGCATTGCCATCGGATATGGAGGATGCTGCAAGAATAGATGGAGCAGGTGAACTCTATATTTTTTTCCGCATCGTACTTCCATTATGCAAGCCGGTCATTACAGTATTGGCCATCTATACATTCCTGGGAAGCTGGAATGCATTTTTATACCCATTTCTTTTCACATCCCTTCCTGAAATGAGAACATTGCCTGTGGGACTTGCATATTATATTGGCAGACAATCCATTGATTGGGGACATCTCATGGCCGGTGCATCAATATCAGCATTGCCTGTTTTGATATTATTCCTGCTATTCAGCAAAAAAATCATTGAAGGTCTCACAGCAGGCGCTTTGAAAGAATAATCACTTCTTGGATTTCTTTCCATACTCCATCAACACGGTTCCACTTTTTTCTTTTTTACCGATCATGCGTATATGCACTTCATGCGGTAATTGCGGATTATTGCTTTGTTTATACCAGGCAATCGGCATTGCCGATTGATAAAATGTCTGCTCATCTTTTGCAAGGGGAATATTCTTTCCTTCAAGAGATAACTTTGTTGGTTTTGGAACATCAATCCACTTTAAAATCATGATGCGAGATTGTGATTCACTTGCATATCCTTTCCCCGCAACAGTGTTCATTGCGAATTCAATGGTGGAAAGCGATTTATCTTCTTTCATGCTGAGTTTGAACAATCGATAATGTTCATCCTTCAAGCTTGTGGAAGAAAGTCCATCATCCATGTATAGATCACGTTCTATGGAATTGATGGATGAATCTCTGAAACATAAGAGCAATAATGAATCACCATTATATGTCGCAGTATGTTCCATTGGAAATGTAAGAGGTATGATTGAACCTCCTCGAACAAAGATCGGCATCATTGTGAGTGTTGAGGGCATTGAGAAATTTGAATATCCAGGTATGCGATAATTCGACCAAAAATCAAACCATGTTCCCGGAGGAAGAATAACTTTTCTTGAAAGTGAATCGGGATGCATGATGGGGGCAATAACAAGATCATTTCCCCATAAATATTCATCATCCACCGAAATGAATTCACTGCTTATAGGTCCATTCCAGAAAATTGGTTTTGCAAGAGGGGTGCCTTTCATTGCATTATGATATGCCAATGTATAATTGTAAGGAAGGAATTGCATTCGTAATTGAATGAAATACTTCACGATATTTCTGACAGAATCTGAATAATAGATTGGCTCGGGTGGAACGCCTTCTCCATGTGCTCGCATTATTGGAGTGAATGCACCGAATTGCATCCATCTCGTATAGAGTCGTTCATTTTTCGCGCCGCCGGTAAAGCCACCCAAGTCTGAATGCATATACCCAACACCGCTCATGCTCATTCCAAGCATGATGGGGATTTGTGCTTGTAATCCTGAAGGGCTTCTTTGTACATCTCCCGACCAAGGGAAGGTGGAAAAACGCTGCATGCCGGGTCCGCCGGAGCGAATAAGATTAAACAATCGTTCATTTGGAGCATACTGCTGATGTGCCTGAAGCAATGCGTCCATCCAATGCATTGAATATGTATTGTGAATGTCGAATGTAGAGCCCCCCGCATGGTGCATGTCCTTTGGATGCATCTCCGGTTCTCCCAAATCAAGCCACCATCCTGAAACGCCTGATTTGATATGTCCGGAATATAAATCACTCATCCATGATTTTGCCTTGGGATTTGTAAGATCCAATAAAGATGCCTTGCCTGCCCAAAAATCATGTAGAACATATGTTGAGCCCGATGCATGTTTCGTGAATAAACCTGCATTATCGGCAACTGAATATTGTTGCGACTCAACGGTGAAATAAGGTTCAGTGATCAAAACTGTATGGACATGTTTCTTTTTCAGGCTTCTCATCATTCCCAAAGGATCAGGGAATTGACGTGTATCCCATGCAAAAGAACCCATCTTTGCTTTATCCCCAAACCAATAGAGATCCAATACGATTGCATCCAATGGGATATTCAATGAGTCAAATGCATTGACAATATTCATGACTTCTTGTTGAGATTTATATCCATATCGAGATTGAATATAGCCCAAAGACCAAAGGGGAGGCAATGGCTGTTTTCCGGTCAATTGGGTATAATGATTCATGATGCCGTCAAATGTGGAGTCTATGATGAGGAAGTAAGAAAGAGATCCATGGGTTTGTGCAATCTTCATCACATTCTTTTCTGTGACCCCACAATCGGCAGCGCCGGCAATTGGTGAATCAATCAATACGCCATAGCGAGATGAAGAAAGAAAAAATGGTATTGATACATTCAATTGATCTGTTTGATTCCCATAACCATAGACAGCAGTATTATATAGGGGAAAACGCTGACCTCTTCTATTGACAGGCAATGCTCGAGATCCCCCGCCAAAGATTGCTTCAGAATTTCTTAATGAAAAAGAGAGTCCACGAGCATGTTCCTTGAACATAAGACCTTGTTCTTCCTTGAAAACAAGTATGCTATCTTGAAAAATTGAAAGTGCAAATGGCTGTTTTTGCACAAGAATATTGAATGTCTTATCCTGAGATATGAATTGAAAGTATTCCACCGCATCAACGGTCAGAAACCCCGAAGGCGTCTTTTTTGCAATGATTGCTTCAGGATTTCTGATTGGGGGAAATTCTATGGTGTCATAACTCACCCTAATGACATGATTTCCAAAACGCTCTATCGAGACTTTGCCATTGCCGACATAAAGAAGTAAACCAAGACTATCCTGATAAAAACCTCTGCAGAAGAGTGTAGATGGATCAGGACCTTTGCCTTTGCTCAAACTTTCCATGATTACATCACTTATGGATTTCACCGAATCGGAACCCGGAAAATCAAGGTAATAATCTTTATCATCAGCATCTTTGCCGGCTTTGCTGCCATCTGCATTGCGAAAAACAAAAGCCAAACGTAGAATGGTCTCGTCTTTTTCAATTCCATAAAAGGATGCCGGATGCATTCGAAATGAATACACATTCTCTGCTTCTTTGTTCATTTTGAAATCAGCAATTGGCTTGCCCCAATCCCCTCGGACATGCTGCCAGGAAGTATTTGTCGGACTCTTTTGAGTGATCACTCCTGAATGAATATACACATCACCATTGAGATTGTTCAATACACGATTGCCTCTATCCGCATGAAAAAAGACAGTTATTGAATCATTCTGCATGGGCTTTTCGGGAATCATGATCAATGGTTTTTGTGCATGAATCGCAGAAAAAACAAAGAACATTGTCAGAATGCGTACTGGGATTGAAAAATATTTCATGTGTTTTCCTGATCATTTGTTTTGCCAATGCGTTGTCGAGCTTTTATGGCCACAATATATGCGATGAAAATCATGGTGATGGAATTTGCGGAGATGATCACGATGTCTTGTCGAAGCAATCCATAAGTCAACCATAATATCGCTCCGACCAGCATCAATGTAAATGCCCCACCTGACAACTGATCTGTTTCTTTTGTTTTCCAAACACGAATTACTTGCGGAAGCAAAGCAAATGTTGAACAAATTGCTGCAGTAAATCCTATTGCTGCTATATGATACATGGACTATTTATGTTGATTGTTGTACATACTCTTTGATTCTCTTCGGGAAATTGGTAACCAATGCCGGCACAGGGTATTTCATGATTTTTCGAAAGTCGGATTCATTATTGATTGTATACACACCCATGAGAATATCATGCTTATTGGCATCTTGTGCTTTTGCATGCGTTAGTTCTGGCAATGCACAAACAAAACCCTCGCATCCTATTTCCGAGGCGATTTCACTTGGAAGTCTTTGGTCTCCCGGAAGATGAATACCTGCAGTATAAAGACCGGCATAATTATGCTTGATATATTTCAAACTTTCATGATGAAATGACGAAAACAAGGTTACATGCTGCATATTGTGAGCAATGACTGTTTCGACTATGGCCAATAATCTTGCGATATAATCATCTTCTTTTTGAGGTGGCTTTATTTCTATATTGACGCAGACTGCATGGTTTTTCAACAATTGCAATGCTTCAGACAATAAAGGGATATGTTCACCAAAAAATTGTTCATTGAACCAAGATCCCGCATCAAGTGTTTTCAATTCATCTAATGCCATTGACCTGACGATGCCTTTTCCATTTGTGGTTCTACCAAGCCCGGGATCATGCATCAATACAACATGATCATCTTTTGTTAATTGCACATCTACCTCAACCATGAGTGCACCGGCTTCAATCGCATGCTGCAATGCAGAGATGGTATTTTCGGGAGCAGTGCCGGATGATCCTCGATGTGCAACAATGAATCGATCTTTACCTGCGATCATTGATCGAAGATTATAAGATTCCTTTGAATGAATTTCAGACATTGTGCGTGAGATTGAGAGACCGTCAAAAACCAATTGCCCATAAAAGCTGCATCGACATGCAATATAACCGAAAAATCCTCGTCAATCCACAGGTTTTGAGCGAATTCTGAGTAAATATCATGGTTGATAAGTTTCATTTTGACACTTCGCTTAATTCAAGTAGTTTCGACATGCATTTCATCCTTTGTGGATAATGTGTTTTTCACCAAGTAATGGCTCCCAAAGAGGAGGTTAAAATAATATGGAAGGTAATTTTTCAAATCGAGTTCAAGATGTGATCAGACTGAGCCGTGAAGAAGCGCTTAGATTAGGGCATGATTATATCGGTACAGAACATTTGTTATTGGGGATCATTCGTGAAGGTGAAGGCATAGCCGTCAAAATCCTCAGAAATGTCGGGGTAGATTTATTCAAATTGAAAAAATCGATAGAGGATACAATCCGCACAAGCAGTGGAACATTGACAATAGGCAATATTCCATTGACAAAACAAGCTGAAAAGGTTCTCAAGATCACATATCTCGAAGCAAAATTGTATAAATCAGAAGTTATTGGCACCGAACACTTGCTTCTTGCATTGCTTCGTGATGATGATAACATTGCTGCTCAAATTCTTTCGCAATTTTCAATTTCTTATGATGAAGTCCGTAAAGAATTGGATAATATCATCAATGGAAAATCCTCACCTTCAAAACAAGAAAAGGTTCGTTCTTCATCCAAAACTCAACAATCAGATAAACAAAAAACTCCGGTATTGGACAATTTCGGAAGGGATTTGACCAAACTTGCTCTTGAGGGGAAATTGGATCCCGTAATTGGAAGAGAGAAAGAGATTGAACGTGTTGCACAGGTGCTTTCAAGAAGAAAGAAAAACAATCCCGTATTGATCGGTGAACCCGGTGTTGGTAAAACGGCCATCGTTGAGGGCCTTGCTCTTCGCATCATGGAGAAGAAAGTCAGTCGCATACTGTTTGACAAGCGTATTGTAACGCTTGATCTTGCATCATTGGTTGCAGGCACCAAGTATCGTGGGCAATTCGAAGAAAGAATGAAGGCAGTAATGAATGAACTCGAAAAGGCAAAGGATGTCATTCTGTTCATTGATGAATTGCATACAATCGTAGGAGCAGGTGGTGCTTCCGGTTCACTGGATGCATCCAATATGTTTAAGCCGGCTCTAGCGCGTGGCGAAATTCAATGTATTGGAGCAACCACATTGGATGAATATCGTCAACATATCGAAAAAGATGGTGCTTTGGATCGTCGCTTTCAAAAGGTAATGGTTGAACCACCAACTCCCGAGCAAACGATTCAGATAATCAATAATGTGAAAGATCGCTATGAATCTCATCATGGCGTGAAATATAGTGATGAGTCTGTCAATGCTTGCGTAAAATTAGCTGAGCGGTATATCACTGACAGACATTTACCGGACAAAGCCCTTGATGTTTTGGATGAGGCAGGTGCAAGAGTTCACCTTGCCAATATCAATGTGCCTCCAGCAATAACTGAGATTGAGCAAAAAATCGAAGAAGCTCGCCTTCAAAAAAACAGTGTAGTAAAAGCACAGAATTTTGAAGAGGCAGCAAGATTGCGTGATCTTGAAAAACGATTGCAACAAGAACTTGAAACAGCCAAGGAAGAATGGGAAAATTCTGCAGGGAAGTCATTGTTCTCAGTCAGTGAAGAAGACATTGCGGATGTAGTGGCAATGATGACCGGAATTCCTGTGAATAAGATTGCCGAAGGTGAATCTGAGAAATTGCTCAAGATGGCCGAAGAGCTTAAAGGCAAAATCATTGGTCAGGACGAAGCCGTTGAGCAGCTTGCCAAAGCCATCCGTAGAGCTCGTGCAGGTTTGAAAGATCCCAATCGACCAATCGGTTCATTCATGTTTCTTGGTCCAACGGGTGTAGGTAAGACCGAACTTGCGAAAGTTCTTGCCAAATACATGTTTGATTCGGAGGATGCACTCATTCGGGTTGACATGAGTGAATACATGGAAAAGTTTGCAGTTTCCCGTCTAGTAGGAGCACCTCCGGGCTATGTGGGATATGAAGAAGGTGGGCAATTGACGGAAAAGGTCAGAAGAAAGCCGTATAGCATCATTCTCCTTGATGAAATTGAAAAAGCTCATCCGGACGTGTTCAATATTTTATTGCAAGTATTTGATGATGGGATTTTAACCGATGGTCTCGGTAGAAAAATTGATTTCAAGAATACTGTCATCATCATTACTTCGAATGTTGGCGTTCGCGATATCAAAGCCGGTGGCAATATTGGATTTTCAGATAAATCTCCCGATGGTCAATATGATCAAATGAAATCCACCATCGAAGATTCAATGAAGCGCATGTTTAACCCCGAGTTCTTGAACAGAATCGATGATTATATCGTCTTCAGACAACTGAAAAAAGAACATATTCATTCCATTATCGACATTCAGCTTGAAAAATTACTGAAGCGCATGCAGTCACTCAATATTGAATTGGTTTTGAGTCCTGAAGCGAAGGATTTCTTGGTTGAAAAGGGCTATGATGAGAAATATGGTGCCAGACCCCTTCGCAGAGCCCTTCAAAAATATCTGGAAGATCCTCTTGCCGAGGAATTATTGCGATCGGTAGTGAAAGAAGACACATTGGTCGAAGTGGATTATTCCGATATACAGAAAGAATTGGTATTCACAGTTCTTCCAAAGCAAAAGGCATTGCCTGCTGCTTCTAAACAAGTAGTGGAAGATGGTGATCCATCACCTGAAGAACCTATGTCCGCGAAATGATCATAACATAAAGCATATTGTGTATATTTGGCCGAAGTGATTCGGCCATTTTTTTTTTTGATATGATGAATGTACAAACTTTGAAAGTTGATATCCCTGCAGGGCTGGTTGTTTTTCTTGTAGCTCTACCCTTATGCCTAGGAATTGCATTGGCTTCAGGAGCTCCATTGATGTCTGGTATAGTATCCGGAATCATTGGTGGCATCATCATCGGTTCCATTAGTGGGTCCCAAACTAGTGTTAGTGGTCCAGCTGCAGGTCTTGCAGCTATTGTATTGGCATCTATTCAGCAATTGGGATCATTTGAGATATTTCTTTTTGCAGTGATACTAGCCGGTTTGATGCAATTGACACTCGGCATAGCAAAATTGGGATACATTGCAGACTTTTTTCCCTCAAATGTGATTAAGGGATTATTAGCTGCAATTGGAGTTGTACTCATATTAAAACAGGTTCCACATGCCATAGGCTATGATGCTGATCCGGAAGGTGATTTTAGTTTTATAAATCCAATGGGTGAAAATACATTTTCAGGATTGTTTCATGCAATGCAGTTTATTACCCCGGGTGCCGTTATCATATCTATAGTTTCGCTTATTGTGTTGCTCTATTGGCATAAAACACCCTTGAAAAACATTTCTTTTCTTCCTGCATCGCTTGTGGTCGTGATTATCGGAATTGGGATGTCACTTTTATTTCAGGCATTGATTCCAAATCTCATTATTGGGCATGAACACATGGTATCCATTCCTATGATTGATGCTTCTTCAATGGGATCTTTGATTCATATTCCAGACCTATCATTACTTGCACGTTCAGAAATTTGGACTGTTTCCGTGACATTGGCAATTGTCGCATCTTTAGAAACATTGTTGAATCTTGAGGCAGTCGACAAATTAGATCCTCATAAACGGCATTCTCCTCCAAATAGAGAATTAATAGCTCAGGGTTTTGGAAATATATTGGCAGGCCTCTTTGGCGGCATACCACTTACATCTGTTATTGTACGAAGTTCAGTGAACATACAAACAGGTAATAAAACAAAATTGTCAGCAATTTTTCACGGGATTTTATTACTGCTAAGTGTCTTGCTCTTAGCACCCGTAATGAATATGATCCCACTAGCTTCATTGGCAGCGATACTACTTGTTACTGGTTATAAACTGGCAAATATTGGTTTATTTAAGTCTATGTACAAAAAAGGTATTGAGCAATTCATACCGTTTCTTGGTACGGTATTGGCAATTGTGTTTACCGATTTGTTGATTGGGGTATTGGTTGGGCTTGCAATTTCAATTACTTTTTTGATGATTAGTAATTTCCGTAATCCATATGTTAAGCAAAATTACACTCTGCACGTAGGCGAAGTAATGCGTCTTGAATTACCAAATCAAGTCACATTCTTGAATAAAGCTTCAATAAAAGAAACATTGTATGAGATACCCAAAAATATGTATGTAGTCATAGATGCTACTTCGAGTGACTACATCGATCATGATATTATTGAAATCATCGAAGACTTTAAAGCGACAATTGCTCCTGAGAGAAATATCCAGATAAATGTGCTTGGACAGAAATCCAAATACCAATTGAAAGATCATGTTCAGTTTGTTAATGTTCTAGGAAAAGATCAAAGAGATGGTCTTTCACCAAAGGGTATATTGAATCTCTTAATCAAAGGAAATGAACGTTTTGTAGCAGGTGAGATGTCCAAAAAAGATTTCAGCAAGCAAGTAGAGATTACCTCAAAACAACAAAATCCAATGTGTGTAATCATTGGCTGCATTGATTCCAGAACAACTCCTGAAATTCTTTTTGATACTGGTCTTGGTGATATTCTAACTATTCGGATTGCAGGAAATATCATTACGAAAGAGATTATCGGCAGCATTGAAATTGCTTGTTCAAAACTTGGGGCAAAATTAATCGTGGTAAAAGCTCATTCCCATTGTGGAGCAGTTACCTTGGCTATGAATGATGTCAGTGATTTTAGCATGGGGTCAATTACTTCGAAAATTAAAATTATAGCCCAAAAAATGGACTTGTTCCCATTGAAGCATGATGATACTGATGTATTTTCAATTGAGCAGGTTGCCCGTCAGAATTCAATAGAGGGTGTTCAAGAGATTATTTCGCGGAGTCCTTATCTTTCAGAAAAAATCAGCAGAGGAGAACTGGGGATTGTCAGTGCTTATCATGATATAAGCACCGGTGAAGTACAATTTGACACTTTAATGATTGGAACTCAGGCTGATACATCAATGATGTGAAGAATGATTTCGCCACTTGACTCACGTTTCTGAACCTGTAATTTTTGCAGAGGTTTTTTTGGTGGCCCTGCCAGCGGTAAACCTTGAGCATCAAATATTCCACCATGGCATTTGCATAAAAATTTCTGATCTGTTTCATTCCATCGAACAGGGCAACCAGCATGAGTGCATGCAGCATCAAAAGCTTCAATTGTTCCTTCGGCTGCCTTTTTGATGATGAATGTGCGATTATCAATGTGTTTGGTTATGAAGGAAGTCTGGTTAAACAACTCTTCTTCCGTTCCAAGCACCAGTTTGGTTGATGTACGTCTTGTCGAAAAGAATGATGGAAAAACACCAAACAATGTAATCAGAGACATACCTGAAATTGCACCAAATGTAATTAGTCGTTCAAAAAAAACTCTGCGTTTCATTCTGCCAATCCTTGAAAAGGAAAACTCGATTTCTTGCGGGCCATGACAAGATAGACGATGATGCCAATCGAGATAAAAGCTATACCCATCAATGCATAATAACCGGTCGACAAAAACAATCCCAACCAAATGAGTATTGCCATGATTATTGGCAATGGATAAAAGGGCATCTTCCAGGGGAATGTTATAGTTTTTCTTTTTCTCAAGAGAATCAAACCGATTGCCCCGCCAATGAATTGAACCAATGCCCTCATTGCAACGATAGCGCTGATGATTTCACTCATCCTGAACAATAGTGAAAACACAAATGCTATACCGCATAAAACCATGAGTGAAACATGGGGGAAATGCTCTTTTGGATGTACTGCAGAAAACATGCGAAAAAAAGCGCCTTCTTTTGCAGCGGCATACGGTATTCGTGAATAACCAAGGGTCACAGAAAACAAAGATGCAAAAGCTATAAACAAAATCAGTCCTGTAGCGATTTGCGCAGCCAAAGGGCCATGCAATCGTTCAATGAATGTGCTTACAATAAATGTCGATTCCCGGGCTTCCTGCCAAGGAATAACACCCACAATGCTTAGATGCATGGCACAATACAACATGGCAATGCCGATAATGGAAAGAAAAATGCTTTTTGGAATAACTGTTTCCGGTTTGAATATTTCACCACCAAGATGACAAACATTATAATAGCCCAAATAACTGTATACTGTTTTCAACATGGCATGTCCGAGCCCCACGAAAAAGACAGAAGACATAAAACTCGGACCTTCATCAATTCCGCCAAATGCCAAGTCCGCATTGAAATGCAATCCACCGCTTATGATAAGCCATAGCATTGTCCCAACAACCGCAATCCACATGAACATTGAAATTTTACCGATGTCCCTGATATTTCTGTACAGTAACAAAAAGATCAGAATAACCACCGACCCTGAAATCACTTTCTGCATAATGGGAGTTACTGGTATCAGATAGGAAGCATATTGAGAAAATCCAATGGCACCCGATGCAATTACCAATGGAGCTTGGAAAACAGTTTGCCAAATGAAGAGAAAAGACATGAGCAAACCCCATGAAGATTTGCCATAGCTTTCCCTCAAGAATACGAAACTACCTCCTGCCTGTGGCATTGCAGCTCCCAATTCCGCCCAAATGCACCCATCGACAAGTGCGAGCAAAGCTCCGGCAAGCCAAGCAATGATGGCATGTGGACCATGCATTGATTGGATCACTATGGGAAGGACGATGAAAGGCCCTATGCCAACCATGTCAATCATGTTGAGGGCAGTGGCTTCCTTCAATCCAAGTGAACGCACCAAACCGGAAGAAGTGGGGGCAGAATTCATGAGCTCCATTCATAATCTTATATTGCAGTGTGCAAATTACGAAAGACGCAAGACTTGAGGCCATTTATTGAGATGAGACATCATCATATTTATCATCACCTGGCGAAAGAACTCAATGCTCGATGCTCGGGTATGATCATTACAGAGTGCTATAGCCAAGAAAAACATTGTGTAATTGTTCATTGTGAAACACCCGATGGCTCATTGCATGAGCATATTGAATGGTCCATGATACCATCAGAGCCAATATTGGCACTTAAAGATGGCGTTCAAAGAGCAAATAGAAATAGCGTCGACATGTTTCCTGATATCATCGGAAGAAAGATATCTTCATGTAGCAAGCATCCAACAGATAGAATCATATTTCTACAACTGACCGGTGCATGCATGATTGGTCAATTCTTTGGCGGATCAAATACCGCACTGTTTACAATTGATCCTGAAGATCGCTTGACAGATTTCATGAAGCGGGCACCTGTCAAAATTGGTGAGCCATATGTATCAACCATTTCCGCTATTCCAAGTCTGAACGATTTCCCCAAAGATGTGTCATTGTCTATTGCTTTGTCAAAAGCACATAATTGTGGATCAATCTATGCACATGAAATACTTGATCGATACAATCAAGTTGGTGGCTTGATCGACGGGAATACAAAGCTTGCTGCATTGAATGATTCTCAATATGAACAATTATATCGTCTTCATGAAGGTTTGATGGATGAGTCACTTCAATCAGACATGGCTTATATTCTTCGATTGAAGACAGGTGAAATTATTCCATCGACAATTCATGTTCAGAAAGAACAAGAAGTGATTTGGTCAGGACATTCATGGAGTCAGGCAATTCGAAGATATCGCGGAGTTCTAAGTAAAGAATCAGCAATCCAATCATTGAAAAAAAAGCTTGAACAAGAATTGAAACATCGAAGGGAAACACTTGAAAAACATGTCCACCACTTATCCGATGAAGCAATCTCGCAACAACGCATAGATGAGTCTCAATTGATTGCAACATTGCTACTTTCCATGCCATATCCTGCATTACGCGTTCATGATGAACAGATATTACTTTCTCATGATGGAAAAAACTATACGATTCCAGTACAGAATGGAAAAACATATGCAGAACATGCAGAACATTATTTTCGAAGAGCAAAAAGGTCAAAGGAACGTGATGCACAAAAAAGAGCTATGCTTCCAATGTATCTTCAACAATTGCAAGAAGTGATGCAATTTCAAATAAGACTTCCCGAGATTCAAGACAGAAAAACATTGGAAGAAATGCAATTGAAAGTGAAAGCACAATCGGGAGATACAAACAAAGCCAATACAACTCATCAATCGCCATACAGGGTATTTGTATTATCTGATTCTTTTACATTGTATATTGGAAGAAATGCTCAAAACAATGATCAATTGACAGCGAAATTTGCTAAACCAAATGATCTTTGGCTTCATGCCAGGGGAGTGAGTGGCTCGCATGGAGTCTTGCGTGGCCCTAAAGACATTCCAAAACAACTATTGGAACAAGCAGCAGCTATAACCGCATATTTTTCTCAATCAAGAAAAGCGGGTTTTGTTCCTGTTGCTTATGCATTGAAAAAGTATGTTAGAAAACCCAAAGGTGCAGGTACGGGAGCCGTTTTCATGGAAAGGGAAGAAGTGATTCTTGTTGAACCTGCATTACCTAAAGGTACTACAGATACTTGATCATGCATACATGAGGAATTCCTACTTCAGTGAATTCATCACCCAAGATTTCATAGTGTTGTGATTCATACCATTGTGCCACATGTTTCCTGGCATGAAGAATGATTGATTCAATCCCCATATTCAGTGCAATGCTTTCTGCATGATTCATCAATGCACTACCTATCCCCATTCCCTGAAAGCGTGTGTCAACTGCTACTTGCCTCACTTTTGCCTGAATGCCATCCCGAGGAGACAGTATACAACATGCTATCAATCGACCTTGAAACATTCCACCGATATGTATTTCCTTGTCTTCTCCAATGAGTTCCTCTTCTGTCAATGTTAGATTCAGAGGATCACGCAATATTGTTTGTCTGAGAAGTAAGGATTCTTGATACTCTGCATCGAGAGTAGTGAAAGTGATAAATGAAGTTGTAAGAGGAATTCTGAATTTCTTTGGCAATGAATCCACAATCAAATCATAAGAAATATCGATCAATTTGATAATGTCCTGATCTCTCATGTCTGCATGCTTGAAATGTACCGTGACCCAATGCTTTTTACTCATGTGGTACCCGGGACTAATGCA
>Ga0172372_10007201_pt1 | contig 14991 bp, 17 predicted proteins | sample LakKiv5m_2_FD_114544 | JGI IMG/M metagenome (GOLD analysis project Ga0172372, IMG submission 114544) | Freshwater microbial communities from Kabuno Bay, South-Kivu, Congo - kab_092012_9.5m | ecosystem: Environmental > Aquatic > Freshwater > Lake | place: Democratic Republic of the Congo...
CTGTCGCCCCCATCCGCGATTCTGGTATTGCATGGAGTGTATGAAGGCCTACCCAATGGCTCAGCCGAGCTCTTGACGGAGAAACTGAATCATTTCAGCCCAAGCTAAATCAGCACACTCAGGATCCCAGCGATCACCATCATCGCGCATGAAGGTGTGATTGGCTTCATAGAGAAGCGTGCGATGGCGAAGATCCGGCAAAGCTGCTAGGGCCGTCAAAATTGTTTCGCGTGCCTCGGAAGGAACATGCGGATCAAGGTTGCCGAAGATCATGAGCAAGGCACCTCGGATTTGACAGGCTCGCTGAAGGGAATCAGCAATTCCCTGGCCAACTTTGCCGTCCTGTAGACCGGTTGGGTAAACACAGACAGTGCACTTGACCTCCGGCCTTAGCGCAGCACGGAAAGCGAGATGGCCGCCGATGCAGAATCCGATGGCACCCAGGCACCCTTGATCAACCTCGGAATCTGCAGCAAGCCAGGTTAGAACGGCTGCGGCATCTGAGTTGTAATCGGATAGAAGGGTTTTGCTGGCATTGTCGTTGCCCCGCAAGCGCCCAATATCATTCGGTTCGATGACCGATCCGATCGATTCAAGGCGATGAAAGATTTCTGGTGCAGCCACCACGTAGCCGTAGCCAGCAAGGCGATCAGCCAATCGCTTGATCGGATCTCCTAGTTGATAGATGTCGGAGTAGAAGAGAATTCCAGGCCAACGACCCTCCGGCCTCGGTCTGGCCACATACAGGCGCATTAGACTACCGTCAACGGTTAAACCGATCGTGTCGCGAAGAACCTGCATCTTGTTTACTCAAGTTTTTAGAATCTAGAGAGGAAAAAGCTTCTTGGTTGGACTGGATGTGTTGCTCAATGCATGCATCGTGCCAGCACTATCAGCAACACTGAGTTGCCGTTGATCAGAAGCTCTCCTCTGTCTGACCCGCGAAGCGACCTTGATACTGCTCAGCGCCCTCTAAGTGTTGAAACACGAACTGACAGATCGGTAGGCCTGGTGTGACCGCAAGAGGAGCAGGGCCAAAGTTGCTCATCTCCAGCACCTGCTTGCTGTTGATGCCTGGCCCCATGAATGGAGCGCTGATGTGCACCATCAAGCCCAGTCGCGCAAAGCGGCTGCGGCCTTCAAGCCACCCGCACAGTCCCGGCCCCAGATGAATCTGCTCAAGCGTGATACCAAGCACAGTTTCACCGGGCATGATCAGGATGTGGTTTCCATCCTGCACTCTAATTTTATCCGTGTAGACACGATAATCGGTGTCTTGGCTTACGGTGATCACCTCATGCACTTTGCGGAAGAAGCGGAACGTCCTTGCCAAGGTCAGATCCACTGACGCCGGCCCCACAAGATCAGCACGGAACGGTGTGATCGTGATGTCGCCCTTTTTAATGGCGCGAAGAATGGCTTCTCTACCAAGAACTGACATGGCACGTCCTCGAATCTCTCAACTTCTAGATGAATGTGGCGTTCACCGGGCTGCCTGTCACGCTTTTCAATGCGCGCCAGCGCCTGTTCATTCCAGTCACCGCTGCGCCAGCCGCTGCTCGAGTGGTTCGGCCAGGACCATCACGCCGAGGGCGATGGCGATGCCGATCGCATTAGACTGCAGCCGCTCATTGGCCATCAACAGCAGGGTGGTGGTGTTGCTGTTGAACAGCACGGTGGTCATGGTCAACAACAGCACAACCAGCGCCGGATGGCCTTTTTTGAGGGCTGTCAGCGCACAGCCGGTCCCCAGCACGATGGCCAGGATCCTCAGGAGCGATTCCGGCAGCAGCGCCAGCGCCAGTGCATGCACCAGGAGCACGCCGGCGATGGTGCCCAGGGCCCGGTGCAGGGCAGGTTTCCAGCCATCCCGGGTGTGGGGGCGCAGCACCAGAAACGGGCTGAGGATCATCCAGAAGCCCATGGTGTGCCAGTGATGGCTCAGGGCGATCGGGGTGGTGAAGGTCGTGGTGGCGGCCAGCATCAGGCCGTAGGCCGCGCTGCGGCGCCAGCTGTGCCGCACGGTGATCGCGGCTGGATCAGCCGCAGGCGCCCAGGCTCCCAGTTGGCTCTGGACCAGTGTCGTCAGGCTGCAGCTGAGCATCAGCAGGACCGACAGCCTCGCCCCGGTCTCGGCTGCGAGTGCCTGCGGCACGGGCATGTCGGTGATCACCACCCCCGAGGCCTCGCTCAGACCCACGTGACGGGCAAGGATGCCGGGCAGCACGAGGCAGCCGACGCAGACCAGCAGCTGCCGCAGGCGCCTCGCGTCGAGCCTCATGGGGCTCCCTGCTGCTCCAGCAGTGCATCGAGGAACGGATAGCCCTGGGCAATGGGGTCGCCGCTGAAGGACGCCACCCAGCCCTCGCTGTTGTTGAAGAAGCGCAGGGCGCAGAACCGGGGCTCGCTCCCCATGTCAAACCAGTGCCGGGTGCCAGCCGGCACCGCGATCCAGTCGTTCTGCTGGCAGACCAGCTGCAGCACCTCGCCTTCGATGTGCAGGCAGAACAGCCCCTGGCCCTCGACGAAGAAGCGCACCTCGTCTTCGCTGTGGGTGTGCTCGGCCAGAAATTTCTGGCGCAGGGCGACCCGGTCGGGGTGCTCGGGATTGAGGCGAATGGCATCGACCGTGGCGTAGCCACCGCCCTGCTGCACCCGGGCGATCTCGGGGGCATAGGCCGCCAGGATCGCGGCCTGATCAGCGTCGGGCGCCAGGCTGGCGCGTGCCGGCCAGCGCTCGAAGCCGATGCCGCGCTGCAGCAGCTCGCTGGCGATCCGCTGGGCATCGCTGGTGAACAGCTGGGGCATCGGTGCGACCTGGCCGCCAGCCTGGGTGCTGTGGCTGTGCTCGTAGATCGCCAGAAGGGTCATCGGTCGCCGGGTCGCCAATGCATCCGATGCGATGCAATCTAGGGACACTTCCACACGGCGTCCTGTGACCACGATCGATTGGTTGGCCCTGGTTCACCCGGTGCTGATGATTCTGTTTGTGTATCCGGTGGTAGGGGCCGCGGTGCATCTCGGTATCAGGGTGCGCGAGCGCAGGCTCGGCATCACCAAGCAGCCGGTGCAGGTGGCCCAGGAGCACAGTGACCACGGCCGCTGGATCACCACCGGTGTGGTGGTGGCCGTGCTGATGGCCCTGCTCTATTCGTTTGGCAGCAAGTTTGTTGCCGACCCCGCCGCGTTTGCCGGTGGGCTGTTGCGGCTGCTGCAGCTGGGCCTGGTGGCCTTGGGTGTTGCGGTGAGCCTGCTGGCGCTGTGGCGGGTGCGGCGCCCGCAGTGGCGGGGCACCTTTGCGCTGCTCTGCTGGGCCGGGGTGCTGGGTCTGGGCAGTCAGGCCGAGATCTGGCGGCTGTCTGACAATCCGCTGAGCGGTAGTTTCTGGGCCTCCCATTACTGGGCTGGCGTGTTGCTCACCGGCCTGCTGCTGGGCACCACCGCGGCCCGCCCCGAGATCACGCGGCGGCTGCAGTTGCGCCGCCTGCATATGAGCGCCTCGGTGTTGATGGCCGTGCTGCTGGCCGTGCTGGCCATCACCGGCAGCCGCGATCTGCTGGAGATTCCGCTGAGCTGGCAGAAGCCAGCGATCTACAGCTGTGACTTCAACGCCCGGCGCTGCCCCCAGTCCATAGGATCCCAGGATCGGCTTGACGCACCAGGCTTCGCTGCCCCGCCTTCAGGGCCCTGGGCAGGGTCATTACCTGCCTGAGCAGCTGAACCAGGGCCCACCATTCGCCGGCCGCCTGACGCTGCAGCCAGCAGCCGGGCCTGCAGAACAGCCAGCGCTGCAGCTGCTGCAGGGCCAGGATCTGACCGTCGCTCCAGCACAGGCTCAGCCGTGACCGTTTCGGCCCCGTGGGGCGACAGTCGACCACCCTGGCCTGCAACGCCGGGATCGGGGCGCCGTCAACGCTGAGCTGCAGCTGCAGATTCTCCCTGGGGGGATCGCCGCGCAGCAGCAGGTCAATGCCCAGCTCGCTGATCGCCTCGACCACGGCGCGCCAGTGCTGGCCGTCTGCGTCGTGCAGCTGCACAGCAAGCGGCAGCGCTAGCCAGGGCACCGGCTCGGGATCGGCACAGTCGTAGCAGGCCCGCAGGGCCACCACCAGGCCCAGCACGGTGAGCCCCGCCCACACCAGGGCCAACTGCAGGGCCGGGTCGGCGCTGAGGGCCGCGCCGGCACCAGCGGGGTTCAGCGCCCAGGCCAGGCGCCCCAGGTTGATCAGCTGCAGCGCCAGCAGCACTGCCAGGGGCGTGACCAGCAGCCAGGAGCTGCCGCCGCGGCTGCGGGGCTGTTGTTTGGGGGTGATGCGGAAGCCGCCGAAGCGCCCCACCAGGCTGGCCAGCACCGTGGTGGCCAGGGGCACCGTCAGCACCCAGCTGGGCAGTTCGTTGAGCAGAACATGGCGGCTGCGGCGGTTGAGCCAGCCGACGCTGATCAGCAGTGCCAGCCACAGCGGCATCAGCCGCTGCAGCAACCCGTGGGCGCTGATGCTGATCGGCACCACCCCCAGCAGTCCGTAGCTCAAGGGCATCAGCAGCACCAGCAGCCGCGGCAGGGTGTTGAGCCAGTGCAGGCAGCCCTCGAGCAGGGCCAGCCGTTGCCCCAGCCCCAGGCCGCCCTGGCGCAGCGGGCCCTGGGGAAGGCGCAGGCTCTGCAGGGTGCCGGCGGCCCAGCGCTGCCTCTGCCGCACAAAATCGAGCAGGGTCTCGGCGGCCAGCCCGGCGCTCAGCGGGTCGCCCAGATAGCGCACCTGCCAGCCGCGCCCAAGCAGCGCAATGCCGGTCACGAAATCTTCTGACAGCGCGGCTTCGACAAAGCCCCCCACCTGCTCGAGGGCCTGGCGCCGGGCCACGAACGACGTGCCTGCACACACCACGGCCCCCCAGGCGCTACGCACCGGTTCGATCCAGCGGTAAAAGTTGTCTTCGTCGGGCAGCATCCAGCGCTCCATCGCCAGGTTCCGCATCAGCGGGTCGGCGTTGAAGAACACCTGGGGCGTCTGCACCAGGCCCACATGGGGGTCGGCCAGCAGGCCGATGGTGCGCTCCAGGAATTGCGCCTGCGGCACAAAGTCGGCGTCAAACACTGCCACCAGCTCACCGCTGCTGGCCGCCAGGCCGGCGTTGAGGTTGCCGGCCTTGGCGTGGCGTCGCTCGCGCCGGCTCAGATAGCGGCAACCGTGGCGTTCGGCCAGCGTGCGCACCTCGGGCCGATCGCTGTCGTCGAGCACCCACACCGTTGTGTAGGGGTAATGCAGGGTGCTGCAGCCCAGCAGGCAGCGCTTCAGCACCGCCAGCGGTTCGCCGCAGGTGGGCACCAGCACGTCGACCCGGGGGCGCCAGCTGCTGTCGCGCCACTTGGCTTCTGCGGCATCGGCCGCGGCACGGTCATCGTCAAAGCGGCGCCAGCTGAGCAGCAGCGGCAGCATGCCGCTCAGCAGCAGCCAGGCTTCGGCGGCCAGCAGCAGCCAGCTCAGGCCCGTGCTCAGCGGGGTGGCCAGGTTGAGGCTGGCCGTCACGCGCCAGTGCAGGTAGCCCAGCGTGAGCGCCGCCAGCGCCAGCAGCACGCCGCGGCGCGCCCATGGACCATAGGTCTGTTCGGGCCAGCGGCTCAGCAGGACGATCGCCAGCAACAGCAGCCAGGGCCAGATCAACGACAAGGGAGCCCTGCAGCAGTGGCGAGACCTCGTCACAGTAGGAAGAGGCCAGTGGCGGCAGTGCCGATGGCAACCAGCAACGGCACCCCCGGTCTGACCTTGGTGGGGGTGGGTCCTGGCGATCCGCAGTGGCTGACGGTCGCGGCCGTCAAGGCCATCGAGGCCGCCACCGTGGTGGCTCACCCGGTGGCACGCGAGGGGGCGACCGGCATGGCGGCCACCATTGCGGCGCCCTGGGTCGCAGCGTCGCAGCGGCAGCTGCCGCTGCTGTTTCCGATGGTGAGCGAGGCCGCACCGCGCGTCGCCGCCTGGCATGCCGCCGCTGATGCCCTGGCGGCCCAGGTGGCCGCAGGCGAGGCTGTGGTGCTGCTATGCGAGGGCGATGCCTCGCTGTTTGCCAGCAGCAGTTATGTGTTGCTGGCCCTCGCCGAGCGGCATCCCGCCTGTCCGGTGCGGGTGCTCCCGGGGGTCACCTCTGTGGCTGCGGCGGCTGCGGCGGGAGCCTGGCCGCTGGCACTGCAGGGCGAAGGGCTGCTGATTCGCCCGACCCCCGAGAGCGCCGCAGACTTTGAGGTCTTGCTCGACTGGGCGGCAACCAGCAGCACCACCCTGGCCCTGCTCAAGCTGGGCCGTCGCTGGAGTTGGGTACGACCTCTGTTGGAGACCCGAGGCCTGCTTGATCAGGCGTTGTTTGCCCAGCGGGTGGGCTGGCCCGATCAGTTGCTGGCGCCCGCCGCGGCGGTGCCGGCCAGCGAGCAGGCCTACTTCTCGCTGCTGCTGATCCGCCTGGGCTGGCCGGCGGTGCTGCCCTGAAGCAGGCCCTCGGCCGCCCCCGCCAGCAGTGCCAGGGCCTCGGCAGGCGTGGGGGCACGCATGAGGTCGTGGCGCAGTTGGGGTGCACCGGCAAAGCCTGTGCATAGCCAGCCCATATGCTTGCGGGCGATCAGCAGGCCGTGATCGCCACGGGCCATCACCAGGGACTGCAGCTGCTCGGCCGCCAACGCCAGCCGTTCGGCGGCGCCGGGCGTGGCCACAACGGGCTGCCCCGCCAGGGCCGCGGCGATCTGCCCCACCAGCCAGGGGGCGCCCATGGTGCCTCGCCCCACCATGACCCCGTCGGCCCCGGTGGCTGCAAAGCAGGCCAGGGCATCGGCGGAGGTGTTGATGTCGCCGTTGGCGATCACCGGAATGGCCAGCGCCCGTTTGACTGCGGCGATGGCACCCCAGTCGGCGCGGCCCTTGAACCCCTGCTCGCGGGTGCGGCCGTGCAGCGTGAGCAGCTGGGCGCCGGCGGCCTCGAGCCGGCGGCACCAGCTGATCGCCTCGCTGCCGTCGCACCAGCCCAGCCGCGTCTTGACCGTGACAGGGATCTGAACCGCCGCGGCCACGGTCTCAACGATGCGGGCGGCCAGCTCGGGGTTGTTGATGAGCCCGCTGCCGCCGCCCTTTCTGGCGATCTTTCTGACCGGGCAGCCCATGTTGATGTCGATCAAATAGGCGCCGGCGGCTTCGGCGCGGCGTGCCGCATCGGCCATGGCGGTGGGCCGGTGGTCAAACAGCTGCACGCCGATGGGCCCGGCCTCCTGGGCCAGCTCGGCAACCTTGTGGGTGCCATGGCCCAGCTCGAGGCTGCTGGCGTTGACCATCTCGGTGAACAGCAATGCCTCGGGCGCCCAGCGGCGCACCAGTGCACGAAAGATGCGATCGCTCACCCCCGCTAGCGGCGACTGCAGCACCCGGATGTGCAGCGTGCGCGACGTGCCGTTGCCCGGCAGGTGCAGCCCCCGTTGCCCGCTGGCGCGGTTCGGTTGCCATGGGGCCTGGACCATGGAGCCCAGATTGCCTGACCACTGGGCCAGGCCAGGGTCAGGGCTGACTGCCAGCCACTGACTGGGAGCCACTGACTGGGAGCCATTGACTGGAAGCCACTGACTGGCGAACACCGTCCCTCGGCTGTCCTGCTTTGGCAGGGTTGTTTCAATTGGGATGTCTCAATTGGAATGTCTCAATTGGAATGTCTCGATCGTGACCGTCGGCTGGGATGCCCCGGTGGTGATTACATGGCATCACTGCCAAGGGCCTTCGGAACCGGAGCCACGCCCCACCCATGGCGCACGTTCAGAACGCCAACGCGCCCGTTGCCTATCCCCTGAGCCGCGCGCTGCTAGATGCGGTGCTGGCCGACCGCGTCAGCGATCGCTTCGTGTGTGAACTGATCTGGCCGCGCCTGGGGTATGAGCAGGATGGCTCCGGCACCTGGTGCGCGGGCCCGGCTGCGGCCGCGCTGTGGCTGGAGTCCTTCCCGATCGAGCCGCAGTTCATAGCCCAGCGGCCGCCGAGTGTGGCCCTGACCCGCGCGATCGCCAGTGAGCACAAGCAGCTGCTCAAGGAGCAACTGGGCTTCGGGGGCTACACGATCGACGAGCTGTATCCGCGGCGCACCCGCAGGGCCACGGCCGTCAACTGGCTGCTGGCCCACCTGGCCGCGCGCGCTGAACCCCTGGCCGACTGCGGCCCACTGCCGACCTTGCTGACGGTGCCAGCCGATCCGGTGGTGGGTCATCCGGGCGATCTGCCGGTCAGCTGAGCGGGCAAACTTTCGCTCAGATCAGGCCAGGTCGGCTGTGGCGGAGCGCGGCAAACACAGCCGACGCAATAGCAGGGGGATAAAGATTACAGGGTTGACGCATTTGTACCATTGACGCATTGTCGTAGATTTCTATAATTTTAATGCGCTTTTCTGATTGCCTTTGATTTCTCTGGATGAATTGGAAGCCTTGGATCTGGCCCTCTGGCTGCGCACAGGTCAGGCCGCAGGTCAGGCCATGCACTGCAATCAGTCAACGGTGTCGCGCCGTATTCGCCGTGTGTTGGAGGCCTTCAACGGCAAGATCTGTCGCGATGATCGGGGCCTTTATGTGCAGTCAGAATGCGATGATCTGTTGATCATGGAGCGACAGATTCATCAGTTGCATCGGTTGGGAAGCAATGGACCTATCCGCATCAATCTTCCAGTCTGGAGTCATCGGCAGATTCGTGATCTCCTGGGTGAGCATGAGATCTGCAGCAACCCAGAAGACGACTTTTGTTGTGACAATCCCCTGCAATTGTTGCGGTCCCATGTGATTGACGCCTGTGTGCTGACGCCAACCCAGATGCTTGGCGAATCTTCAGATGATCTGGTCCAAATTGATTTGTATTCCGTCCCGATTCATCTGTATTGCCTGGTCGATCGCGCCATGGATCTGGCTGTGGACGATCTCGGGGATCCGTTGGAGCTGGTGGCCACGGGCGGGCTGGCGTTGGCGTCGTTTTTGCCGCTGTCGTGCAAGCGCTCCTCCCACCAGCGTTTCAAGAAACTAGTCGCTGGATTGAGGCGCCCAAAGGCTCGTCACCCTGTAGGCCACAGGCCCCCAGAGCGCAGACCCGCAGAGCGCAACCATCGGCTGACCTTTGCAACGCCGGTCATGGCCCGCTTGCTGCCCGGCGCGATACAGCTGCGCCATGACCTGCAATGGCCCTACAGCGAGAGACTGGTGGTGCTGCGGTCCCTGGTCGACCAGCCGCGCATCCACCGGCTGATCAGCGACATCACCAACAGCCTGGGGGTGTTGACCCAGACGTTGGCGGCAACCGGGGTGGTGGCCTGTGCCGATCGGGCGCCTTAGCCTGAATTGATTGGCAATGCCCTCTCCATGTTTGTTGACCAGTTGCCGTCGGTCACGTTCAGAACCCGGGTGCGAGATGCCTCGATCCCGGGCGACAATCCGTTTCGCTGGCAGGACCGCACGACCGAGGAGGTGTTCGCCGGGCGCCGCAGCATTCTGTTTTCGCTGCCGGCCGCGTTTTCGCCGACCTGCTCGGACCAACATGTGCCGCGTTACGAGGCCCTGGCCGGGTCGTTCAAGGCCCTGGGAATCGACCAGATCGTTTGTGTGGCAGTGAATGACGCCTTCGTGATGTTCCAGTGGGGCAAAAAGGTCGGCGTTCAGCAGGTGCAGTTGTTGCCCGATGGCAACGGCGAGTTCACCCGCCTCATGGGCATGCTGGTCGATCGCTCGAAGCTGGGCATGGGGCTGCGCTCCTGGCGCTACTCGCTGCTGCTGGATGGCCTGCGTATTGAGAAGGCCTTTGTCGAAGCCGGGCTAGCTGACAATGCCCCCAGCGATCCGCTGGAGGTTTCGGATGCCGACACGATGCTGGCCTACCTGCAGCGGCGTTGAGCTGCCGCCGGCCTGTAAGGTCACACCACGACAGTTGTTGCGATAAGCGGTTTTGGCGCTTCCGGTTGTGGCCATCATCGGCCGCCCCAATGTGGGCAAATCGACTCTGGTCAATCGGTTGTGCCGCAGCCGTGAGGCGATCGTGCACGACGAACCCGGAGTCACCCGCGATCGCACCTACCAGGAGGGCTTCTGGCGCGATCGCACCTTCATGGTGGTTGACACCGGGGGTCTGGTGTTTGACGACGACAGCGAGTTTCTGCCCGAGATCCGCGAACAGGCCAACCTGGCCCTGGCTGAAGCCTCGGTAGCCCTGGTCATCGTCGATGGCAAACAGGGCTGCACCGCGGCCGACGAGGCGATCGCCGTGTGGCTGCGCGGCCACAAGGTGCCGGTGTTGCTGGCGGTCAACAAGTGCGAGTCGCCCGAGCAGGGGCTCTCGATGGCGGCCGAGTTCTGGGGCCTGGGCCTGGGTGAGCCCCAGCCGATCTCGGCGATCCACGGGGCTGGCACGGGCGATCTGCTCGATCAGGTCATCAGCTTTTTGCCGCCGGCCCGTGATGACGGGGCCGAAGCGGCGATTCAACTGGCGATCATCGGCCGCCCCAATGTGGGCAAGTCGAGCCTGCTGAATGCGATCTGCGGTGAGAAGCGGGCGATCGTCAGCCCGATCCGCGGCACCACCCGTGACACGATCGACACCACGATCGAGCGCGAGGGCAAGACCTGGAAGATTCTTGACACCGCGGGCATCCGCCGTAAGCGCTCGGTCAACTACGGCCCCGAGTTCTTCGGCATCAACCGCAGCTTCAAGGCGATCGAGCGCAGCGACGTGTGCGTGCTGGTGATCGACGCCCAGGATGGCGTCACCGAGCAGGACCAGCGCCTGGCGGGCCGCATCGAAGAGGATGGCCGCGCCTGCGTGGTCGTGGTCAACAAGTGGGATGCCATTGAAAAGGACTCCCACACCATGCCCGCCATGGAACGGGAGCTCAGGGCCAAGCTCTACTTTCTCGACTGGGCGCCGATGCTGTTCACGTCGGCCCTGAGCGGCCAGCGGGTTGAGGCGATTTTCCCGCTGGCGCTGCTGGCGGTGGAGCAGCACCGCCGCCGCGTCAGCACCTCGGTGGTCAACGAAGTGCTGACCGAGGCCCTGAGCTGGCGCACGCCCCCCGCCACCCGCGGCGGCCGCAGCGGCAAGCTCTATTACGGCACCCAGGTGGCCGTCAGGCCCCCCAGCTTCACCCTGTTTGTCAACGATCCCAAGCTCTTCGGCGACACCTACCGCCGCTATGTGGAGCGCCAGATCCGCGAGGGGCTGGGGTTTGAGGGCACGCCGATCAAGCTGTTCTGGCGGGGCAAGCAACAGCGCGACGCCGAGCGCGACCTGGCCCGCCAGCAGAACCGCAGCCGCTGATCAGCCATGGACTGGCTGCGTCAGCTGCCGATCGGACAGTATGTCGATGGCTCGGGCAGCTGGCTGGTGCGGCTTGATCCGCGGCTCAAGCTCGCCTGGACCGTTGCCTTTCTGGTGACCCCCATTTTGGCGGGGCCGCTGTGGCGCCTCGCCCTTGTGGCGCTGCTGCTGTTGCTCACGGCCTGCAGCGGCCTACCGCTGCGGCTATGGGGCCGGGGGGTGGCGCTGCTGCTGGCCGTGGCCCTGGCCCTGGGGCTGCTGGCGGCGGTGCTGCCCACCGGCAACCTGCCGGCGGCGCCGCTGCAGCGGCCGCCGGCCGAGCTGCGACTCGAGCCCGGTCGACCCCAGGACCCATCGCCCGAACGCAGCGGTGCCGCCTGGCAGCTGCTGCGGCTGGGGCCCCTGCAGATCACCCGCCGTTCGCTCGAGCTGGGCATCAGCGGTGGCACACTGCTGTTCACCCTGGTGCACAGCGCCAACCTAATGCTGCTGACCACCCCACCCGAGCAGCTCGTGTGGGCGATCAGCTGGTTGCTGGCGCCGCTAGGGAGGCTGGGGCTGCCGGTCGAGCGGTTGGGCTTCCTGCTGCTGCTGGCTCTGCGCTTTCTGCCGCTGGTGCAGGAAGAGCTGCAGAACCTGCTGCGCGCCCTGGCCACCCGGGCGGTGGTGCTCAAGCGGCTGGGGCTCAAGGGGGGGCTGGCCCTGGTGCTGGCAGTCGGCGAACGGTTGCTGGCCAACGTGTTGCTGCGGGCCGAGCAGGGGGCCGATGCCCTGGTCGCCCGCGGCGGCCGCTGGCTCGACCCGATGGCGCTGCACCAGGTCCAGGCCGGTTGCGGCCGCCTCAATGGCGGCGCCACCGTTGCACTGCTGTTACTGATGGTGTTGCGCTGGAAACTCGGTGATCTTTAATGGCCAGATCTGGATGGCGCAGCGGCGCCCTGTGAATTGAGCGCAGAGCGTTATCTCAACCATCCCACCTTTGGCATGCTCTACCGGGTCGCGACAGCCGGTGAGGGCAGGGATCTCTACGCGACCCTCTACGCCCAGCGCATCTTTTTTGTGGTGTCGCTGCAGCAACGGGGCGCCACCTTTGAGGTGGTGCCGCTCATGGATGCCCGCCACCTGGCCGAGCAGAACCTCACGAGGGCCCGGCGCGAGAGCCCCGAAGCCCACGCCCATTGGCGCCAGTTGTTTGACCAGACGTTCATGTGAACAGTGATCCGGGTGCCCCCCTGGCGGCACGGCTGCAGCAGATTCGCGCCCAGCTCCCGCCAGGCACCGCGCTGCTGGCGGTCAGCAAGGGGCATGACGCCGGCCTGATCCGGCAGGCGGTGGCCCTGGGGCAGCGCAGCTTCGGTGAAAGCCGCCTGCAGGAGGCCCAGGCCAAGCAGGCTCTGCTGGCCGATCTGGAACCGCTCGACTGGCATTTCATCGGCCGGCTCCAGGCCAACAAGGTGCGGCCGGTGCTGCGCAGCTTCGGCACGGTCCATGCGATCGACAGTCTGGCGCTGGCCCAGCGGGTGGCGCGCATCGCCGCCGAGGAAAACCGGGCACCCCAGCTGTTCTTTCAGGTCAAGTTCTTGCCCGATGCCGGCAAGGGGGGCTTCAGCCCCGAGGAGCTGCAGCAGCTTTGGTCCCAGCTGCGCGATCTGGCCCCGGCGCGGCCGGTCGGGCTGATGACGATCACCCCCCTGGGCCTCAGCCCCCAGCAGAGCCGGGCGGTGTTTGAGTCCTGCCGCGCCCTGGCTGATGCCTGCGGCCTGCCCGGCTGCTCCATGGGCATGAGCGGCGACTGGCAGCAGGCGGTGGCCGCCGGCAGCACCTGGGTGCGTATCGGCAGCGGCCTGTTCGGCAGCAGGGTGCTCAGCAACGACATACTCAGTAACGACATGCTCAGCAACGACCTGCGTGGGAGCCGCCCGTTGGCTGAATGACAACAGATCGCCCGCTGAAACCCTTGCCGCGCTATCTCTGAGACGCTATTTAGGGTCCAGGGACCTTGAGGTTTGCTTCGTGTCGTTGTTCTCCCGCCTTCGCGCTGTCGTCTCTGGTGATGACTACTACGACGGCGACTTTGATGACGAGCTCGACTATGACGGTGGCGATCTCAATGAGCCCGCTCCCGTCTCCAGCAGCAGCGCCCTGGCGCCCCTGAGCGAGTTCAGAAGCGACGATCCCTTTGCTGGCACCAACGTGATCGGCATGCCCGGCATCGCTACGGCCGCAGCCGAGGTCACGCTCATGGAGCCGCGCAGCTTTGATGAGATGCCCCGCGCGATCCAGGCCCTGCGCGAGCGCAAGACCGTGATCCTCAATCTGACGATGATGGATCCTGACCAGGCCCAGCGGGCGGTCGATTTTGTGGCTGGCGGCACCTTCGCCATCGATGGTCACCAGGAGCGCGTGGGCGAGAGCATCTTTTTGTTTGCCCCCAGCTGCGTGAATGTGACCACCACCGGCGGTGAGGAGACCACCTCCCCCACCGTGGTGAACCACAGCACCGGCAGCTTGGCCGAGCCCCAGGATGCGGCGCCCAGCCCGGCCTGGGGCCGTCAGGAGATGGCTGGCGCCCTGTGACCCCCAGCCTTGGGGTGGTGGGCCTGGGCCGCATGGCCCAGGCGTTGGTGCGTCCGTGGCTGCAGCTGGGCCTGGTGCACCCTGGGCAGCTGCAGGCGGTCGTAGCCAGTGACGCCTCGGCCAGCCGACTGGCTACCGATCTGCCCTGTGCCGTGGGCACCGATCCGGCACCGGCCTGGGGCTCCGACGTGGTGCTACTGGCGGTCAAACCCCAGCAGCTCGAGGCCGTGGCCGCCCAGCAGGCTGTCTACCCCGGCCCCACGGGGCGGTTGCTGGTGTCGGTGCTGGCGGGCGTGACCGTGGCGCGGCTCGAGAGCCTGTTTACCGGCTGGCGTTGCGTGCGGGCGGTACCCAACACCCCGGCGCTGGTGCGCAGCGGTCTCACCGGCCTGGCCTATGGCGCCGGCGTCGAACCGGATGATCGTCAGTGGCTCGAAGCACTGTTTGGCGCGGTGGGGGAGGTGCTCACCCTGCCCGAAGTCCAGCTCGATGCCTTTTTGGCGCTCACCAGCAGCGGCACGGGGTTTGTGGCGCTGGTGGTCGAAGCCCTGGCCGATGGCGCTGTGGCTGCCGGACTGCCGCGCGACCTGGCCCTGCGCCTGGCGCCCGCCACCCTGGCGGGCACCGCCGCCCTGCTGCAACAACAGCTGCTGCACCCCGGTCAGCTCAAGGACATGGTGAGCAGCCCGGGCGGCACCACCATCGCCGGCCTGCGGGCCCTTGAGCGCGGCGGCTTGCGCTCGGCCCTGATCGAAGCGGTGCTGGCCGCTGCTGAGCGTAGCCGCCAACTGGGTTGAGGCGAGATCGCCTGAGCATGCGATTGGAGCTTGGATCGGTGTGGGTGCTGTATGGTCCTGACGCAATCTCCTGGCTGAACGGTGACGTTGTCTGGCCGTCTCAATTGACCATAGACTTGTAGATAAGAGATGCAGAACCGTGGCTAGATCTACCCCCACAACCGGAATCGCGGGCCCCTACGGGATTCGCATCACATCCAAGAAGACCAGGCCAGAAGCCGGATTGATTTCGATCCCGGTCAAGCCTTTTTATCTGGATGCGACAACCAGGATCACGAATCTCAAGGCCTCTGCTACGGGATTTAATCTTTACC
>Ga0172372_10007202_pt1 | contig 14989 bp, 14 predicted proteins | sample LakKiv5m_2_FD_114544 | JGI IMG/M metagenome (GOLD analysis project Ga0172372, IMG submission 114544) | Freshwater microbial communities from Kabuno Bay, South-Kivu, Congo - kab_092012_9.5m | ecosystem: Environmental > Aquatic > Freshwater > Lake | place: Democratic Republic of the Congo...
ACATCCCAGCCCAAAGCCACATAGCGCGCGGCGGTGTCCTCGCTCTGCGACACCGGCGCCATCGCGTCGAGCGTCACATTGTAGGAATCATAAATGAGGATGAGGTTGTCGAGTTGGAGGTGTCCGGCCAGCGCGCAGGCCTCGCTGGCCACGCCTTCCTGCAGGCAGCCGTCGCCGGCCAGGCAGACGACCCGGTGGTCGAAAATGCGGTGCTCCGCCGTGTTGAAGCGCGCCCCGGACATCTTGCCGGAAACGGCCAGGCCGACCGCGTTGGCCACGCCCTGGCCGAGCGGGCCGGTCGTGCATTCGACGCCGGGGGTTTCGGCGAACTCCGGATGGCCCGGCGTGATGCTGCCGAGTTGGCGGAATTTTTTCACCTGCTCGAGCGGCAGATCGTAGCCGGCCAGGTGCAGCCAGCCGTAGAGGAACATGCTGCCGTGGCCGGCGGAGAGGACGAAACGGTCGCGGTTGAGCCAGCGCGGTTCGGCCGGATTGTAACGCAGCGCCGCGCCGAACAGCACCGCGCCGATCTCCGCGCAACCGAGCGGCAGGCCCAAATGGCCGGACTTGCAGGCGGCGACGGCGTCAATGGCCAGACCCCGCGCATCGCGCGCGGCCAACGAGAGGATTTCGTGCGGAAGACTCATGAAAACGCGTGATTTCGCCAGCCCCGCCCGCCGGCGGCAAGCAAACTCTCCCGTGCGCGGGAATTCTGATGCAACTTCAGGTCGTTTGCGCCAATCTGGACAGCGTTTTATGGATTCGATCACGGTGCGCATTCCGGCCACCAGCGCCAACCTCGGCCCCGGCTTCGACTGCCTCGGCGTCGCCCTCGACTTGTACAACCGCGTGACCGTCCGCCGCGGCGCCGCCGGGGCCGCCGACCGCATGGTCGACGAAGCCGCCCTCGCCTTTTTCGACGCCTCGCGCGCAGCCCCGTTCACGTTCGCTTGCGAAATCGGCGGCGACATCCCCCGGTCGCGCGGCCTCGGCAGCAGCGTGGCCGTGCGGCTCGGTGTGCTGCACGGACTCAACGCCCTCGCCGGCGGGGCGCTCCGGGCGGAGGAGCTCTACCGGATCTGCGCGCGACTCGAGGGGCACCCGGACAATGCGGCGCCCGCCGCCTTCGGGGGGTTCACCGCCGCGCGGCCGGACGGACTCCACTTCCGCTGCGACATCGCGCCCGAGGTGCGCTTCGTCGTGCTGGTGCCGGACCGTGAGGTCGACACGGACTCGTCGCGCGTGCAACTGCCGCGCGAAATTCCGCATGCCGACGCGGCCGTCAACGCCGCCCACACCGCGCTCATCACCGCCGCCTTCGCCACGCGGCAATACGAACTGCTCCGCGGCTCGATGTCCGACCGCTTGCACCAACCATACCGCGCGCGGAACATCCCGCACCTCGGGCCCGCCATCGCGGCGGGCGTGGCGGCCGGTGCGCTGGACGGCTACCTCAGCGGGTCCGGCTCGGCCGTGGCGTGCGTGACCACCGGCGACCCGGCGCCCGTCGCCGCCGCCATGCAGTCCGTGCTGCCGGCGGCACGCGTCCATTCGCTCGCCGCGGACAACCGGGGCGTGACCGTCGAGGCCTGACCATGCGGGTCATTCTCGAACGCTTCGAACGCTACGCGGTCGACGTCATCCTCGAACGGCGCGAAGGCGGACGCGCCAACGCGCTCAAGTTCGTCCTCGGCGGGTTCGCCCGCCTCTACGAACGCGCCGTGCAGACGCGCCTGGGACTCTACCGCCGCCGCCTCTTCCGCGCGCAGGAACTCGGGTGCCCCGTCGTCAGCATCGGCAACCTGACCGTCGGCGGCACCGGCAAAACCCCCGTGGCCGAAATGCTGGCGCGCGAATTGCAAAAGCGCGGACGCCGCGTGGCCATCCTCAGCCGCGGCTACAAGAGCGTCCCCCGGCCGTTCATGCAGCGGCTGCGCAACCGGCTCTCGAAGAACCTCGACCTGTTCCCGCCGCGCATCGTTTCGGACGGGAACCGGGTCCTGCTCGACTCGCGGCGCGCCGGCGACGAGCCGCACATGCTGGCCAAAAACCTGCCCGGAGTCTGCGTGCTGGTGGACAAGGACCGCGTCAAAAGCGGGCTCCACGCCCTGCGCCATTTCGACAGCGATCTGTTGCTGCTCGACGACGGTTTGCAATACCAGCGCCTGCGCCACCGTCTGGACATCGTGCTCGTCGACCGCCAGTCCCCGTTCGGCAACGAGCACCTCCTGCCGCGCGGCACCCTGCGCGAACCGCCGCGCAACCTGCGCCGTGCCTCTTACATCATCCTGACCAAATGCGGGCCCGAGCCCGACGGGCCCCTCCTCGCGCGCCTGCGCCGGCTCAACCCCACCGCGGCGATCATCGAATGCAACCATGCGCCGCGGCACTGGGAGGACATCCGGACCGGGGAAAAATTCCCGCTCGATCACCTGCGCGGACGCCATGTCGGCGCCATGAGCGGCATCGCCCGCCCGGAAAGTTTCGAGGAAGGCGTGCGCGAACTCGGCGCCATCGTCGAAATCACCAAGGCCTTCGCCGACCATCACCGCTTCACCAAAAAGGAAATCCTCCGCTTCCTCGAATGGTGCGACCGCCGTTCACTCGACGCTCTGGTCACGACGGAAAAGGATGCCGTCCGCTTCCCCGAGATCGATAATCCGCCCGTGCCCATGCTCTTCCTGCGCGTGGAAATCGAAATCCTCCGCGGCGGGGAGCACTGGGAGGAACTGCTCGGCCGTTTGTCCGGGCCGCCGGTCAAACGCGCCGGTGCCACACGTAGCGCTGCAACAGCACCTTGATCGTCGCCGTCAGCGGCACCGCCAGCAGCGAGCCGAGCAGGACGCCGAGGACCAGACTCCAGATCAGCACGGAGAGGATGACCGTGAGCGGGTGCAGGCTGACCGAATCCCCGACGACCCGCGGCGCGATGAAAAAACTCTCGAGGTTGCTCATGCCAACGAAAATCGCCGTGACGATGAGCGGATGCGTCCAGTCCCCGAACTGCGCCACCGCGATGAGCACCGCCGGAATCCAGCAGAGCGTCAGCCCGACGTAGGGAATGAGCGCCAGCAGGCCCACGGCCAACCCGATGAGCAGGGCGAAGTTGAGGCCCATGATGAACAACGCGGTGCCGATGAGCAGGCCGTCGATGAGGCTGACGGTGAACTGTCCGCGGAAATACCGCACGAGGTAGTTGTTGATCTCCTCGAGCAGCGAGGCCACCTCGTTGCGCAGCGGCGACTCGGGCAGCGGGATGTATTGCCGCCATTCCCGCGCGAAAGTCCCGGAGTCCTTGAGGAAGAAAAAGAGGAAGAGCGGCACGAGGAAAAGGCTCACGGCCACGCCGGCCACGCCGAGAAATCCGCCGACGCTGCGCTGCAGGAACCCGCCGACCGTGGCGAGGATCTCCGGAAGACGCTGCTGCAGCCACGCGATGACATTTTCGATGTAACCCGCGGCCCACGCCCACAATTCGTCGCGCACCGTGCGCTCCTCGCCCAGCACCGGCACCGGTTGCAGGCGCTGCTGCAGCCCGCGCACCCACTCGAGCGTGGCCATCATCAACTCCTGCCCGCGCGAGGCCTGCTCGGGCAAGGTGGCGCCGAATTGCGAAGTCTGCTGCCACAGGACCGGACCGACCCACAGGCCGATGCCGGTGAAACCCAGCCCGATGAGCAGGAAGAGCAACAGCACGGCCCACGTGCGGCCCATGCCGAAGGAGCAGAATCTGTCCACCACCGGTCCGAGCAGATAAGTCAGGATGACCGCGGCCACGATGGGAATGAGCAGCGGTTGCAGGAACGCCGCGGCCTCGACCACGAGGAGGATCACCCCGGCGATGACGCCGACCAGCACCACCACGGCCAGGGCCGTCAGCGCCGCATACCAGAACTGGCGCTGCCAGGGGGCCGGCGGGAGCGGTTCGGTGGCCATGACGCGCACTTTGTCCGAAGGGCGGCACGCTGGAAAAGCAAATCTTCCGGCGTCCGGCGCCCTTCACGCCCCGTCTTTGCCGAGAATCTCGAGGTAGGAGCGGCCGACCGGACGCGTCGCGTTGTCCGGCGCGAACTTCTCGATGCGCATCTGCTTGAGCATCCACTGGCCGTCGATGCGCTGGCCCGACACCACCTCGAACCGCCGCAGCAACTTCCCTTCCCAATCGAACCCCTCGATGCGCAGAAGCGCGCCGCTGGCGCGGTCGAGCCAGACGCGCACCACGGCGAATTCCGAGCCGCGGCGCCCCGGACGCAATTCGATCTTCCACGCGCCCCGTCCGCGCACATTCTCCCCGCCGAGCAAACGCGCGTCCGGCCAGTAAAGGAAACCCAGCGAAAGATCCTCGACCGTGACCGGCGCGCCGTCGGCCACGGGTTCCTGCATGCCGCGGCGCAGCGACCGGCCTTTCGCGTCATGGACCTCCGAGGAATCCTCGTCGAGACGCACCTCGTAAACGCGCTCCGGGTTCTCGAACGCGAAGCGCAGTTTGCCGAAGTCGACTTGCAGGGCGAAGGGCGCGGACTGCGCGCCCGAGCGGAGCCGTCCGCGCACGGACGCCTGCTGCTGGGTCGAGGCCATCCGCGCCGTCTTGAGCAGTTCCTGCGGGTCCGGGTCCGCCGCCAGCCCGCGAACAGGCGCCAGCACCAGCAAAGCCGCCAAAGCAAGCAGGGCTCCCCGCTCCCCGCTCGAAGCTCCACGCTCCCTGCTCTTCCTTCCTTGTCTCATGACGTCACGCGTTCGACACTATCACACGTGCCGGGCGCGCTCGACCAACAACTGTTTTTCTTCCTCAACGCCGACCGGGGACTCCCTTGGTTGGACAAAGCGTGGGCCGTCCTCTCGAGCTTCGATTTCTGGCTGCCCGCCTTCATCCTGGCCGGCCTGCTCGTTGCGTGGCGCGGCGGTTTCCGCGCCCGCGCCATGCTCGCCTGCCTCCTGCTCTCCGTCGGCCTCATGGAGGGCGGCATCATCAATCCGCTCAAAAAAACCATCGGACGCCAACGGCCGCTCGATTCGCTGGCCGACGCGCGCTCGGTCAGCCTCGCCCCGGTCGAACCAAAATTGCTGGCCCTGGCCGAACCGCTGAAAATCAAGCCGGGTGATCCGTCGGACCCGCCGGCCGTCGGCAAATCGCTGCCCTCCGGCCATACCTCGAACATGTTCTGCTTCGCCACGGTCCTGACCGTCTTCTACCGCGCGCGGGGCGCGTGGTTCTACCTGCCCGCGGCGCTCGTCGCCCTGTCGCGCGTCGCCACCGGATCGCACTGGCCGTCGGACATCCTCCTCAGCGCCCTCGGGTCGGTGGCCGTCACGCTCGCCCTGCTCTCGCTGTATGCGTGGCTCTGGCGCCGGTTCGCGCCGCGCGTGGCGCCGCGGCTCGCGGCCGGACATCCCGAATTGATCGCGACAACATGAACCCGCGTTACCTCCTGCTGGCGCTGCTGGCTTTGGTCACTCTCCTGCGCTGGCTCTGGCTCGCCCCGCAGGACCTTTCGCCGGCCGGCTCCTACCTCGCCCTCTGCGGCTACACGCCGTCGGTCGCCTACTTCGACGGACCCGGCGGCACGGCGGTCTGCGCGGCGCTCGGCACGCGCTGGGCCGGGGCCGGCGCGCTCGGCGCCGCTTTGCTCTGGCCGGTCTTCGCCGTGCTCGCGACCTTCGCGCTCTATCATCTGGTCGCGCCCTTCTCCGGCGCCCGCGCCGCCACCGCCGCCGCCGTGCTGCTCAACCTGCTGCCGGCTTTCAACACGGCCGCGGTCACCCCGACCTGCGCGCTGCCGCTCACCCTCTGCGCCCTCGCGTTCGCGGCCTGCGCCTGGCGCGCCGTGGATACCTCTTCGCTGGCGTGGTGGTGCGCGGCCGGACTCTGCGCCGCAGCCGGACTCCTCTTCGACTACCTCGCGTGGTTTTTCCTGCCCGCGCTGCTTGTCGTCCTGCTGGCCTCGCACCGCTGGCGGACCGCTCTGCTCCGGCCGGGATTCTGGCTGGCCGCCGTGCTGCCGCTCGCCGTCTTCGCGTGGCTGCTAATGTGGAATGCGGACCACGGCTGGGTGCATTTCATCGGCGGGACGTGGCAAACGGCCACCTCCCTCGGCCTGCGCCCGTTGCCCCGCGGTCTGGCCGACGCCGCGACCGGCCTTTCGCCGCTCGTGTTTGCGGCGCTCGCCGCAGCCCTGTTCGTCGCCCTGCACGAAGTGCGGGCGGCCCGCCGGGTGAAATTCCTCGCCATCCCCGCCCTCCTCGCCGCGCTGATCGCGCTTTACCTTCTCCTGCGCGGCGAACCGGCGCAGGCAGCCGGATTGACCGCCGCCGCCCTCGCCCTTCCCCTGCTCGCCCGCCTTCCCGTGCCCCCCGCGGCGCTCGCCGCGGTCTGGGCCAGTGCCGCGCTGTGGACCGCCGCGTCGCTCGCGTCGACCCGCCCCTCCGCCCCGTCGATCACCCCGGCGGTCGTGCGCGAAATCGAAGCCCTGCGCGCCGCGCAGACGACCGATCCCGCGGCCCCGGTGTTTCTCGTGGCCCGCGATGCCGCGCTCGCCTCCGCGCTCGCGCTGCATCTGCCGGACACCTCGTTCGTCGCGCCCGGACACCCGCCGGTCTATGTTGTCGAATCGCCCTACGCCGACAGCCAATACGCGCTCTGGCCGCGGTATGACCAATTTGTCGATGCGCCGCCGCCGGCCGCCGACGCGGCCCCGGATCCGTTCACCGAGCAGGACGGCGCCAATCCGTTCATGGCGCGGTCCGTCCTCTACATCACCACGCAAACGCCCGACGCCCTGCCGCAAGCCATAACCGCCGCCTTCGCCGGGCACCGCCTGCTGGCCGAAATCACCACCCCCTCGGGCGAAATCCTGCGGGTCTATCTTTGCTCGGAATACGAGACGCTGCCGCTTTGATGCAGGGCGCGGGGCAGCGCGGCGGCGCGCTTCTCGCTCAAGGCAGCATCTCGAACCCCGCCTGCCGGAAATGACGATCCGTGGTCAGGGCCTCCCGCAGGTTTTCCCGCGTCATCAAGGCGAAGCTGGTGCAGTCCGTGAAAGAAAACTCCTTGTCGTCGTAACGGAAAAACCACGAAAAAGCGCTTTCGCGCAGCTCGGGGTCGACGGGCACCGCCACCAACCGGCGGCTTGACGAAACCCGCTGCCACCATGCGCGCGCCGCGGGCAGGCCCAGCCGCAACCGGAGCAAGGTGAGGGTCTCGTCTATGACATAATCGGTGGTGAGCAGCACCGCCCCGGCCCGCAGACGCGCATCGCGGCAGGCAACGCTTTTCGCGTGGGCCGGATCACTGCGGTCGGCACAAGCCACCCACCCCGCCGTATCGACAAAAAGATGACTCACGCGCCGTAAAGCAGGCGGTCGTGATCCGCCGCCCGCAACCCGTCGCTGGAAGCACCGACCCCGGACCACGCGTAGAGCGGATCCTCGGCCAAGGGCGGAAGATCCACCGGGACCGGCCCGGGCGGCGACAACTCGAAAGCCGGACGACTGCGGTGGAGCACGAGATAGCGCTGACCGCGCCGCACGCTTTCCACCACACGGGGCATCTCCTCGCGTAGTTGGCGCGTGTTGATGATTTCGATCGGGGCCTTCATGATCATCTCAAGATAAACATGGCGCTCCGGCCGTCAAGCGGCGGGGCCGCCGCTTGTGCCTTTTGGCTTCAACCGCTCCCGCCCAGGGCTCAGGTCTGGAAGCGTGACGCGCCTCCCGCGGCAGGCTAGAGTTTCCGCCCCATGTCCAAGCCCAAGGTCCTTGTCTCCGATCCCATCTCGCAAACCGGCGTCGATGCCCTCGCCGAGGGCGGATTGCTGGACGTGACTTTTTCCCCGGGGCTCCCGCACGCGGAACTGCTCGAAATCATCCCCGACTACACCGCCCTCGTGGTGCGCAGCCAGACCAAGGTCGGCGCGGATGTCATCGCCGCGGCGAAAAACCTCAAAGCGGTCGGCCGGGCCGGCGTCGGGGTGGACAATGTCGATGTCGACGCCGCCACCAAACGCGGCATCGTCGTCATGAACACCCCCGGCGGCAACACGGTGTCCACCGCCGAGCACGCCTTCTCCCTCCTCGTTTCGGTGGCCCGCAAAATCCCGCAGGCCGACGCCAGCGTGAAATCCGGCCAATGGGACCGCAAAAGTTTCCAGGGCGTCGAACTCAACGGCAAAACCCTCGCCATCCTCGGCATGGGCCGCATCGGCGCCGAAGTGGCCAAGCGCGCCCTCGCCTTCGGCATGCGCGTGCTGGCCTACGACCCGTATCTTTCCGAGGCCCGCGCCAAAACCCTGCAGGTCGAACTCGTGGAAAACCTCGAGGACGCCCTCCCGCACGCGGATTTCGTCACCATGCACATGCCGCTGACCGACGAAACCAAACACATGCTCGACGCGGCCCGCTTGGCCAGGCTGAAAAAAGGCGCACGCATCGTCAATTGCGCGCGCGGCGGACTGATCGATGAAAAAGCGCTGGCCGACGCCCTCGCCGCGGGCCACGTGGCCGGCGCGGCCATCGACGTGTTCGAGCAGGAACCGCCCGCGGGCGACAACCCCCTGCGCCACGCGCCCAACGTCGTCTTCACCCCGCACCTCGGCGCCTCCACGGCCGAAGCGCAGGAAAGCGTCGGCATCGAGATCGCCCACGCCATCCGCGCCGCCCTCCTCGACGGCACGATCAACAACGCGGTCAACGCCCCGAGCGTCGATGCCAAGACGCTCGCCGTCCTCGGGCCCTACCTCCGCCTCGGCGAAAGCCTCGGACGCTTCGTCTCGCAGATCGCGCCCAAACGCTGCGGCGTCCTGCGCGTCGTCTACAGCGGCAAAGCCCGCGACCTCGACACCACGCCGGTCACGCGCTCCGTCCTCAAAGGCTTCCTCGCGCACATCAGCGGGAACGAAGTCAACGAAATCAACGCCCCCGGGCTCGCGCAGAACCTCGGACTCCAAGTCGTCGAATCGCGCGTCAGCGACAGCGCGGAATTCAGCGACCTCATCGAGGTCATCGCCGAGGACTCCGGATCGAAGGCCTCCGCGGCGGGGACGTTTTTCGGACCCAAACCGCGCGTCGTCACGGTCAACGGACGCCACATCGAAGCCCAACCCGAAGGCGTCCTCCTGCTCCTCGAGAACAAAGACCGCCCCGGCATTGTCGGGCACATCGGCACGCTGCTCGGACAGCACCGCGTCAACATCGCCAGCATGTCGCTCGGACGCGACCAGGCCGGCGGCATGGCCCTCACCGTCCTCAACCTCGACTCGGCACCGGACGACAAGGTCATGCAGGAACTGCTCTCCGACCCGGATATCGTCAGCGCCCGCACCCTCCGGCTCTGATCCGCTGCCGGCGGCGCGTTGCGTCTTTCTTCCCGTTCCCGCGGGCCCTAACCTCGCCCGCGTCCATGGAAAACCTCGCCGAATACCTCAAGGTCTTCATCGCCGTCTTCGTCCTCGTCAATCCCCTCGAAGGCATCCCGATCTATCTCGCGCGCACGCAAGGCCTCTCCAATGCGCAGCGACTGGCCGTCGCGCGGACCACGTCCGTCGCCGTGGCCGTCATCCTGTGGGTCGCCCTCGCTGTCGGCCATGTGGTCCTGCAGCTGCTCGGCATCAGCGTCGGGGCCTTCACCCTCGCCGGCGGGATCATCATTTTCCTCATCGCGCTGAAAATGGTCCTCGGACCCTCCGGCGGCGACCTCGGCGGCAGCGGCCCGGCCGACGGCAGTTTCGCCATCGTGCCGCTCGCCATCCCGCTCCTCGCCGGACCCGGACCAATCAGCAGCGTCATCGTCTACGCCAGCAAAGGCGTGACCGGCCGGGGTGCCTCGTTCGGCGATGACCTCGTGCTGGCCGGCATCATCTTGGTCGTCGCCCTCGCCACCTTCCTCTCGCTGGCTGTGGCCGACCCCGCCCGCCGCCTGCTCGGCGACACGGGGATCAATGTCTTCACCCGCATCTCCGGCCTTCTTGTCGCCGCCATCGCCGTCGGCCTCGTCCAGGAAGGCCTCGGCATGCTCTACCCGCAACTCGCCCGATGATCGGCGCCCCCTGCCGGGCGCGCAGCCCGGGGTTGGAACGGTCAAAAAAAGGCTGTCGTCGCTCGCTGTTTCGGCGCCGGGGACGGTGCCGCTACATCCAACTGTAACGTCGGCGTCCGCCTCAGAATCGACGGGTTCGCGGCTCAGACCGGCAACAGCGGTTCGCCCGCCGGCACGTCGTCCGGTCGGTAACGCTCCCGCGCCCGCGCCGCGGAAACCGCCGGCACGCTCTGCCGCACAACCGGCACGTCGGCCCACACCTCATCGCGCGGCTGTCCATCATCGTTCGCGCGGCGGCGGTAGGCTTCAATGCGCACGCGGCCCGGCGGACGCAACCCGACGATCGATTTGAGGTCCTTGATGACCCGGCGGCGCGTCGGCCAGAAAAACATGACGACCAACAGGGCCGACAAAACGACCACCGCCGAGGTCTCCGGCAAAGCCGTGATCGTGAAGGTGAACCCGGCCCATTCGGTGTCCAGGGAACGGAAAATATTCTCGAAGAGGAAAAATTGGCCGGCGGGCTGCCCCGTGCCGAAATCACGCAGGGTCTTGGACATCACTTGAAGCGGAACGAACACCTGCCCGGCTTGGCCGGCGCGGTGGAGGGTGCCGCCCGATAAGGTGACGGTCGCCGCACCCGTGGCCAAGTCGCCGTGCGCGGATAAACACCCTTCGACTTTGCCCGGCGCGGGGGCGTCCGCCGCGTGCAACCCGGCGGCGGAAATGAAGATAACTACTCCGGCCATAACCAGACCGGACAGCTGGGCGATGGAAAGATGGGACGTGGGCAGGTGGGTCATGACAACAAATTACTTTTCGGGCGATTTCTCGATCGGATTTCCAGCGGGTGCCCAAGCGATCCTGATCGAGAATATGTAAATGTTAGGCATAATTCGCAGAATGGCAAGACATTTCCCGCCACCCAAAAAATTGTTGCCTACCGCTGGCCTGCCCTGCCCCTGGATCGCGTTCAGTCCGGTTGTCATCAGCGAAAAATACAGCAATCTTCATGCCAAACACCCGCGAGCCAATTCTTGCCTCTAAGTCCGCGGTGCAATCCGACCGCCCCGGACTACCAGCGCCGCCGCCACGACCAGACGCCCAGAATCAGCAACCCCGCCGCCGCGGCATACGTCGACGGCTCGGGGATGGCGGTGATGGTGAAAACCCCGCCCTCGATCCCGCTGGCGAAGGCATTGCTGAAAGCGAACAAGTCGCCATTGTCCAGCTGCTCCTGGGTCAGAGTGTTGCCGAACTGCAGTTTGTTGCCCGGGAGGAAATTCAGGACCGTGAGCAAGGACCCCGGCGTGTAAGTGCCGAAGCGCAGGAGGCCGGCGGCGGACGCGGCCCCGTAGTCGAGGAAGGACGCCGCCGTGAGGTTCAAATCGCCGAAAACCTCGCTCACGTGGCCGCCGCGACGGATCGTGCCGCCGGACAACGTGACCGTCGCCGCATCGTTGACCTGATCGCTTCGGGCGAGCAAAAGCGTCGCGCCGGCGGCCACGCTCACCGCGGACGTCGAACCCGCGGCGCCGCCGGTCAGGCTGTCGAGTTCGAGCACCCCGGCGTTCACCGCAGTCGGACCGCTGTAGCCGTTCGACGCTGCGAGAACGAGACGGCTCGTCGCGCTGTCCTGCGTCACGCCGGTCACGTTCGGGCCGATGACACCCGTGATGGTCGTTGTTCCGCCGCCCGCGCCGTTGTTGGCCAGCAGGCCGACGTGGTCGACGATTCCGGACAGCGTGATGCCGCCCGACGAATCCGCGCGCAGCGCGAGATCGCCCGCGCCGCCCACGCTGCCCTGCACTTCGAGCGCGGTCGCCGCGGCGTTGATCCAGGACTGCAGGGTTGCGAGCACGAGTGCGACCGCGGATTCGAGCGTGGTCGTGCCGGACACGCCGGCCTGGTTCGTGATGCCGCCCGCGCCCAGCACAAGACCCGCGCTGTTCGTGCCGGCGAAGGTGAAGTCGCCGCCTTGGATGACCAGACCCCCGGCCCCGCGCGAACCGTCGACCACGACCGGGCCGGACAGATTGGTCCCCGCCCCGAAAACCACCTGCGTGTTCGTCGTCGTCGCCGCCGTCGTCGAACCTTCCCCGCCCGCGGCGGTGTTGAACGCCGCGGTCGTGCCGTCCCACACGGCATTGGTCCCGGACGGATTCCAGTAGAGCGTGTCCACCGCGGCGCCGTCCCACGCGAGGCCGTAGGTCTGCACATTGGTCCCCGTGCCCCAGGTGCCGGTGTTGTCGAAGGTGTTGCCCGCGTAGCTGACGCGCAGCCCGTAGAGTCCGGTCGAGGGCAGCGCGAAGGACAAATGCTCGACCGTGTTGTAAAGACTGACCGACTCGGCCACCTTGCTCTGGAAAGTGAAGTCGCTGCCCAGCGACCAGAGCGAAAGGTTCAGATTCGCCTGGGCGTTTTCCGTCACCGAGATTTCCACGGGAAGATACTCGCGGGCCCGCATCCACGAGAGCGAGGTGGTGAAAGTCGCGCCGCCGAGGAGGACGTCGCTGATCGTGTAATCGTTGTTGATCCCGCTGAGCGAAGCACCGAAGTCCCACCCGGAACCGCGCACCGCCCCCTGCGCTCCGGTCGACGCACCAGCCACGCCGGTCTGTCCGTTGACCTGGATCTCGAAGGTCCGGTCGAGATTCATCCGCCCCGCGCCGACCGCCCAATCGAGTGATTGCGTGGTGGTGACCACGCCATTGGTGACAGCTTGGCCGTTGGACCAGCCGGCGGTTTTGTCCGCCCCGGTGAGAAGCAAGGACTTCACCACCATGCTTTCCCTCGCTTCGGCTTTGGCCGCGAGCTGCGGCAGGGTCTTCGCCGCGCTGTAAAGCAATGCCGCCCCGCCCGCCACGATCGGTGCGGCGAAGCTCGTGCCGCTGATCCCGCTGTAGGCTTCCGGATCGGAACCGGCATCGGTCGAATTGGTCAGGCTCGTGTTGTTACCCCCGGTCTGGCCGCCGTAAAAAGCGGACACCACATTCTCTCCCGGCGCGGCAAGGTCCACCGCGGCGCGAACATTGCTCACCGTGACATAGCCACCGGACACGAAGTAGCCGAAATCCTGCGGCCCGCGGCTGCTGAAGGAAGCGGCGGAGTTGAAGGTGTTGGCGCCGCCGAGTGCGCCGACGGTCAGGACATTGTAGGCCGAACCGGGAGACAAGACGGTGTTGGCCGCCGGACCGCTGTTGCCCGCGCTGACCACGTAGAGCGTTCCCGGGTTGGCGAAGCTGTAGGCGTCCGCCAGCCACGCCAAAGCTCCGGTCCCCCGCGGGTCGGTCGCCCCGAAACTCGAGTTGATCACATCGGCCGTGCCGAACGTGGCGTCGTAGACCGGAATCACCGTGTTGAGAAAGTCCACGCCGAAACTGAGCGCGTAAGCCGTCCCCGACCAGCCGGTGGCAATGGCCGCGCTGCGCAGATCGGTGCCGGGCGCGAGGCCCGTCTGCTTGATCGACGGGTTGTTCGTTGTCGCGCGTCCTCCGATGAACATGGCCGCCCACGTGGCATGACGGTCATACAACGGGGCCACGGCCCCGCCGCCCCAGGTGTCGGACGAATTGTAAAAAGTGGAGACGTGCTGCAACGTCTCATGCCCGTTCCAGATGTGGCCCGCCTCCAGATTGACCGCGATGGTGTTCTGCCCCGTGATCGGCGTCGCGTTCGTGTAGTAACGCTCGGCCCCGAGGAAGGCGTTGAGGTCGAACGTCCCCCCGCCGACCGAAGTGGTCGCCTGCCCCCCGGCGTCTTCGGCCGCGGACAGCGCCGGACACCAAGCCACCGCCACCGCGACAAGAGCGGAGATCAACCGCGGCAATCTGACAAAAAAGCGCGCCATGGGGGCCCGTGAGCAACCCCGAAAGTTACACGGAACCCCGCCCCAAGCAAGACCGCCGGACCCTTCCCCACTTTGCAGCCGGGCTCAGCGAGCGTCGGTGCCGTTGTTTGGGAATGATGGCTCCGGCGACCTCTGGCTTCGCCTGTCTCACAGAGCCCCGGCAAACCTGGAGCGTCGCCGTCCCCGGCGCCGCTACAAAAAAGCCGGGCCGACTGGCCGCTTCAGCGCTTCACACGAAAAAACTTCTTGTTCCGCCGCTGCTCAGCGGGCGTCATCGGACGAAACCCCTGCTCCTTGAGGATTTTCTCGGCCTCGCGGACGGACATTACCTCGTCTGCCGGCCAGACCGGCACGCGAACAATCACCGGTGCCTCAGTGCGCGAGATAGTATTCGATGTAACGCTCATAGTTGGCCCTGACGTCTTTCAAGGCGTAACCAAACGCCTCGCTTTTTTCGGACAATAGCAGCCCTACTTCCCGCGGAATCCATAAATCGTCACCGCCGTGGCGAGGATGTGGTCGCGGGCCAGACGGTGGGCAGAGGCTTCGAGCCGGTCGCGGAGAACAAAATCAACCGGGCGACCGAGCAACTCTTCGGCTTCGCCGGCCATTTCGAAAAGCTCGTCGGCCGGGACGGACGTCGGATCCTCCAGGGTCGCCAGCAAGTCGATATCGCTTCGCGCGCCTTGCTGCCCCCGCGCAAAAGATCCGAACACGGCCAAATGGGTCAACCTGTGCTTGCGGCAGAATGGGGCAAGTCTGGGACGGATCTCGTCCAGAAAATCACTGCCGGGCGTCGTCGTCATTGCTCGATTCTTCCCCGACCATGCGTCTCACGCAAGCAGCGAGAGGTCGCGCCAGCGCACCCCTGGAGCGTCGCGTTTGCCTCCCCAGTAACTCGAAGTGTTTTCAGGCAGCGACGCTCATAGAGCGCCGCTACAAGTTTTCGTCGAGGTGTAGCGGCGCTCTATGAGCGTCGGTGCCTTTCCCCCTGGCGGGGACGGTAACCCCGATTACTCCCAGCACACACCCGCCAACGCGCGGGTTCAGGGACTGAGGGCCGTCTCGCAGACTCGGCTCCGGCGACGGCCGTTCACCGATAAGAACCG
>Ga0172372_10007203_pt1 | contig 14988 bp, 12 predicted proteins | sample LakKiv5m_2_FD_114544 | JGI IMG/M metagenome (GOLD analysis project Ga0172372, IMG submission 114544) | Freshwater microbial communities from Kabuno Bay, South-Kivu, Congo - kab_092012_9.5m | ecosystem: Environmental > Aquatic > Freshwater > Lake | place: Democratic Republic of the Congo...
GGTAGTTCAGTTGGTTAGAATACCGGCCTGTCACGCCGGGGGTCGCGGGTTCGAGTCCCGTCCACTCCGCCACGAATTACCAAGTGCAAGTTAGCATGATGTAGTTCACTAAAAAGCCCCGTATCTACGGGGCTTTTTCTTTTTGTAATCTCACCACGCTATTTCTCTCGCAAGTCATCTATAAAAGCAAAGATATTTATAGTCATCAAGTTACTAGTTATTTAGAACTAGTGCTTTTTCCTCATCCATCCTATCCATTAGAAGAATGTCCATCATTCTTATATGGAAATAATATCCCTACAGAAATTAGTAGTTTCTTGGGGAGGTAACGATGAAAACGCATCAACATAAGGCATGGTCCGTAGTCGTGGCAAGCACATTGGCTTTTACGGTGTGTTTTATGATTTGGATGATGTTCGCCGTAATTGGTATTCCAATCAAAGAGTCATTGCATCTTAGTGAAACCCAGTTCGGTGTGTTGGTCGCTACACCCGTACTGACAGGCTCACTTATTAGACTTCCTTTAGGTGTCTGGACCGATAAGTTTGGCGGCAGGATAGTATTTTTCATCCTGATGCTGTCCACGGTTATTCCCATCTACATGATTTCGCGTTGTACGGAGTTCTGGCAGTTCCTGGTCGCTGGGCTTTTTGTGGGCGTCGCTGGGGGATCTTTTACTGTCGGCATTGCGTATTGCGCTCGGTGGTTCCCCAAAAATCAGCAAGGTCTTGCGATGGGTGTTTTTGGCGCGGGTAACACAGGTGCAGCCATTACAAAATTAGTTGCGCCTGGGATTGTTCTAAGTTTTGGATGGACAATGGTTCCTAAAGTGTATGCCGTTTTAATGACGGTCATGGCGCTTTTATTCTGGCTATTTAGTTATTCTGATTCAAGTCACAAATCTAATCAGTCAGTTGCATTGGGCGAGCAACTGGCGACCTTGAAAGACCCTCGTATTTGGAAGTACAGCCAATATTATTCAATCGTTTTTGGCGGATATGTCGCACTAGCGCTTTGGATGACCAAGTACTACGTCTCTGAATATGGTTTTGATTTGAAACTTGCTGCATTGATGGCAGCGGCTTTTAGCATACCTGGCGGTGTGTTAAGGGCGATAGGTGGATATCTTTCTGACAAATATGGTGCTCACACAGTCACTTGGTGGGTACTTTGGGTTTCTCTAGGATGTTTATTCTTACTTTCCTATCCTCAAACCGATATTGCTATAGCCACCGTTTCGGGCCAACAAACATTCCATGTTGGGCTTTCTTCTACATGGTTCACCGTGGTGATGTTTACCATGGGTATTGCCTTTGCAATTGGTAAGGCCTCAGTTTTTAAATACATCGCTGATGAATATCCAACAAACATTGGGGCGGTTTCAGGGGTTGTAGGGATGGCTGGTGGTTTGGGTGGGTTCTTGTTGCCAATCATGTTCGGCGCGCTTCTTGATTTCACAGAAATTCGGACGTCTTGTTTCATGCTGATGTTTGGCGTGGTTTGGGTGTCGCTCATTTGGATGTATTGGACAGAAGTGCGTCCAGTAAAAGTTGGTCGTCATTTGGAGCGCTCCGCTGGGCGTGCCATTGTCTCTTATTAAAGAAATTAAGGGAGAAGTCTATGTTAACGAATATTGAAAAATGGGATGTCGAGGACGAGGGTTTTTGGAAATCGACAGGAAAAAAGATTGCTTATCGCAATCTATGGATTTCAGTGCCAGCGCTATTGTGTGGTTTTGCAGTATGGCTAATGTGGGGAATTATTACTGTTCAAATGAGCAATCTGGGCTTCCCGTTTAGTAAAGATGAGCTATTTACATTGACTGCGATTTCGGGTCTAGCAGGGGCGACGATGCGAATTCCTTCATCGTTCTTTATTCGATTGGGTGGTGGTCGTAACACGATATTTCTGACTACTGCCATGCTACTTACCCCCGCGGTAGGGACAGGGATTGCACTTCAGCATCCTGAATGGCCTTTATGGGTGTTTCAGTTAATGGCGTTACTCTCGGGTGTAGGTGGGGGGAACTTCGCCAGCTCTATGAGCAATATCAGTACTTTCTTTCCTAAAAAATTACAAGGGACGGCACTTGGTCTTAATGCAGGCTTGGGTAATTTTGGCGTAACAACAATGCAGATTCTTATACCGTTAGTCATGACGGTTGGAATATTCGGGTCGCTTGGGGGGCATTCAACGGAATTAGTAAAAGATAGCGGTTGGATCTTTGGGAAGATTACGGCAGGAACCCCTACATTTATTCAGAATGCGGGCTTTGTGTGGATTCTTCTACTAGCGCCAATCGTCATCGCTGCATGGTTTGGCATGAACAATCTATTGCCAATCTCTAGAGACAGCAAGAACACGTTCACTGCTTTTATCAAAGAAACATGGCTGTACACACTCGCATTTATTCCTGCAATTGTTGGCTTATATCTCTATTTGCCAGCCCCAACTGGAATGGGCTTGTTGAGTATGTGGGTTGCAATGCCTTTAATTATTGTTTCTACACTATTAGTGATGAAACTTGCTGCTTTTGGAAATATGAAAGAAAACATCAGCAAGCAGTTTGCCATTTTTAGTAATAAACATACCTGGTCAATGACTGCACTTTATGTGGTGACTTTCGGATCTTTTATCGGGTTCTCAATGGCTTTGCCATTGTCAATTACAGTGATCTTTGGTGACCAGCATATATTTGACACCACCAACCAAGTTTGGACACATGTAAAAAACCCTGCCGCGCCTTCTGCGCTCACTTATGCGTGGATTGGTCCATTTGTTGGTGCGCTAGCGAGGCCTATAGGGGGGTGGATTTCAGATAAAGTTGGCGGTTCAATTGTCACGCAACTAATTTCTGCAATCATGGTTGGTGCTTCAATTTACGCCGGCTACGTAATGATGGAAGCCTATCATTCAGCCACGCCAGAAATATTCTTTAATCAATTCTTGTGGGTTTTTGTGATCCTTTTTGCTGCTACTGGCGTTGGTAATGGATCCACCTTCAGAACAGTAGGCATCATTTTTGATCGCACGCAAGCTGGCCCAGTCTTGGGGTGGACATCAGCCGTTGCCGCATATGGATCATTCATTGCACCAGAAGTAATTAAAGGACAGATTAAGGCCGGAACTCCAGAAATGGCAATGTATGGGTTTGCAGTTTTCTATGCTTTCTGTTTGTTACTGAACTGGTGGTTTTATCTTCGTGCAAATAGCGAAATTAAAAACCCATAAGCCGGAATTTTAAGGAGTACAAGTCATGAGTCATTTTTTAGATAGATTGAATTTTTTCAACAAAGTTAAAGACACATTTTCTGACAACCATGGAATTCTCACTAACGAGGATCGTCAGTGGGAAGACGGGTACCGTCGCCGTTGGCAGCATGACAAAGTGGTTAGATCGACTCATGGTGTGAATTGTACGGGTGGGTGTTCATGGAAAATCTTTGTGAAAAATGGTCTTGTTTCTTTCGAGATGCAACAAACAGATTATCCAAGAACAAGGGAAGATCTTCCTGACCATGAGCCAAGGGGATGTCAGCGTGGGGCTTCTTTTTCCTGGTATTTGTACAGTCCACATAGAATCAAACACCCACTAATTAGAGGTAGATTACTTGATCTCTATCGTGCCGAAAAGAAATCTGGTAAAGATCCAGTTGAGGCTTGGGAAGCTATTCAATCCGATGAAGCTAAAAGAAAATCCTATACTGCGGTGCGAGGTCTAGGTGGTTTTGTCAGAACTTCATGGGATGAAGTGAATGAAATTATTGCTGCAGCTAACGTATACACGATTAAGGAATGGGGCCCAGATCGAATTTTTGGATTTTCCCCGATCCCTGCGATGTCAATGATTTCTTATGCTGCTGGTTCTAGATACCTTTCTCTAATCGGCGGTGCCTGTGGCTCTTTTTATGATTGGTATTGTGATCTACCTGCAGCAAGCCCACAAACTTGGGGCGAACAAACAGACGTTCCTGAAGCGGCTGACTGGTATAACTCAACCTACATCATTATCACTGGTGCAAATCTTCCTATGACGAGAACACCAGATGCGCACTTTGCATCTGAAGTTCGTTACAAGGGCGCCAAGATTGTTGCAATGGCGCCTGACTATGCAGAATTCTGTAAGTTTTCTGATTTGTGGATGCCTATCAAACAAGGTACCGACGCAGCAGCATTTTTGGCGATGGGTCACGTAGCTTTAAAAGAATTCTATATCGAGAAACAAGATCCTTACTTTGAGGAGTACGCACGCAAATACACAGATATGCCGATGCAAGTTCTGCTAAGAAAAAATGATCGAGGGTATGTAACGGATCGATTCTTAAGAGCGTCTGATTTTGCTGATGCATTAGGTGAAGAAAATAACCCAGAGTGGAAAACAATTGTATTCGACGAAAAAACAAAAGCCTTCGTCGTGCCAAATGGAAGCATTGGTTTTAGATGGGGTGAAGACGGCAAGTGGAATCTACTAGAGCAAGGCGGAGCCAAAAATAAAAAGATTAAAGCGCAGCTGACATTAATCGATAACCCAGATGATGTTGCTTCGGTTGGGTTCCCTCACTTTAATCCAGGCGAAAAGAATCTTTTATATAGGAATGTACCTGTTCGCAAGGTCAGGCTCGCTAACGGCGAGGCCTGCCTAGTTGCTTCGGTATTCGATTTGCAAGTTGCGCAATATGGTATTGATCGCGGCCTAGGTGGTAAGAACGTAGCTTCTTCATATTCAGATTCTGACGTTGCGTACACTCCAGCATGGGCCGAAAAGGTGACTGGAGTTAAAGCTGCAGACATCGAAAGAACTGGTCGTGAGTTTGCCTATAACGCATCAAAAACCAAAGGTAAATCGATGGTAATTATGGGGGCAGCAATCAACCACTGGTACCACAATGATCTATCTTACCGTTCAATCATGAATCTACTTCATATGTGCGGCTGTGTTGGGCAGACGGGTGGTGGTTGGGCTCACTATGTAGGTCAAGAAAAACTAAGACCACAAGCGGGCTGGGCTCCAATTGCTTTTGCGCTTGATTGGCATCGTCCACCTCGCCATACAAATTCAACTTCATATTGGTATTTCCACACAGACCAATGGCGATACGAAACGTTGAATGCAGATACCTTGTTGTCGCCAGCTGGCAAATGTAAAAATAAAGGTTCTTCTTTGGCTGACTACAATGTTAAAGCGACCCGAATGGGCTGGTTACCATCTACGCCAAATTTCAATAAGAATTCGATTCAATTGGCAGATGAGGCAATCAAGAGTGGGGCTAAAGACGAGGCTGATGTTGCGAAGTATGTTGCACAGGAACTTAAGAAAGGTAAGTTAGATGTAGCATATGCCGACCCAGACAATCCTGTTAACTGGCCACGAAACCTATTTGTTTGGCGTGCCAATTTAATTGGTACATCTGCAAAAGGTCATGAGTATTTCTTGAAACATCTTCTCGGGTCTCAAAATGGGGTTCTTCAAGAATCGGGGGCTGGTCGAAAAAATAAGGAAGTGAAATGGCACGAAACTGCACCAATCGGAAAATTAGATTTGATGGTCGATATTAATTTCCGATTGAATTCTACTGGCGCATATTCGGATATCGTCTTACCGACCGCTACTTGGTACGAAAAGAACGATTTGAATACTACAGATATGCATCCATTCATTCATCCTCTATCAGAGGCCGTTAGTCCTGGGTGGGAATCTAAGTCAGATTGGCAGATTTTCAAGACAATCGCTAAAACATTCGCTCCATTAGCTGAAAAGCATCTAGGTGTGAAGAAAGATGTTGTCGCACTTCCAATGCAACACGATTCTCCAGCTGAGTTAGCTCAGCCATTCGGCGAAGTTAAGTACTGGAAGGATGGGGAGTGTGATCCTATCCCAGGTAAGACAATGGCGATTATCAAGCTGGTTGAGAGAAATTATGGCGACACCTACCGTAAATTTATCGGTCTAGGGCCTTTAATGACTAAGCTAGGAAACAACATTAAGGGTATCGATTGGAATACTGATCAAGAATATGAAGAGCTGAAAAAACATAATTACACGGTTAAGGAGCCTGGTGTTTCATTCGGAATGCCATCCTTAGAAGAAGACGTTGGTGTATGTGATGCTGTGATGAGAATGGCACCAGAAACCAATGGTGAGGTTGCGCATAAATCTTGGTCCGCACTTTCACAAAAGACGGGTATTGATCACCATCATCTTTATGCAGGCCGTCACGAAGATAAGTTCACCTTTAAAGATATTCAGGCGCAACCTAGAAAAATTATCACAGCACCTACATGGTCAGGAATTGAGTCTGAGAAAGTTTCTTACACGGCTGGATATACCAATATCCATGAGCATATTCCTTTTAGAACGCTGACAGGGCGTGCACATTTCTATCAAGATCACGAATGGATGCTAGATTTTGGTGAAGGGTTCTGTGCTTACAAACCTATGGTTGATCTTGGGGAGCTTAATAGTCTTCCAGAGGCTGTGCTCAATAAGCCTCATTTAACTTTGAATTGGATTACTCCTCACTCTAAGTGGGGTATCCACTCTTCGTATCAGGATAATCTGAGGATGCTTTCACTCTTCCGCGGAGGACCTTATGTTTGGGTTTCAGAAGATGATGCCAAGCAAGCAGGGATTGAGGATAACGACTGGGTTGAAGCAGTAAACCATAATGGTGCAACTGTCGCCAGAGCGGTTGTTTCTCAGCGTATTCCTAGAGGTATGGCAATGATGTATCACGCTCAAGAAAAAAATGTGAACGTGCCTGGCTCTCCATCGACGGGAAAACGAGGAGGTATTCTTAATTCAGTGACGAGAGTCATTATTAAGCCAACCAATATGATTGGTGGATATGCTCAACTCGCATATGGATTCAATTATTACGGCACGGTCGGTTGTCAGCGGGACACAATGGTGGCGCTTCATAAAATCGCAGATAAAGATGTGGACTGGTTAGAAAGACCATTAACACAAGAGCGAGAAGAGCAACTTAATCCAGTCGGCATCGGTGGCAAATAGGGAGAGCGATCATGAAAGTTAGAGCACAATTTGCTTTCGTATTTAATCTAGATAAATGTATTGGTTGTCATACTTGCTCTGTTACGTGCAAAAACGTATGGACCAATCGAAAAGGCGTTGAATACGCTTGGTTTAATAACGTTGAATCTAAACCAGGTGTTGGTTATCCCAAACAGTGGGAAAACCAAGATATTTGGAATGGTGGCTGGATGTTAAAAGATGGCAAGCTAGAGTTGAAATCTGGCGGGCGCATGAGCAAGCTTTTAAATATTTTTGGTAACCCAGATCTGCCAGAAATAGATGACTACTACGAGCCTTTTACCTACAACTATGCACACCTCCAAAATGCCCCATTGTCCGAAGCTACTCCAACTGCTCGTCCAATGTCTCAGATTACTGGTGAGACAATGGAAAAAATTAAATGGGGACCGAATTGGGAGGATGATCTTGCGGGTGAGTTCCATAAACGTGCAAAAGATAAAAACTTAGATAAAACAGAAAAAGAGATTTACTCACAGTTCGAACATACATTCCACATGTATCTTCCTAGGATATGTAATCACTGCTTAAACGCAGCATGTGTGGCAGCTTGTCCTTCAGGATCAATATATAAACGTGAAGAAGATGGCATTGTCCTGGTTGATCAGGATAAATGTCGTGGATGGAGGATGTGTGTAAGTTCTTGTCCTTATAAAAAGGTCTTTTACAATTGGGAGTCTGGTAAAGCTGAAAAATGTATTGGATGTTACCCTCGCGTTGAGTCGGGCATGCCAACAGTATGTTCAGAGTCTTGTGTTGGCAGAATTCGTTACAACGGGATAATGCTTTACGATGCTGACAGAATCGAGGAGTTAGCAAGTGTCGAAGATGAAGAAGATCTTTACGAAGCGCAGTGTAAGATTTTCTTGGATCCTAATGATCCTGAAGTGATAGCAGCAGCGCGTGCGGAAGGCATCAATGATGACTGGATTGAAGCTGCACGTAAGTCACCTATTTGGAAAATGGCAATTGATTGGAAGATTGCTTTTCCAATGCATCCTGAATTCAGAACCTTGCCAATGGTATGGTATGTACCACCGTTATCACCAGTTCAATCTCAAATTGACCAAGGTAATTTGCCAGTAGGTCCTGATGGAGCGATTCCTTTATCAGAAACAATGCGACTTCCAGTCCAATATCTGGCAAATCTACTAACTGCAGGTAAGACAGCTCCGATTGAAAGTGCTCTGAATAGATTGATTGCAATGCGCAGCTATCAACGTTCAATTCACGTTGAAGGTCAGGTGGATACACGCGCGTTGGATGTCGCTGGAATTACAGAGGATCAAGCGAAAGAAATGTATCGCTATCTTGCAATTGCAAACTATGAAGATCGATTTGTAATCCCGACAGGACATTCAGAAGAAAGCATCAATGATGCTTATGGATTCCAAGGTCAAAATGGATTCACATTCGGCAATGATTCATCTTCAGGTGTAAGTAAGATCACCTTGTTCCCGAGGCGTCGTAAAGAGACAGTTGAGCCTAAGGATTTAGCGCCTGATGAAAAGAATATGTGAGATTAAATTATGAGAATCTATAAATTGTTATCAGCGCTTTTGGAATACCCAGATCAAGAATTAATTGATCACATTCCTGAGTTGCGTGAACTTATCAATCAAGATGGTGATATCTCAGAGAAAGAGCGTGCGAGCTTATTAAAATTCGTTAATTACTTAGAACAAGCACAGCTCACTCAGCTTCAAGCCGAGTATGTAGAAACTTTCGACATGAAGCCTGAGAATAGTCTTCATTTGACTCACCATTTATTTGGCGATGATAAGAATAGAGGGCCAGCATTGATAGATCTTGGCGAGCTATACAAAGACTATGGTGTTGAGATTTTCACAAATGAACTTCCAGATTATTTACCGTTGGTTTTGGAGTTTACGGCCTATTTAGACGACTCAGAATCAACGGTTTTTCTGTCCGATGCTAAAAAGGTTTTTGAAGTTTTAAACAGTAATCTTGAGAAAACAGGAAGCCCTTATGCTTCTCTTACTGCGATCATTGAAAATCGGGCCAGCCTAACAAAACTATCTTTTAAAGGAGGCAATGATGAGCTTGCATAACTTTATTTATGGGGTCTATCCTTATATTGCTTTAAGTATATTTCTTCTAGGTAGCTGGTTACGTTTTGACAGGGAGCAATACACTTGGAAAAGTGATTCTAGCCAGCTTCTATCAAGACGATATTTGCGTCTAGGCAGCAATTTGTTCCATATAGGCATCTTGGCAATCTTTGGGGGACACTTTGTTGGCTTGCTAACTCCACATGTTTTTTTCAAGAGTCTTGGTGTATCAGATATGGCTCACCAAATGATAGCAATATGGGCAGGTTCCATCTTTGGTACTTTGTGCTTAATCGGCGGGCTGATTTTATGGCTACGTCGAATGCTAAATGTGCGTGTTTCATCGACTAGCAGAAAATCAGATAAGTTTGTGCTCAGTTGGTTGCTAATCACTTTAATGTTGGGTCTCTCGACTATCCCTGTCTCAATTGGACATGCCAATCATGGCGATCCTGGCGTGATGATTTCTCTTGCTGAGTGGGTTCAGAGCATTGCTTATTTGCGACCCAATCCATCGCTTTTGGATAATGTGGATACTGTATTCAAAGTGCATTTATTCTTTGGGATGACTGTATTCTTAGTCTTTCCATTTACCCGTCTAGTGCACGTTTGGAGCGCGCCGCTTAGCTACTCTTTTAGGCCTTATCAAATTGTTAGAGGTAGGAATAGAAAATAGCGGCGTGAGATGTGCAAATGAAAGATGTATCCAAATTTCTGGGTGGATTTAGAAGATTCCAACAGAATTATTTAGGTAAGCAGGGTGGTTTATATGCCAAGCTTGTAGAGCAAGGGCAGAGCCCCAGAGTTTTAATGATTGCTTGCTGTGATTCGCGTTGTGATCCAGCCTTGCTTACGGACTGTGATCCTGGCGATATGTTTGTTGTTAGAAATGTTGCTAATCTGGTCCCGCCTTATGTTCAAGCTACGTATTTTGCAGCAACAACTTCAGCCATCGCATTTGCAGTTCATAATCTAGAGGTTGAACACATTATTGTGATGGGGCACGCCCAGTGTGGTGGTATCAGGGCATTAATGGATCATAAAATCCCAACATGTAACGAAGAAGAGTTAATCAGCAAATGGTTAGGTATTGCTGAAGATGCTCGTCAGCAGGTTCTCGATACATTTTCAGATAAGACTCCTAATTACCAGACCCATGCGTGCGAACAGTCCGCTATTTTGGTTTCTTTGGAAAATTTAATGTCTTACCCTTGGATATGTAGCAGAGTACGTGAAGGTGCTCTTGCTTTACACGGCTGGTATTTTGATATGCCTAGAGGGGAGTTATTTGAATATAGGCCTGAAAAAGGTGTGTTTGAAGTGATAGTGGATAGCTTAGATGAACCTGCCTGTGAACTTATCTGAAAGCTTTATAGTTTCTGAAAATATCGAAGAGAACCAACTCATCGATGGACATGGGCGAAAAGTAGATTATCTTCGTTTATCAATAACCGATCGCTGTGATTTTAGATGCTTATATTGCATGAGTGATAAAGTGAAATTTGTACCTCATAAAGATGTACTTTCACTGGAAGAGTATCTAAGGCTCGTTAAACTCTTTATTTCAATGGGTGTGAAGAAAGTACGAATTACTGGTGGTGAGCCTTTAATGCGTAAGGGTGCAATTTGGTTTCTGGAGCAAATAAGTCGTATACCAGGACTAAATGAACTTGTTATCACTACAAATGGTTCTCAACTAGATCAACAAGCACATAGTTTGAGAAAGGCTGGCGTTAGTCGACTTAATATCAGTTTAGATAGTTTAGATAAAGAACGCTTTAAACAAATAACACGTGTTGGAAATCTAGAAAAGGTACTCCGTGGTATTGCGACAGCCAAAAAAGAAGGTTTCGATAACATTAAACTCAATACAGTTTTAATGCGTGGTATCAATGATGATGAAGCTTCAGATTTAGTGTCATTTGCAATAAGAGAGGGATTAGATATTTCTTTTATTGAGGAGATGCCTCTGGGCAACATAGGACATGATAGAGCGCTTACCTATGTCAGTAATGAATCTACTTTCGAGAGCATCAAGGCAGACTTCAATTTAGTTAGAAGTGCTCAACATACCGGAGGTCCTGCACAATATTGGCAAATACCAGGAAGTAAAACGAAAGTAGGTTTTATATCACCTCATAGCCACAATTTTTGTAGCTCATGTAATCGATTGAGATTAAGCTGCAAAGGGGAACTTTTCCCATGCCTAGGACAAGAAGGGAGGATGGAGCTTGCTCATCTCTTAAGGCAGTATCCTTTTGATGACTCGTATTTGAAGCAAGCTATATTGCAGAGCATAAAATCTAAGCCAATGGGACACGACTTTAATCTAGCGGGAGATCAGCTATCAGTCGTACGTTTCATGTCCTATACAGGTGGTTAGGCCATTAGTGTAACTCAGCTAAAGGTGTAGTGAAAAAAGGGAACAAGAGCCATGTTCTAAGCATCGATATTCGGCTCATTGAGTCATTCCTATCCACTATTAGAAAAGAGATAGATTAAGTAGTGTTACGCCGATGTTGATTCAGTCGCGTCTCTTTGCTCGGCGCTAAAATCCAACCAATCTCCACCAAACAGCTCTATTGGATGCTGTGTCCGTTCTGAGCCATTCCCACATTTAAGATTGTCCACGGAACAATACTTATCACATCCCCAACAAACTCTTTCTGGGTGACTTGGATGAATTGGAAATTTTTTAGCCATTACTCCAGGTCTTGTTCGTTGTCTTCATCTTCATCCACCCCCAATACAATCCGAGTAAGGTAATCTATTTGTTTTTGCATATCTAGAATCATGTCACTTTGTTCTTCCAGAAGCTCAATGATGTATTCCGTATCAGTTACTATTGTCATGATTCCTCCATAACAAGCGTGATGAGCGCAGTCTATTCCTAATCAAAACCCAAAACAATGACCTAAATATCCGAGATATTTGCTGGAAACCAGCAGTGGAGAGGCTCTGGGTACTGTTTTAGCTCCAAGTCACTAGTACTAATGACCTATGTCACAAATATGTTACATAGGTCTTCAGATGGATATTATTTCCAAAGCCTAGGTAATAGGATTCACCTTGTCGTAAAGCTTTTCAAAAGCAATGTCGAAAAGGGAATGATTATGAAAAAATTTATTGGTGCGTTCTTAGGCTTGGCCTATCTTGCTATTGGATGTAATGCTCATGCAGCAACTCCAGATGAAAATGAAAAAGAAAAAATTAAAGGACAAGAAATTGCGGTCATCACCGATGCGCCGAATGTTCCACCTCCGATCACTAGAAAATATGCAACAAAGATGGTTGTGAATTTAGAGGTTAAAGAACAAGAAGCCAGATTAGCTGACGGGGTCAGTTATACATTCTGGACTTTCGGCGGTAAGGTGCCAGGTAAATTTATTCGTATTCGTGAGGGTGATCTTGTCGAGTTTCATCTGAATAACCATCCTGATAACAAGATGCCACATAACATCGACCTTCACGCTGTAACAGGTCCAGGTGGCGGTGCAGCATCCTCTCTCACAGCGCCAGGCCATAGTTCGGTATTTTCATTTAAAGCACTAAATCCTGGTCTTTACGTTTATCACTGCGCAACAGCGCCAGTTGCAATGCACGTTGCTAATGGTATGTATGGTTTGATTTTAGTTGAGCCTAAAGAAGGTATGACTAAAGTTGATCGTGAATACTATGTAATGCAAGGTGATTTCTATACTCAAGGCAAGAATGGTGAGCAAGGTCTTCAGCCTTTCAGTATGTCTAAAGCTATCGATGAAAAACCTGATTATGTGGTATTCAACGGTGCAGCAGGCGCACTTACAGGCGAGAATGCGCTACAAGCCAAAAAAGGTGAAACAGTTCGTCTTTATGTAGGTGTTGGCGGTCCGAATCTGACTTCATCCTTCCACGTGATTGGTGAAATTTTTGATACTGTTTATCAAGAAGGCCATACAAGTAATCCAGTGAAGAATGTCCAAACAACACTTATTCCAGCGGGTGGTGCTTCATATATGGAATTTAAAGTGAATGTGCCTGGTAACTATATCCTTGTTGATCACTCACTCACACGTGCTTTCAATAAAGGTGCTTTGGGTATGCTTAAAGTTGTAGGTGACGATAATAAGCTCGTTTATTCAGGTAAAACTGGTGATGAGGTTTATCTAGCTGAGGGCTCAAGCATCAACACTAGCCAAGATGTTAAAGGTTCGAAATCTGTTGCTAAAAATAAAGATGACCGCATGAAATTAGGTGGCAATATTTACAACACGAACTGTGCTGCCTGTCACCAACCAAACGGCGCAGGTGTTCCACAAGCATTCCCTCCTTTAGCTAAATCTGACTATCTTACTAAGGACAAAGCCCATGCAATTAAAGCGGTTACAGGTGGCCTGCAAGGTAAGCTAGTTGTGAATGGGCAGGAGTATAACGGGGTAATGCCATCATGGAGCTTAAATGATGATGAAGTTGCCAATGTGTTGACCTACGTTTACAACAATTGGGGTAATTCAGGTATAGAAGTGACTCCTGATGATGTAAAACAGCATCGTATTGCACCAAATAAAAATGCTGCTGAATGATTAAGGTTTCTCCACGCGTATGCAAGATGCTGTTAGCCCCTGTCTCCTTGCTAATACTCGGGGCAACGGCATCAGGTGGGGAAATCTCTTTTATTCCTGACGGAAACTATGCTCCCTTCTATGTTAAAGAAGGGAGCAGTAGTTCTGAAGACAAGCTAATTCGAGTTAAAGCCTTTCTTTTGGATGTTCATCAAGTTACCAACGAGGAATTTCGTCAGTTTGTTTCAAGTAATAATGAATGGCGTAAGGGGAATGTTTCAAAACTTTTCGCAGATACACATTACCTCCAACACTGGGGCGAAGAAGGAAAAGAATTTAGCTCGTCTGAAGGAAGTAAGCCTGTTGTTAATGTTTCATGGTTTGCTGCTCAAAGTTACTGCGAATCGGTAGGTAAGCGTTTGCCTTCAACGGATGAGTGGGAATATGTTCTAAACGATATGGATAGAAATAAAGAGTCGGTTCATCGATCAGTGATGGATTGGTACGCTGTTCCTAATCGTGAATTACCATCGTTAGTAAATCGCCCTAAGAATGGATTTGGCATTTCTGACTTAGTTGCTGTGGTCTGGGAATGGACAAATGATTTTAATAATTTCATGGTTCGGAATGACTCAAGAGACTCAGGTAGTAAAGCTGCTTTTTGTGGTGGTGGAAGTTTGAACGTTACGGAACTTGATAATTATGCAGCCTTTATGCGCTATTCATATCGTTCTAGTTTGCAAGGTAACTTCACAGGTAGAAATTTAGGTTTTAGGTGTGCAAAGGATAAAGAATGAAAAAATATATTTTATTAATTAGTGTACTTGCTGGATTAGCCATGCAAGGTAGTGCATTTGCTGCGCATGATCACGACCACTCTGCCGAAGTAAAAAAAGTTGTTGCGCCTAAAAGCGACTCTCTCTTCAACATCAATGATGTTTGGACATCCAGCGAGGGTAAGCAAGTTCAGCTTGCTCAATTTAGTGGTAAACCAACAGTTATCGCTATGGTTTATACATCCTGTCAGTACGTTTGCCCGATGATTGTTAGCGATATGCAAAAAATAGAAAAGTCGTTATCAAAGGCAGAAAACGGTAAAGTGAACTATGCAGTTTTCTCATTCGATCCAGATCGTGATACGCCTGAGAAGTTGAAAGAATTCGCCAGCTCACACCGAGTCAATCAAGACAATTGGACGCTAGCTACAAGTAATGCTTCGGCTGTAAGAAAGTTAGCAGTGACACTAGGCATCAAGTACAAAAAAGACAAATCTGGTGATTTTGACCATGATGCTGTTATCACCATTTTAGACAGTGATGGTGTA
>Ga0172372_10007204_pt1 | contig 14988 bp, 28 predicted proteins | sample LakKiv5m_2_FD_114544 | JGI IMG/M metagenome (GOLD analysis project Ga0172372, IMG submission 114544) | Freshwater microbial communities from Kabuno Bay, South-Kivu, Congo - kab_092012_9.5m | ecosystem: Environmental > Aquatic > Freshwater > Lake | place: Democratic Republic of the Congo...
GATAACGTCTCCATCACTGTCGCGCTGATCAACCCGATCGCGATGGAAGAAGGTCTGCGTTTCGCTATCCGTGAAGGTGGTCGCACCGTCGGTGCAGGTGTGGTTGCTAAGATCATCGAGTAACGATACAATGCGCGCCCTCGCGAGGCTGCGGCCTCGCGTTTTCGTTCTTTAAACCAGCGGTTTTACCGCGTAGAAGCAAGAGAAGATTATGCAAAGTCAAAAAATTCGCATTCGCCTCAAGGCGTTCGACTACCGTTTGATCGACCAATCCGCGTTGCAGATCGTGGATACGGCAAAGCGCACGGGCGCTGTGGTCAAAGGGCCGGTTCCCTTGCCAACCAAGATCGAGCGTTTTGATGTATTGCGTTCGCCACACGTGAACAAGACTTCGCGTGATCAGTTCGAGATTCGCACTCACTTGCGTTTGATGGACATCATCGACCCAACTGATAAGACAGTTGATGCATTGATGAAGCTCGATCTGCCGGCAGGTGTGGATGTAGAGATCAAGTTGCAATAATTGTTTTTAGTGGTTCGATATTTTAGCGGTTCGTAGTATTTGCAGTATGGATCGGCTGACCAATTGAAGTCAGCCCCTTAATAAAAGGAAATCAAAATGAGTTTAGGACTTGTCGGTCGCAAGATTGGCATGACCCGTATCTTTACTGATGACGGTACATCGTTGCCAGTGACGGTATTGGACGTGTCCAACAATCGTGTCACCCAAATCAAAACTGCTTCCACTGATGGTTACAGTGCAGTGCAGGTCGCGTATGGTACGCGCCGTGCAAGCCGTGTGACCAAGGCGGCTGCTGGGCATTTTGCCAAGGCGGGCGTCGAGGCGGGTAGCGTACTAAAAGAATTCACCGCCACGCCAGAGCAAATCGCTACGCTGACGCTGGGTGGAAATGTTGGCGTGGACCTGTTTCAGGTCGGTCAAAAAGTCGATGTTACTGGCGTGACGATCGGTAAAGGCTATGCCGGTACCATTAAGCGTTATCACTTCAGTTCGGGTCGTGCGACACACGGTAACTCCAAGTCTCACAACGTTCCCGGTTCTATTGGTATGGCGCAAGATCCAGGCCGTGTGTTCCCGGGTAAGCGCATGACAGGTCACTTGGGTGACGTGCAGCGTACTGTGCAGAATCTCCAAATCGTTCGTATCGATGCTGAGCGCCAATTGTTGTTGGTGCGTGGCGCCGTGCCTGGTGCGCCTGGTGGCGACGTGGTTGTGCGTCCGGCAGTGAAAGCGGGGGCATAATGGAACTGAAAGTCATCAATGAAAACGGCAAGGCCGGTGCGAGCATGAGCGCATCCGACGACTTGTTTGGTCGTGAGTACAACGAAGCGCTGGTGCATCAACTGGTGACGGCTTATCAAGCCAACGCTCGTTCTGCTAACAGCAAGCAAAAAGGGCGTAGCGAGATCGCTAAATCCACCCGCAAGCCATTCGCACAAAAGGGCACAGGTCGTGCTCGTGCGGGTATGGCGTCCAGCCCATTGTGGCGTGGTGGCGGTAAGATCTTCCCGAATACGCCGGATCAAAACTACACACAAAAGATCAACCGCAAGATGTATCGCGCTGGTCTGGCATCCATCTTCTCCAAGCTGGTGAGCGATGGTCGTTTGAGCGTGATCGATGCCTTGTCGGTCGCAGCCCCCAAGACCAAGCTGTTGGCCGATAAGATCAAGGGTATGGGCTTGCAAGAAGCTCGCCTGTTGATCATCACCGACAACATCGATGAAAACCTGTATCTGTCATCGCGCAATCTGCCAAACGTACTGGTGGTCGAAGCTCATCAAGCTGACCCAGTGAGTCTGGTGCGTTTCTCCAATGTCTTGGTGACACGCGGCGCGGTCGCGAAAATCGAGGAGTTGCTGGCATGAGCACACCAAAATTCAATGAAGAGCGTCTGCTGAACATCCTGCTGGCTCCACAAATCTCCGAAAAAGCGACTTTTGTCGCAGAGAAGAACGAGCAAGTAATCTTCCGTGTAGTGAATGATGCGACCAAGCCTGAAGTGAAGGCGGCTGTCGAGAAGTTGTTCAACGTCACTGTTGATAGCGTTCAGATCAGCAATGTCAAAGGCAAGCAAAAGCGTTTTGGGCGTTCCATCGGTCGTCGTCAAGACTGGAAGAAGGCCTATGTATGTCTGGCAGCGGGTCAAGAGATCAACTTTGCCGCAAGCGAGCAGGGGTAAAACATGGCACTCATTAAACTAAAACCAACTTCTCCTGGTACCCGTGCCGTTGTGCGCGTGGTCAACAAAGAATTGCACAAGGGTAAACCTGAAGCCTCTTTGCTGGAAAAGAAGACACGTACCGCTGGCCGTAACAACAACGGTCATATCACTACCCGTCATATGGGTGGTGGACATAAGAAACACTACCGTCTCGTCGATTTCAAGCGCGACAAAGATGGTATTCCAGCGACAGTCGAGCGCTTGGAGTACGACCCTAACCGTACGGCACACTTGGCTTTGCTGGTGTACGCGGATGGTGAGCGTCGTTACATCATCGCTCCTAAAGGTATCTCTGCTGGTGCGCAACTGATCAGTGGTTCTGAAGCGCCGATCAAAGCAGGTAATGCTTTGCCGTTGCGTAACATCCCAGTTGGTTCGACCATCCATGCGATCGAGATGTTGCCTGGCAAGGGTGCTCAGTTGGCGCGTTCGGCAGGCGCATCCGTGCAGCTGTTGGCGCGTGAAGGCAGCTACGCTCAATTGCGTCTGCGTTCCGGCGAGATTCGCAAGGTGCACATCGATTGCCGCGCAACTTTGGGCGAAGTCGGTAACGGCGAACACTCTCTGCGTTCTATCGGTAAAGCCGGTGCGAATCGTTGGCGCGGTATCCGCCCGACCGTGCGCGGTGTGGTGATGAACCCAGTTGACCACCCACACGGTGGTGGTGAAGGTAAGACTGCGGCAGGTCGTCATCCAGTCAGTCCATGGGGTGTTCCTGCTAAGGGCTTCCGTACACGTCGCAACAAGCGTACGACCAGCATGATCGTTCGCCGTCGCTTTCAGGCTTAAGGGGTAATCAGATATGGCACGTTCAATCAAAAAAGGCCCGTTCGTCGACCTGCATCTGCTGAAGAAAGTGGAAGCGGTTCGCGCAACCAACGACAAGCGCCCAGTGAAGACTTGGTCTCGTCGCTCTACCGTGTTGCCTGACTTCGTCGGTTTGACAATCGCAGTGCATAACGGCAAGCAGCACGTACCCGTCTATGTTTCCGAAAACATGGTTGGCCACAAACTGGGTGAGTTTTCATTGACTCGCACTTTCAAAGGCCACGCTGCTGATAAAAAAGCAGTCGCTAAGAAATAAGGAGACCTAGATGAGTACAAAAGCAGTCATCCGTGGCGTTCGTATCTCGGCGCAAAAGACGCGTTTGGTCGCAGACCAGATCCGTGGTTTGCCTGTCGCACAAGCGCTGAACATTCTTACTTTCAGTCCCAAGAAGGCTGGCGGTATCGTCAAGAAGGCATTGGAGTCCGCTATCGCTAATGCTGAGCATAATGACGGTGCAGACATCGACGAATTGAAAGTCACAACAATCTACGTGGATAAGGCTTCTTCTCTGAAGCGCATGATCCCGCGCGCTAAAGGCCGCGGTACAGGCATCGAGAAGCAATCCTGCCACATCACGATCACCGTCGGGAGCTAAGCCATGGGTCAGAAAATTCATCCAATCGGATTTCGCCTGAGCGTCCAAAAGAACTGGACATCCAAGTGGTATTCCAACAGCAAGAACTTCTCCGAGTTGTTGCTCAAAGACATCGAAGTTCGTGATTATCTGAAGAAGAAGCTGGCTGGTGCTGGCGTATCCAAGATTGTCATCGAACGTCCTGCCAAGAACGCCAAGGTCACTATCTACACAGCACGTCCTGGAGTGGTGATCGGCAAGAAAGGCGAAGATATCGAACATCTGCGCAACGAGTTGAAGAAGCGCATGGGTCTGCCAGACGTTGGTTTGAACATCGAAGAAGTGCGCAAGCCTGAGATCGATGCTCAACTGATCTCCGAGTCCATCACTCAGCAGTTGGAAAAGCGCATCATGTTCCGTCGTGCGATGAAGCGTGCGATGCAGAACGCCATGCGTTTGGGAGCTCAAGGCATCAAGATCATGAGCGGTGGCCGTCTGAACGGTATCGAGATCGCACGTACCGAGTGGTATCGCGAAGGCCGCGTGCCTTTGCACACCCTGCGTGCAGACATCGACTACGGCTTCTCTGAAGCGAAAACGACCTACGGCATTATCGGCGTCAAGGTGTGGGTCTATAAGGGCGATGCCAATTCTCAGCAAGAAGTTGCTGCACCCGTTGCGGCTGAGCCAGAAAAAAAAGTAAGAAAGTCGGGAGCTAAACATGCTACAGCCAGCTAGAAGAAAGTACCGCAAGGAGCAAAAAGGCCGTAACACCGGCGTTGCGACTCGCGGCAATAAAGTGAGCTTCGGTGAGTTCGGTCTGAAGGCCGTTGCTCGTGGTCGTTTGACTGCTCGTCAGATCGAGGCCGCACGTCGTGCCATGACTCGTCACATCAAGCGTGGTGGTCGTATCTGGATTCGTGTGTTCCCGGATAAGCCGATCTCGCAAAAGCCTGCTGAAGTCCGTATGGGTAACGGTAAGGGTAATCCTGAGTACTACGTCGCCGAGATTCGTCCGGGCAAGATGTTGTACGAGATGGACGGTGTGGATGAGAGTTTGGCGCGCGAAGCGTTCTTGTTGGCTTCTGCAAAATTGCCGATCGCCACGACATTTGTAGTTAGACAGGTAGGGGCGTGATCATGAAGGCAAGTGAACTGAAGAACAAATCGGTAGCCGATCTGCAGGCAGAACTGTTGTCTTTGAATAAGGCACAGTTCGGTATGCGCATGCAGTTGGCGACGCAGCAATTGAGCAACACGGCTCAGTTGAAAAAAGTGCGTCGAGACATCGCGCGTGTGAAAACAGTATTGACTGAAAAAGGTATGCAGCAATGAGCGAAACCACTCTAAAACGTGCGCTGACTGGAACTGTGGTCAGCAACAAGATGGACAAGACCGTCACTGTGTTGGTCGAGCGCAAGGTCAAGCACCCAGTCTTGGGCAAAATTGTTCGTGTTTCCAAGAAATACCACGCTCATGCCGAAAACAATGAATTCGGTAACGGCGATGTGGTCACGATTGAAGAGACACGCCCACTATCCAAAACCAAGTCTTGGCGCGTGACTCAGCTGGTTGAGAAAGCTCAAGAAGTATAATTTTCCATTTAGTGCTTGCGCATGTCGGCAAGTTTGAATAGAATGCGCGGCTTCGTTTCACCGTCAATTTTGACGGAAATGGTAGTTTAGCGCCGCATCGCGGCGGTCTGACCCGAACGGGTTCCAAAACTAGCCGCCGCAGGCGGACAAAGTTGGAGATTGATAAATGATACAAATGCAGTCTGTTTTGAACGTGGCTGACAACACGGGTGCACGTGCCGTTATGTGCATCAAGGTGTTGGGTGGCTCCAAGCGTCGTTACGCCAGCGTGGGTGATGTGATCAAGGTTAGCATCCGTGATGCAGCTCCGCGTTCTCGCGTTAAAAAAGGCGAGGTGTACAGCGCTGTCGTGGTGCGTTCTGCCAAAGGTGTTCGTCGCTCTGATGGTTCCCTGGTCAAGTTCGATGGCAATGCGGCTGTGTTGCTGAACAACAAGCTGGAGCCGATCGGAACGCGTATCTTCGGGCCGGTCACTCGTGAGTTGCGCACCGAGCGATTCATGAAGATCGTGTCTCTGGCGCCGGAAGTGCTGTAAGCGATAGTCGAGGATAAATCATGCGCAAGATTAAAAAAAATGACGATGTGATCGTCTTGGCTGGCAAAGACAAGGGAAGTCGCGGTAGCGTGTTGAGCGTTGCGGATGAGTTTGTGCTGGTGAGTGGTATCAACAAAGTCAAGAAACACCAAAAGCCGAATCCGGTGAAGGGTACGACTGGCGGCATCGTGGAAATCGAGAAGCCGATCCATATTTCCAATATCGCCATCTATAACGCGTCCACCAAGAAGGCGGATCGCGTTGGCGTGAAGTTGCTGGAGGACGGTCGCAAGGTGCGTGTGTTCAAGTCCAGTGGCGAAGTGATTGCGTAAGGGGTAATAAATGGCTCGTTTAAACGACTACTACACAAAGACCGTTGCGCCACAACTGATGAAGCAGTTTGGCTACAAGTCTGTGATGGAAGTGCCGCGTATCGAAAAGATCACCCTGAACATGGGTGTTGGCGAAGCGGTTGCTGACAAGAAAGTGATGGATCATGCGGTTTCTGACATGCAGAAGATTGCCGGTCAAAAGCCTGTTGTGACCAAGTCCAAGAAATCTATTGCTGGCTTCAAGATTCGTGAAAATTATCCGGTAGGTTGCAAAGTGACTTTGCGTCGTGATCGTATGTTCGAATTCTTGGATCGTCTGGTGACGGTTGCAATTCCTCGTATTCGTGACTTCCGTGGTATCTCGGGCAAATCTTTCGATGGCCGAGGCAACTACAACATGGGTGTCAAAGAACAGATCATTTTCCCGGAAATCGAGTACGACAAGATCGATGCGTTGCGTGGTATGAACATCACCATCACGACGACTGCGAAAACGGATGAAGAGGCCAAGGCGTTGTTGTTGGCATTCAAATTTCCATTGAAAGGCTGAGGTCAAAATGGCAAAGATAGCTGTTACTAACCGCGATCAAAAGCGCCGCGAGATGGTGAAGAAGTTCGCCGCCAAGCGTGCTGCGTTGACTGCGATCGCGACAAACATGTCGCTGAGCGATGAAGAGCGTTTTGCGGCTCGTCAAAAATTGCAAGCGTTGCCGCGTGATTCGAGCCCGGTGCGTCTGCGTAATCGTTGTGCACTGACGGGTCGTCCACGTGGCACGTTCCGTAAGTTCGGTTTGGGGCGCACCAAGTTGCGTGAATACGCGATGAGCGGTGAAATTCCCGGTGTAGTTAAGGCCAGCTGGTAAGGGTGAATCTATGAGTATGAGTGATCCGATCTCCGACATGTTGACGCGCATTCGCAATGCGCAGATGGCGGAAAAAGTAACGGTTTCGATGCCTTCTTCCAAGATCAAGGTGGCGATTGCCAAAGTGTTGCAAGACGAAGGGTATGTCGATGGCTACAAGGTTGCCGATCATGACGGCAAGCCTACCTTAGAAATTGGCTTGAAGTACTACGCTGACCGTCCTGTGATCGAAAAGATCCAGCGCGTGAGCCGTCCTGGTCTGCGTGTGTACAAGGGTAGCGAAGACATTCCTCGTGTAATGAACGGCCTGGGGATTGCGATCGTTTCCACCTCCAAGGGTTTGATGACGGATCGTAGTGCTCGCGCCAATGGTATCGGCGGCGAAGTTCTCTGCATCGTCGCTTAAGGAGGAAACATGTCTAGAGTTGCTAAGAATCCTATCGTCGTTCCGTCCGGTGTTGAAGTGACGGTCGCTGTGGACAAAATCTCCGTCAAGGGGCCATTGGGTACGTTAACCCAAGTATTGAAGGGCGATGTCAAGGTGGAGCGTGATGGCGATAAGCTGTTGTGCAAAGCTACTAATGACTCCGCTCAGGCAGATGCCCAATCCGGCACCATTCGTGCGCTGGTGGCCAACATGGTCACCGGTGTCAGCAAAGGTTTCGAGCGCAAGCTGACTTTGGTTGGTGTGGGTTACCGTGCCGCCGCCGCCGGTGATGCGGTCAATCTGACATTGGGTTACTCGCACCCTGTCGTGCACAAGATGCCAAAGGGTGTGAAAGTCGCTACGCCGACACAGACCGAAATCGTATTGACTGGTGCGGACAAGCAACAAGTCGGTCAAGTCGCTGCCGAAATTCGCGCATATCGCCAACCAGAGCCTTACAAAGGCAAGGGGGTGCGTTATTCCGATGAGGTGGTGATCCTCAAAGAAACCAAGAAGAAATAATCGAGGTTGATATGTTGAATAAGAATGAAGCGCGTCTGCGCAGATCACGTAAGACCCGAGCAAGAATTGCGGAGCAGAAAGCAATTCGTCTGGCGATCCATCGCACCAACTTGCATATCTATGCGCAAGTGATTTCTGCGGATGGCGGCAAGATTTTGGCTAGTGCCTCCACACTTGAGGCTGAAGTTCGCAAGGCTGTTGGCAATGGCGGCAATGCAGCAGCAGCAGCTGTTGTTGGTAAGCGTATCGCTGAAAAAGCCAAGCAGGCTGGTGTGACCGCAGTAGCGTTCGATCGTTCGGGTCACAAGTACCATGGTCGCATCAAGGCGCTGGCAGATGCCGCGCGCGAAAATGGCTTGCAGTTCTAATCTGGAGTGAATCATGGCACAAGCTAAGCAAGGTAAGAATCAGCAAGTGGAAGACAAAGGCGACGGTCTCATCGAAAAGATGATTCACGTTAATCGTGTCACCAAGGTGGTGAAGGGTGGACGCATCATGGGTTTCGCCGCGCTGACTGTCGTCGGTGATGGTGATGGCCGCATCGGTATGGGCAAGGGCAAGTCTAAGGAAGTGCCTGTGGCTGTGCAAAAAGCGATGGAAGAATGTCGTCGCAAGTTGGTCAAGGTCAACCTCAAGGAAGGCACCTTGCATCACGCAGTCATCGGTCGTCATGGTGCCGCTAAGGTCGTCATGTTGCCTGCTTCCGAAGGTACCGGGATTATCGCAGGTGGTGCGATGCGTGCCGTGTTTGAAGCGGCTGGTGTGCGTAACGTATTGGCAAAATGTATCGGTTCCAGCAATCCTTACAACGTCGTTCGTGCAACATTGAATGGCTTGCAGTCGTTGAATTCTCCTGCCGAAATCGCTGCAAAGCGCGGCAAGAGTGTAGAAGAGATCACGGGGTAAATCATGGCACTCGCAAAAACATTGAAAGTGACGTTGGTGAAAAGCACCAACGGAACCAAGCAGACACACCGTGCCACCGTGCGTGGTCTGGGTCTGCGTCGCATCAACCACACAGTGATGTTGGAAGACACACCCGCTGTGCGCGGCATGATTAACAAAGTGTATTACCTGGTCAAGTGCGAGGCATAAATGCAACTCAATCAAATTAAACCTGGCGAAGGTGCCAAGCATTCCAAGCGTCGCGTAGGTCGCGGCATTGGTTCTGGTCTGGGCAAGACTGCGGGTCGCGGTCACAAGGGTCAAAAATCTCGTTCCGGCGGTTTCCACAAAGTCGGTTTTGAAGGTGGTCAAATGCCTTTGCAACGTCGCCTGCCCAAGCGTGGCTTCGTATCGTTGACGCGTAATGACACCGCTCAAGTTCGTTTGTCCGACCTGCAAGCTCTGCCAGTCGACACCATCGATCTGTTGGCATTGAAGCAAGCGGGTGTCGTTCATGCTAATGCGTTGAGCGCAAAGGTGGTGCTGGCTGGTGAGATCACTCGCGCAGTCAAGTTGCAAGGTCTGCTGTTGACCAAGGGTGCGCGCGCTGCGGTGGAAGCTGCTGGCGGTAGCATCGCTGAGTAAGGTCGTCTGTGAGTACAGCAGTCGCAAAAGGTAAGTACGGTGATCTGGGCCAGCGTCTGTGGTTCCTGTTGCTGGCGCTGATCGTCTATCGCATCGGCGCACACATCCCAGTGCCGGGGATCGATCCGACCGTGTTGGCGGATCTTTTCAAGACGCAGAAGGATGGCATCTTGGGCATGTTCAACATGTTCTCGGGTGGTGCGTTGGAGCGTTTCACGATCCTTGCATTGGGCATCATGCCGTACATCTCGGCTTCGATCATCATGCAACTCGCTGCGATCGCGGTGCCGCATCTTGAGCAGCTGAAGAAGGAAGGCGATGCAGGTCGTCGCAAGATCACGCAGTACACGCGTTATGGCACCTTGGTGTTGGCGCTGTTCCAAGCGTTCGGTATTTCGGTGATGTTGCAGTCACAGGCCGGTTTGGTGTTAAACCCTGGTCCGATGTTCCAGATCACGACCGTTGTGACCTTGGTGACTGGGACGATGTTCTTGATGTGGTTGGGGGAGCAGATCACCGAGCGCGGTTTGGGTAACGGTATCTCGCTGATCATCTTTGCGGGTATCGCTGCTGGCTTGCCCAGCGCGATCGGCAACACTCTAGAGATGGCGCGTACCGGCGCATTCTCCATCCCGTTGGTGTTGGCGCTGTTCTTCGGTGCGATCTTGGTGACGGCCTTGGTGGTGTTCGTCGAGCGCGGTCAGCGCAAGATATTGGTGAATTACGCCAAGCGTCAGGTTGGAAATAAAATTTATGGCGGACAAAGCTCGCATTTGCCACTGAAATTGAATATGGCTGGTGTGATTCCACCGATTTTCGCATCCAGCATCATCTTGTTTCCAGCGACATTGGCGGGCATGTTTGGTTCAGGCGAGGGGATGTTCTGGTTGAAAGACATCAGTGACAAGTTGTCTCCGGGTCAGCCGATTTATGTTTTGCTGTATGCGGCAGCAATTGTGTTCTTCTGCTTTTTCTACACGGCGCTCGTGTTTAGCCCGAAAGAAACTGCGGACAATTTAAAAAAGAGCGGCGCTTTCTTACCAGGGATACGTCCAGGCGAACAGACTGCAAAATATGTAGAGAAGATCATGTTGCGCCTAACTTTGATTGGTGCGCTGTACATCACGCTTGTATGTTTGTTGCCTGAGTTCTTGGTGGTCAAATGGAATGTACCTTTCTATTTCGGAGGTACGTCACTGCTGATCTTGGTGGTGGTAACAATGGATTTTATGGCTCAGGTGCAATCCTATTTGATGACACATCAGTACGAGAATCTATTGAAGAAAGCAAATTTCAAGGGTGGCTTGGCTCGGTAATGGCTAAAGAAGATGTCATTGAAATGCAGGGGGTTGTCGAAGAGACCCTGCCAAACGCGACGTTTCGCGTGAAGCTCGAAAACGGTTTTGTCGTGTTGGGGCACATCTCTGGCAAGATGCGTATGCATTACATCCGCATCCTGGCGGGAGACAAGGTAACGGTTGAGGTGTCGCCATATGATTTGAGCAAGGCTCGAATCGTATTCCGCGCCAAATGATGAGATTAAGTTGAAAGAAGCAAGGAGAAGCAAATGAAAGTCCAAGCATCCGTAAAGAAAGTGTGTCGCAATTGCAAGATCGTGCGTCGCAACCGTGTAGTCCGTGTGATCTGTAGTAGTGATCCACGTCATAAACAGCGCCAAGGTTGATTGAGATAAATCGACTCTGGATGATAGAATTCGCAACTTTTTGAACGATAGGGTAGCTGCATGGCTCGTATTGCCGGTGTAAACATTCCAAACCATCAACACGCAGTGATCGCGTTGACTGCCATTTATGGCATCGGTCGCACTCGCTCACAGCAAATCTGTGAAGCGGCTGGCGTGAAGACGACCACCAAGGTCAAAGATATCAACGATACCGATATGGAAAAGCTGCGCGACGAAGTCGCGAAGTTCACAGTGGAGGGTGACCTACGCCGTGAAATCTCCATGAACATCAAACGTCTGATGGACTTGGGCTGCTACCGTGGTCTGCGTCACCGTCGCGGCTTGCCGTGCCGAGGTCAGCGCACGCGTACCAACGCACGTACTCGTAAAGGCCCGCGTAAATCCATCGCTGGCGCGAAGAAGTAATCTAGTAGAGGACAGTAACTATGGCAAAGCCCAGCACGAAAGTGCGTAAAAAAGTAAAGAAGAGCGTCGCCGAAGGTATCGCGCACGTTCATGCTTCCTTCAACAACACCATCGTGACCATTACTGATCGTCAAGGTAACACCTTGGCTTGGTCCACCAGTGGCGCACAAGGTTTCAAGGGTTCTCGTAAGAGTACGCCTTTTGCAGCGCAGATCGCCGCCGAAGTGGTCGGCAAGTCAGCGGCTGAATGCGGCGTGAAGAACCTTGAAGTTCGCATCAAAGGCCCAGGCCCGGGACGCGAATCCGCCGTGCGTGCACTGAATGCCGCAGGTTTCAAAATCACCAGCATTTCGGACATCACGCCGGTACCGCACAACGGTTGCCGTCCTCCGAAAAAGCGTCGTATTTAAGGAGTAGATCTTGGCTAGAAATCTTGATGCAAAATGCCGTAAGTGCCGTCGTGAAGGCGAGAAGCTGTTCCTCAAAGCTGAGAAATGCTTCACCGAGAAATGCCCAGTAGAGCGCCGTGCCTACGCGCCGGGCCAACACGGTCAAAAGAAAAACTCCCGTCAGTCCGAGTACGGCGGTCAGTTGCGTGAAAAACAAAAACTGCGCCGTATCTACGGCGTGTTGGAAGGCCAGTTCCGTCTGACCTACAAGCGTGCTGAAAAAGCGCGTGGCATCACGGGTGAGAGCCTGTTGCAGATTTTGGAATCGCGTTTGGACAACGTCGCCTATCGTATGGGCTTCGGTGGTTCTCGCGCAGAAGCCCGTCAAACCGTGCGCCACAACGGCGTGCTGGTCAACGGCAAGCGTGTGAACATTCCTTCCTACACCGTTAAACCAGGTGATGTGGTTGAAGTGGCTGAGGCTTCCAAAGGTCAATTGCGTCTGAAGTCTTCTTTGGCAGCGGCTGAGCAACGCGGTTTCCCTGAATGGATCGAGGTGGATACCAAGGGCTTCAAAGGAACATTCAAGGCAGTGCCTCAACGTTCTGAATTGCCTGCAACCATCAACGAGCATCTCGTGGTCGAGTTGTATTCCAAGTAATCCACGCGGAGTAGAAATATGCCTAACAATAATCTGTTGAAGCCTCGCATCATTGACGTTCAACGCATCTCGGCGACACAAGCCAAGGTGGTGATGGAGCCGTTCGAGCGTGGCTACGGCCATACGCTGGGCAATGCCCTGCGCCGTATCTTGCTGTCTTCGATGCCAGGTTACGCAGTGACCGAAGTCAAGATCGCCGGTGTGTTGCATGAATACTCTTCTATTGACGGCGTACAAGAGGACGTGGTCGAGATCCTGTTGAACCTCAAAGGTTTGGTCTTGAAGTTGCACGGTCAGCAAGAAGCGACATTGCACCTGAAGAAGTCCGGTGCCGGTGTGGTGACTGCGGCTGACATCGAAGTCGATGCCAACACTGAAGTCATCAATCCCGCTCACGTCATTGCGCACCTGACAGCAGGCGGCAAATTGGACATGGAGATCAAAGTCGAGCAAGGTCGCGGTTACGTTTCTGCCATCTCGCGTCAACAACCCGGCGCGACTCGTCCCGTCGGACATATCGCTCTGGACTCTTCGTTCAGCCCGATCTCTCGCGTCAGCTATGCAGTCGAGAGCGCACGTGTGGAACAGCGTACCGACCTCGACAAGCTGATCATGGACATTGAGACCAACAGCGCGATCGATCCAGAAGAAGCCATCCGTTATGCCGCGCGCATCTTGGTTGAGCAATTCTCTGTATTCGCCGCTCTGGAAGGCACACCCGCCCCAGTCGAGAAGCCACAAGCACCGAAAGTCGATCCGATGCTGTTGCGTCCAGTTGACGACTTGGAGTTGACTCCACGTTCTTCGAACTGTCTGAAAGCTCAAAGCATCCATTACATCGGCGATCTGATTCAGTACACCGAAGCAGACCTGTTGCGCACCCCTAATTTGGGTCGTAAATCGCTCAATGAGATCAAGCAAGTGCTGGCCGAACACGACCTGTCACTGGGCATGAAATTGGAAAACTGGTCGGCAGTAGCCGAGAAATAAAGCTCGCTTGGTTAACGCCAGGCCAGAAAGCAAAAGAGGAAAATCATGCGTCATCGTTTAGGACTTAGAAAACTCAATCTCAGCAGCAGCCACCGTTTGGCAATGTTGCGCAACATGACCGTTTCGCTGTTGCGTCACGAAGTCATCAAGACGACTCTGCCCAAGGCTAAGGAACTGCGCCGCGTCGCAGAACCTATCCTGACGCTGGGTAAGAACCCAAGCTTGGCCAACCGTCGTTTGGCGTTCGCTCGCCTGCGCGACCGTGAGATCGTCACCAAGTTGTTCGACGAACTCGGCCCACGCTACGCAGCGCGTAACGGCGGATACTCCCGCATCTTGAAGTTCGGTTTCCGCAAGGGCGACAATGCACCGATGGCATTGGTCGAATTGTTGGACCGTCCAGCAGAAGCTCAGCCAGTGGAAGTTGCTGGCGAGTAAGCTAACAAAGCATCAGTAACAAAGCACAAGGCCGGGTATATCCCGGCCTTGTTGTTTCTGGCGATCCGCTCCCGTGCGCACGCAGGGGGCGGATTTACTTCAGTAGTTTCTTCAGATACGGCCCCGTCACGCTGTCTTTGTTCGCGGCGAGTTCCTTGGGTGAACCTTGCGCCACGATGACACCCCCGCCATCGCCACCTTCAGGGCCCAGGTCGATCACCCAATCCGCTGTCTTGATGACATCCAGATTGTGCTCGATGACGACCAGCGTGTTGCCTTGGTCGCGTAGCGTGTGGATGACCTTGAGCAGCATGTCGATGTCGTGGAAGTGCAGGCCAGTGGTCGGCTCATCCAAGATGTACAAGGTGCGGCCCGTGTCGCGTTTGGAGAGTTCCAGCGACAATTTCACGCGTTGTGCCTCGCCACCAGATAACGTCGTCGCACTTTGACCGAGGGTGATGTAACCCAACCCCACGTCCAGCAACGTTTTCAACTTGCGCGCGAGGATCGGCACAGCCGAGAAGAACTCGTGCGCTTGCTCCACTGTCATGTTCAATACTTGGTGGATGTTCTTGCCCTTGTATTGGACTTCCAATGTTTCTCGGTTGTAGCGGTGGCCGTGGCACACGTCGCAAGGCACGTACACGTCTGGCAGGAAGTGCATCTCCACCTTGATGACACCATCGCCTTGGCAAGATTCGCAGCGTCCTCCCTTTACGTTGAACGAGAAGCGACCCGGTCCATAGCCGCGCTCACGCGCAGTGGGCACGCCAGAGAATAGGTCGCGTATCGGTGTGAACAGTCCGGTGTAGGTCGCAGGGTTGGAGCGTGGTGTGCGCCCGATGGGCGACTGGTCCACACTGATGACCTTGTCGAAATGCTCCAAGCCTTCGATGTCGCGATACGGCGCAGGCTCGGCATTGCTGCCGTACAGGTGTTTCGCCACC
>Ga0172372_10007205_pt1 | contig 14987 bp, 10 predicted proteins | sample LakKiv5m_2_FD_114544 | JGI IMG/M metagenome (GOLD analysis project Ga0172372, IMG submission 114544) | Freshwater microbial communities from Kabuno Bay, South-Kivu, Congo - kab_092012_9.5m | ecosystem: Environmental > Aquatic > Freshwater > Lake | place: Democratic Republic of the Congo...
ATTGGCCAGAATGACGGCATCGCCGGCATTGCTCAGGCTAAGCGATCCGGTGCTCGCGGTCTGCACGACTGCTCCGCCAAAAGAGCCGGTGGGTGTTCCCCCGCCGAAGACGACCAGCGCCTGCAGCGGGGCCAGCACGGTACCGGCAGGGATAACATGCCGGAGTGTCGTGGCATCGCGCAACTGGTAGTTGGATAGATCAAGGGCACTTGCCCCGGTGTTGACAAATTCCACAAACGCGTCATCGGATGGATCGCGGAGCCCATCGCGGTTGGCGTCGCCCCGGAAACCGGACGGCGGGTCGGCCAGAATTTCCTGAAGAACAAGTTGGGCTTGTACCGTGCTGGTCAGCAGAGCAAGCAAGAGGACCAGTAGGACCAGAAGGGGTGTAGCGCGGAGCATAACAGGGTTGGGTTGTTTGATGGTGAAGTCCGAAGGCTGGGATCGGGTTTTTTCCCATTGATGACCCAAAGTTGCCGCGAGGTAGGAGCAGTCAGCGGATGCAAATGTCGGAGCATGTCATGTCCTGTTTGGTTCAAAACACAGTAGTATTGCTTTGTAAAGTGTTAATAATGAGATATATAGTAGATTTTTGCTTTTAACCTGCTTTGCGGATTGTCGGAATGCGATGCTTCAATCAGCCAGCTGCGACAGGGATTTTTTTGGTCTTTCCGGGCCCCAGTGGCCATCGCCGTATTTTTGCCCCATGCACAAGCATCACATTGGGGCGTTTTACCGCTTTATTCCGGTGGCCGATCCGGCTGCGTTCAAAGAGTACCTGCTGCAGGCAGGGCTGCAGCGCGGCATTTTGGGCACTATCATTGTTTCGGGCGAAGGGGTTAACGGCACCGTGGCAGGCTCTTCGGATGGACTTCCGGCTTTTTTGCGCGACTTGCAGCAATACCTGGCCATCAGCGATCTGGTGGTGAAATACTCCTCCGCGGAGCTGGCTCCCTTCCAGAAGTTCAAAGTCAAAATCAAGCCCGAAATCGTGACCTTGCGCGCGGGCGACATCAGCCCCCTGGAAATCACAGGCGTCTATGTACCCCCGGCGGAGTGGAACGCCCTCATTCGCCAGCCCGATGTCCTGCTGATCGACACCCGAAACGACTTTGAGGTGCAGATGGGCCAGTTCGAAGGGGCCGTCAACCCGCAGATTGCCGCTTTCCGCGATTTCCCGGACTACGTGGCGGCTCAGCTCGATCCGCAGCGCCACCGCCGCGTGGCCATGTACTGCACCGGCGGCATTCGCTGCGAGAAAGCCTCGGCCTTTCTGCTGCAGCAGGGCTACCAGGAGGTGTACCAGCTGGACGGAGGCATACTAAATTATCTGGAGCAGATCAGACCAGAAGAAAGTTTATGGACCGGTGACTGTTTTGTTTTTGATGACCGCATTGCGGTAACACCGGCGCTCGAACCCTCTCCAAACCCCCACCCCCCAAGGCCGGGCCGGGAATGAGCCAGCGTCCGGACCGGCAGCAGACAACACCTGGCCAGGCGTGACCAAAGGAACGCCGCTCAAGCCTGTCGCGCCGCCACTCAACGCGGATGATTGGCTTTGATGTTCTGCGCGGCAAGCCTGACTGTCTCGTCGATTCTTTTCTGCCGGGTAGCGGGCTGTTTGGCGTTCAGGATCCACTGCAGAATGCCCCGCCGCGAAGACGGCGAAAAAGCCTCCCAGTTCGCGTAGGCCTCCTCATTGGTCTTCAGTGACTCAAGCAAGTCAGCGGGCATGTCCAGGCGCTCCACGCCATCCAGGATTTCCCAGCAGCCGTTGGCTTTGGCCAGATCGATCATGCGCTGGCCGGCCTCGGTCATTTTGCCTTCGGTCAGCAGCCGGGCTACCTTCTCTTTGTTCACCCGGCTCCAGTTGCTTTTGGGTTTGCGGGGAGAGCAGTACAGGTAATAACTGACCGCATTGCGTTTTCTCGGGGCGCTGTCCACCCAGCCGTAGCAGAGCGCTTCATCGACAGCCTCCGGATAATACACGCTCGGCAATCCGCTTTCCTTGCGGTAAATAATCAGCCAGATGCCCGAAACTTTGTCGTGGTTTTGCGCCAGCCAGGCTCTCCAAGCGGCCGAACTGGCCGCTTCCACGGTATTGACCCCTTCTACTATGTTAAATGAAGACACTCCGCAAAATTGCCCTTAAGATCCAGGGATTTTAACCAGGCCCCATTCTGCGTTCTCCGGTCACACCACGTTCACCGGTCACGCCACCGTCAACAGAAACGATCCGTCGGTATCTTCCCGAACGCTCGGCAGCAGCAGGTACCAAAGCAAGGCGTCCAGTTCCGGGTCAACCGGTCCGGCCTCGCTGCTGTGAACCAGGGCCAGATGCCCGGCTACCTGGCCGTCGGTCAGCAATTGGTAGGCACCTTGTTTGTTGGAAGCGTCTGGTACCCAGGTTTTAGAGGAAGCGTTCATGGTCGGCGCAGGAATTTTTTGTTTCGGGCGAAGGGCAGCCGTAAAGGCTCGCGACGTTTTTGCAACCCGGCGGCAAAGTAGCCATGAACAACGCTCTTTGGGAAAGGGAGAACGTTAGCAGAACGTTAAGGTTTGATGGGTGGCCAAGTGCCCCCAACCCCCAAAGAAAAAGCCACCCCTGGAGGTGGCTCGTTCCGGATATTCGAGTGGTCGGGGCGAAAGGATTCGAACCTTCGACCCCCTGGTCCCAAACCAGGTGCGCTACCGGCCTGCGCTACGCCCCGATGAGCGGCAAAGGTAAGCTTCTTTAGCCAACTTCCTTGAACCTTGTTTCTGGGGTTTTTAGCAACACCCTTGAAACACCCTTGCACCACCCTTGGGGCAATGCTTCAAAAACAACACCCCGGCTGTTGGGCCGGGGTGTTGCGTTGCGGTGAGGGCGGGATTCGAACCCGCGGTACCTGTTACGGTACGCCGGTTTAGCAAACCGGTAGTTTCAGCCACTCACCCACCTCACCAGGGGGTTGTTAATCAGCCGGTTAGGCCGTTATGTGCGCTTAGCGGGCGGTAAAAGTACACATTCTCTGTTTGCCTGCCAAGCCGGGCGTTGCTTAATGCTTGCTTAACAAAGGCAATACGAAACCTTAACCTCGGGAAAGGACAGGCTTGACGTGCCCACCCTAATCTTGCCAAAATTTTCAATCTGTTTTTTAATCTGTACACGCATGAAACAACGTTCACTTTGGTCCATCGCTCTGGTGCTGGCTTCAGCGGCTGCCCAAGCCCAACAAGCGCCGCAACTCAGCCTGCTTGGCCGCTACGAGTCCGGCATTTTTGACCGCAGCGCCGCTGAAATCGCCGCCTTTGATGCGGCTTCGGCCCGGCTTTTTGTGGTTAATGGCGCTAAAAACCAGGTCGATGTGCTGGATTTAGCCAATCCGGCCAATCCGGTGCTGGTTGATTCGGTCATTCTGGGGGGTACTCCCAACAGCGTAGCGGTTTACGCTGGCCTGGTGGCCATCGCAGTAGAAGATACCGTTAAAACCAATCCCGGCACGGTGGTGTTTACCGACGTGTTCGGCCAGGTCATCAACACGGTCGGCGTCGGTGCACTGCCCGACATGCTCACCTTTACCCCCAACGGGCAGTATGTGCTGGTCGCCAACGAAGGCGAACCCAACGATGACTACAGCATCGACCCGGAAGGTTCGGTTTCGGTGATTGATCTGACGCTGGGCGTAGCGTTGGCTTCGGTAGCTACGGTGGAGTTTACGGCATTGACCCCCGGCGACCTGGACGCTTCGACACGGGTTTACGGCCCCGGTGCGAGCATCGCTCAGGACTTCGAACCCGAGTACATCGCCGTTTCTGACAACAGCAAGTTTGCCTACGTCACGTTGCAGGAGAACAACGCTATGGCAGCCATCGACATTGAGAACGCCTCGCTGTTGGGTGTGCGAGGACTGGGTTTCAAAGACCATAGCCTGCCCGGCCAGGGTCTGGACGCCAGCGACCGCGATGACATCATCAATATCGCTAACTGGCCTGTTTTCGGGATGCCGCTTCCCGATGGCATTGCGTTTGTTCGCGGCACTTCCGGCCAGGGTTACCTGCTGACGGCCAATGAAGGCGATGCTCGCGACTACGATACCTTCGCAGAAGAGTCCCGCATCAAGGACCTGACGCTGGATCCCCTCGTGTTCCCCAACCGCAGTGACCTGCGCAACGATGACAGCATCGGCCGCCTGACGGTAACCACGACGTTGGGCAATACGGATGGCGACAACGAATACGAAGGGCTGTACGTGTTGGGTACGCGTTCATTCAGCGTGTACGATGCTTTTGGCAACCTGGTCTGGGATTCCGGCGAAGATTTTGAGCAGATTACCGCAGCGGCTTACCCGGACGATTTCAACGCCAACAACGACGAGAACGGCACGTTTGACAACCGCTCAGACAACAAAGGTCCGGAGCCCGAGGGAATCACAGTTGGTCAGCTGAACGGCCGTCAGTATGCTTTTATCGGCTTGGAGCGCATTGGCGGTGTCATGGTATATGACGTCACCGACCCGACCCAGCCCGAGTTCGTGCAGTACATCAACACCCGCGATTTCGCAGGCGATGCCGAAGCCGGTACCGCAGGTGATTTGGGTCCGGAAGGCCTCGCCTTCATTGCGCCTTCGGAAAGCCCCACGGGCGAAGCGCTGTTGGTGGTGGCGTACGAAGTCAGCGGCTCTGTAGCCGTTTTCCGCTTCGGCACTTCCTGCGGCACCCCGCAGAACCTGGAAGTCGCCTATCCTGCCGCAGGCACGGTAGCCTTCAACTGGGATGATGTAGACGGTGCTTTTGGCTACCGCCTGCGCCTGCAGCGCGCCGGTTCCCCGAACTCGAAACTGCTGGCTTCGGCCATCAGCCAGCGCACGGTTTCCGGCTTCATCCCCGGCGAAACCTATACCTGGTCGGTGCGGGCCGCTTGTACCGAAGACACCTCTGCGTACGCTCCCATCGCCAGCTTCACCCTGCCGGTGCTGCGCGAAGGGCTGGTGGCTGACGCTGACCTCCAGATCCAGCCCAACCCGGTGGCTGACCGCCTGTACCTGAGCGGCGCGATTGCCGCAGGAAGCACGGCCACTCTGTTCTCCACAGACGGCCGCCTGGTGGCCGGTCCGGTGCAGGCCAACCTGCTGCAGCAGGGCTGGGACCTTTCCAACCTGCCCGCGGGTGCCTACCTGCTCCGCCTGCAAGGTGACGACAGCGTGCAGACCCTGCCGGTCCTGCGCCAATAAGCGCCACGACACGCTGTTTACAGGCATCCCTTAAGCAATCGGGCCCGGTTTCCGCTGTTGGAAGCCGGGCCCGGTGCTTTGGCCCTGCTCCTGCATGGTGTACCTTAAGCCCTTCGCCCGGAATTTCCTGCGGGGTCTTTAGCGATGCCCCTTGGTTATTCAGGGCTTTTGCCGGACCTTACCGGGTCTTTTCTCCGTGCATGCGTTCCACACAGGCTGCTTCCGAACTTTTCCAATTGATCCGGGCGATGACGCCATCGGAGAAGCGGCATTTTAGGCTCAGCAATCCGGTGCGCAAGCCCGAGGGTCGTGCCGGAAAAGATGGCGAGGAGGCCAACCAGTATCTGCTTTTATTCGATGTTCTGGAGCGGCAGGAGAACCTGGACGAGGAACAGGCGATGAAAAAGCTTCACCTCGCGGAGCGAACACGGTTTAATCGTATAAAAAATTATTTATATAAATCACTTCTGGAAAGCCTGGAGGATTACTACCGCGAGAGCCAGGCGGATGCTCAGTTCTTTCACCTGATCAACCAGGCGCAGATTCTGTTGACCAAACGCTTGTTCGCCCAGGCCGGGCGGCAATTGGCGAAAGCAGAGAAACTGGCAGCAGAAAAGGGCAACGGAACCTACGCGCTCATCGTGCTGACCATGCACATCGACCGCCTCATGCGGTCCGAGGACCTGGATGCCGTGGAGCAGATGCTGGATGACTACGAGTTAACAAAGGCTCGTTTGCTGGAACGCAGCGGCGATTACCTGGATCTGCAGATGATTAAGTCCAAGGCCACCTGGCTGCTTCGCCGCAGCGAAGACGCGATAGGCAAACGCCGGGGCTGGGTCGAAGAGCTGGGGCGCCATCCGCTGCTCAAAACGCTGAAGTACCCCGAAGACACCGAGTTTACGCTGTACCACTACAACCTCAACGGCCTGATCCACGGGCTCCTGGGTCAGCCGGAAGAGGATTACCGCAACCGCCTGGCTTACCTTCGCACCTACCAGCAGCACCCGGAATTCGTGCAGCGCTGGCCCACCAATTACATCATCGCTTTGGGCAATGTGGCCGGAACAGCAGCGCGGATTGGCAATACCGAAGAGTTGTTGGCCTGTACGGGCGAAATGCGGGCGTTCGCCGCGCGGGAGGGGATCAAGAACACAGCCTCGCTGGAGCCGCTCGTGCAGGTTCGGTCCTATGCGCTGGAGCTGGATGCATATACCACGCTCAACCCCGAGCAGAAGCAGACCTTGATTGCCAATTTGGAACTATCGTTCCAAAAATACCAACACGAAACGGCCGAAGTCTGGATCCTTATCATGCGCCAGGGCATTGGTCGCCATTATTTTGAGTGCCGCGACTGGGAGCGCGCGCTGGAGTGGCTCGGACCGGTGGTTCACCAAAGCGATGACCGCCTGGTTCCGGAGTTGCAGGTAGCCTCCCGGATCCTCTATGCGCTCGCGCATTTTGAACTGGGCAACGACCGCTACCTGGAAGGCTACCTGCGCCAGTTGAAACAGTGGATGCGGCAGCGCAAACACAACTGGGAGCCCGTATTGCAGCTTTTGCAAGCCATCCGCGCCATGCTGCACACTCGTCCCAGGGTCTTTCCGATGGACCTCTTCGACGGACTGGCCCGCGACTTCGCCAACCCGGCCCCCGGTTTTCCCGAACCCGGCAACAGCGACCCGGCTCAGGAAGAGCCCATTCGCCGGCTGCGGCAGTTGCTCAACCTGCAGCCCTGGTTGCTTTCCCGGCTCAAGCCCGTCCGGCAGCTGCAGCGCTGATGTTCGTCATTTTCCTTGCCTTTAGCGTTGTTCCGGGCTAAATTGCATAGTGATTTTCTCTATTATGATTTTGGAATATAATTATAGGATCGGTTTATGGCTGTTATGCCTGTTCCCGTGTTGCCTCATGGCCCAGACGGTGCCTACGGGTCAGATTACCGGACGGGTCCTGGACGAAAGCGACCAGCAACCCCTGGTGCAGGTCGCGGTGGTTTACGGCAGTGAGCAGGGCGTGCTAACCGATGAGCAAGGTGTTTTTACCATTGGCAATCTTTCAGAGGGTTCCTATACGCTCCAGATTCGTTACACAGGCTATGAAACCCGCACGATGGACCTGAAGTTGCAGCGCGGCGAGAGCCTGGCGCTTGGAAACATCACCCTTCCCCCGGCAGCGAATCAGCTGAACGAAATCAAGGTCAGGGCAAGTGCCACGTCATTTGCCGAAGGCTATGCCGGGTCCAACACCTACATCAGCCCGAAGCTGCTGCGCCAGTTGAACCCCATGGGCACCGAAGAAGTGCTGCGGCAGGTACCGGGCGTGAACATCATTGGCGACATGGGCTTGTCCAACCGCCCGAATGTGTCCATACGCGGCTCCTGGGGCAGGCGGTCCTACAAAGTCTTGTTGCTGGAAGACGGCTCTTACATTGCGCCGGCTCCCTACCTGGGTCCGGGGGCCTATTACAACCCGCCCAGCGACCGCATCGAGGCCATCCGGGTTATCAAGGGCGCCGAGACCTTGTTGTATGGCCCTAACAACATGTTTGGGGTGGTGGATTACGTGACCCGGCGTCCGCCAAGCAAGCCGGAGGCCATGATTAAGCTGAGTGGCGGGCAGCGTGCCTACACCACGGCCCAGGCCGGCTACGGGGGCACCTGGAACCAGTTGAGTACCGACGTCCAGGTGGTGTACAAGCGCTTTGACGGCTTTTTGGCCAACTCGGAAACGAGCCTGTTCAACCTCCATACGAAATTCTATTTTGAGCTGGACGAGCACCAGAGTTTTTACTTCAAACTCGGCTACCAGCGCGAGAAGAACAACGCGTCGCTGGCGGCTCAGACGCCGTTCACCTTTGAGGCCGATCCCCTGCAGAACCCTTTTGACGCCGATGAATTCACGTCGCGCCGCTACGCGCTGGACGTCATTCACAAATACGCCAGGGGCAAGCATGCGACGGGCCGCAACTGGAGCCTGACCAGCAAGGTGTACGGCGCAGATTTTGCCCGTGACTGGTGGCGGCAGAAGACGGCCCTCATTCCCGCTTCCGAAGTGCTGGCCTATGTGGGCGAAGACCGTTATCGCGACCGCTACACTTACCTGGACGGACTGAATGTCGATGCCGATGATTATGTGCGCGTTGGCCGCGTCATCAACGATCGCGAGGCCACTACTGACAGCAAATGGAATTATACCTTCGCCGGGCTGCAAGAGCAATTTGAACACAACTGGCAACGGGGGAATTGGCAGGGTGAAGGGGTGGCAGGAGCAAGGCTGCACAAAGAGATTTACCTGGACCAATTCCTGGAAAACGACTCATCGCGCTGGGCCCGAAGCGGCCGTTACACCAGCGATCTGAAGTACGACCTTTGGTCGGTCTCCGTTTGGGCCAAACAAGCGTTGAAGTACAGCAGGGTCACGCTGACGCCTATAGCCCGCTTTGAATACGTGGACATGATTCGCCGCGACCTTCTGGCTGCGTCAGGCAACCCGGGCCTGAACCCTGACAATGCACCCGAGCTGGATCATGCCTATCCGGTTTTTCTACCCGGTTTTGCGGTGGACGTGCAGCTGATCAGCGCCGGACAGGCTTCGCCCACCCCGCTGCGCGACCTGCACCTGTTCAGCAGCGTGTACCGCGGGTTCATTGCGCCCAACAGCCAGTTCGCCTTTTTGATTGAAGAGAACGGTCTGGTCACCACGCCGCAGCCGGATGACGAACTCAACATGAAGCCGGAGCTGAGCATGAACGGCGAAGTGGGTCTGCGCGGCACGCTGGCCGGGGGCCGGGTCTCGGGCCAGGTGGCCGGATTCTTCAGCCGCATCCGCAATTTCTATGCCGCCGGGCAGGGCGAAGTGTTCCAGTCGCTGGGCGAGGTCTGGATTCAGGGGGCAGAAGCCGGGCTGGATCTGGAATTGCTGCCCAATCCGGAGCAACGCGGCCATTCGCTCAAGCTCTCGGCCAACACTACGCTGTTGCAGTCGCAGATTACCGGCGGTTTGCTCCGCGACCGCGACCTGGCGTTGAACGCCATTCACTCGGCTGCCTCCGCCCAGGAAATGGTGGACAAAATCAACAACCAGCCCGGAGTGATTGCCTACGTCACCAATGCCGCCGGGCAGGAGGAGATCCTGTCCACGCCCGCAACGCTGGCCGACCTGGATGCGCTGACCAGCCTGGGCTTTCAGTTTGGCGAAGGGGGCATTGACGGCTACCGGGCGCCATACACCCCACCGATCAGCCTGCATACCCGATTGAGCTACACCTACAAAGGCTTTAATGCCGGCCTCGAGTACCACTACCTGGCCGCCCAATACGCCGAGTACGCCAACCTGGAGAACGAAACGGCGGACGGTTCCTTCGGCAAGCTGCCGGCCTACGGCACCTGGGACGCGCAGCTCAATTATCGCCTGCCCCGCAAAGCCATGACCTGGGAATTTTTTGTGTCCGGGCGCAACCTGACCAACGAAGTTTACCGGGCTTCCCGACTGAACCGCATCGCCTCAGGCATTTTCCCGGGGGCTTTTCGGCAGGTACACGGCGGTCTGGGACTCACGTTCTAAACGCAACGGGTGGCATTCTGGTCGGTTTGAAGGATAAAATGTCTGAATAATTGTATCGGGCCGACGGGGCAGGAAAGGGGGGACTCTGCGTTGTGCCAGTTATTTTAGTGTTTGAACATTAAGGGCATCTCTAAAAACCCCATATCCTTCGTTACGCCCAAATTTTAACATCCTCATTTACAGGAGTAAACTCCGGTGTCAAAATTTGGGCAAGCCTTGTCTATGGGGTTTTTAGAGGTGCCCTTGTTTCTCTTACCCCCCCGTTGCATAACCTCACCCCCAGTCGCATGAATAAGTCAACCCTCCTTTCGTTTTTTGCGTTTGCCAGCCTCGCTGCCATAAGTTTTTTTATGATCAGCAGTTCCGGCGGACGTGCCGGCGCCGCTAACTCCGGAAACACCGGTGCTCCTGGCGAGCCCGGCGGTCAGAAGTGCGGTTCCTGCCACACGGGCGGCGGCTTTGGCCCCATCAGCGAAACCCTGCTGATCACCAGCCCAGGCAGCTCCACCCCCATCGCGGCCTATGTGCCTGGCGAGACCTACGAAGTGACCCTGACCGTAAACTCGAGCGGCAGTCCGGCCGGTTTTGGATTCCAGATGACCTCCCTCGATGCTTCCAACCAGGAAGCGGGCAACTGGTCGTCACCAGCTACTAACGTGCAGATAGAAACGGCCTCCCTGGTCGGCGGAAGGACCTATGTGGAGCACAAGGGAGTCGGCACCAACAACGTCTTCCGCGTCAACTGGACGGCTCCGGCTGCCGGATCCGGGTTGGTGTCGTTTTACCATGCCGCTAATGCCGTGAACGGCAACTCGGCCACCGGCGGTGACAACGGCTCGCTGGGGGCCATCACCACGCTGCCTCAGGCCGCGGGAACGGGCCTGGACAACGCGGAACTTTGGGCCGACGTGCAGGTTTTTCCTTCGCTGGTCACGGGCGACCAGCTGAACCTGCGCGGTTCGCTGCTGGCCGAGCGCCAGCCCTCGCTGGAGCTGTACGACGCCACCGGACGCCTGGTGCTGCAGTGCGCGGCCTTTGACGGCTCTGAAGCCCTTCCACTGTCCGGCATGTCCGGGGGAATGGGTTTTGTGGTGCTGCGCGACGGCGCGCTGACCGTAACCCGCCGTTTCGTCAAGCATTGAGTAGCCTCGATTATTCACCGATCCAACATATTAACATGAAAACTATTGCCCTGTTTTTGGCTTTAATGCCAACGCTTTGCTATGCCCAATGGACACAGGTGGGCAGCTCCATCAATGGACAAACGGTTGGGGAGCGATTTGGAGGGTCTGCGGCAATATCGGCAGATGGCTCCATCATGGCCATCGGGGCGCGCGATAACGCGAGCGGTGGTGCAAATGCCGGACAGGTAAGTGTGTTTACCTATTCGGGTGGCGATTGGACGCAACTCGGTGCGGCGATCAATGGAGAGTCTTCGGGTGACCAAACAGGGGCAAGCGTCAGTTTATCCGATGATGGTTCGGTGTTGGCCATTGGAGAACCTTTCAACAATGATTTGGGCTTTGTAACCGGACAGGTCAGGGTGTTTGGGTACAGCAGTGACACCTGGACGCAGTTGGGAAGTGATCTGTTTGGACAGACCCTCCAAGCCGCAGCGGGAACATCGGTTGATTTATCCGCAGATGGAACCGTTGTAGCCGTGGGAGCGCCCAACACCGAAGCAGCTGGCGTTTCTTTCGCAGGAAATGTGCGGGTGTTTGACTTCCTCGGCGGTAACTGGGCGCAAAAAGGTGACGACATAGAAGGCGATGGAACGATCATCAAGTTTGGGACGAGTGTCAGTCTGTCTGCGGATGGAAACACGCTTGCCATCGGTCATACCGGGGATCCAATCCAGGGAGACACAGGTAGAGTAAAAGTATATAGATATATTGGTGGTCTGTGGACGCAAACGGGGCAGACCATTTTTGGTACGGCAGAGAACGATGAATTCGGCTACAGCGTCAGTTTGTCTTCTGCGGGAGATGTACTGGCCATTGGGACCTATCGAAAAAGCGAGGTCAAGGTTTTTGAATGGACGGATCCCTCCTGGACCCAAATGGGAAGCACCCTTTTTGGGGATAGCGCGGCAGAGACATTTGGTTTTTCGCTGCGTTTGTCTGGCGATGGGTCTGTGCTTGCAGTCGGGGCAAGGTTCATCAGCTTAGCCAACGATCAACCGGGTAGCGCATACGTCTTTGAAAACCAGGGAGGGGAGTGGGTGCGTGTTGATGATCCCATTGTGGGTGTCGGTCCAGGCGACCAAACCGGGTTTTCCGTAGCCATTTCGGAAGATGGCTCCAGAGTTGTGGTAGGCGCAACCGGAAACGACGAAGCGGGAAGTAATGCAGGTCAAGTGCGTGTATTTGAAAACACCGCGGTCCTTCAAGTTGATCCGGTGGAGGCTGTTCCGTTTGTCGAAATCGTTCCAAACCCGGCAACGAATTTTCTGCACGTACACAGCAAAGAAGCCATTGCTTCGTACAGCATTTGTTCCATAGAGGGAAAAGTGCTTCGGCAGAGCGGTGCATTGCAGGCTACAGACCTTTCGATCGACGTACAGGACCTGGTACCGGGCCTGTATGTGTTAACCTTCCAGACGGAGCGTGGACAAGGAAGTTTCCGCGTCGTTAAGCAATAGGGTATCTCCAACAACCATGGCATGGCGGCTTGTGGCAGCTCTGCTTGGGCCGTTACTGCCCGCGCTTCACGCTGTTCGTCTGAGCATCCACCCAGGCTCCGATTCGCCGGACGGCGCGCCGGGCCTCGGGCATCATCGACGCGGCATGCCAGACATGCATCATGTCGGGCCAGCTTTCCAGGTCCAGGTGCACGCCTGCCGCCAGCGCTTTGCGGGCAAAGCGTTCGGCGTCGGGAGAGAGGATATCTGCCCCGCCAATTTGCAGCAGGATGGCAGGCAGTCCATGAGGATCGCCTTCGGCAGGCGACAGTAACGGATCATCCAGGTCGTGGCCTGCGGCATACTGTTCGCCGTAGTGGCGCAATTCGTCGGCGCGCAGCATCGGGTCGCGGGGCTGAATGGCGGCGATGTCCGGATGTTCCATGCGCAGGTCCATCCAGGGCGAAAGGAGCACTGCCCCCTGTGGCAGGTGCAGCCCCTGTTCACGGAGCTGGTACAACAAAGCCGTGCATAGCCCGCCGCCCGCGGAGTCGCCGGCAATAAAGTGCACGGCATCGGGATGTTCGCGGGTCCAGGCCAGCCAGGCCGCCTGGGCGTCGCGCAGCGCGGCAGGAAACGGGTGACGGGGTGCCAGGCGGTAATCGGCCACGAAGGTTTCGGCCGAGCAGGCCTTCGCAATACGGCTAACCATAGCTCGGTGTGTCACGGAACTTCCCCCGGTATAACCCCCTCCGTGAAAGAACAGCAGTTTGCGGTTGGGCATCGCGTTTTCCGGGCGATGCCGCTCTCCGGGTATACCCCCCACCTTGTCGCGGATTACGCGCACGCCGGAGGCATTCGGAAAAAAACGCAGGAGCGATAAGTTGATGGTGGAACGGCCGAAGGCTACGCTGCGGTAGGGCCAAAGGCTGGCGCGAAGCGTCTGCTTGGCCACCCGGCTGGCCAGCGATTCTTTTTCACGGCGTTTGGGTTTTTCGCGATCCATAGTTTTCTTGGCCATGGCGTAACATATTTTATATTGTGGATACTAAAAAATATGCAACGGTTCCTTGCAACAAGATGCTTGCGTACAGCCTAATAGAGCGCCATCGAAAAAGCGCGGCGGTGTTCGGCCGTTTGCGGGTGGGTTGGTCCCAGAAACTGGAAAATGGCCACGACTACTTTTCGCGCTTTTTCATCGCGGTACTTTTTGTCCAGCACCACCGATTGAATAAGCCGGTCCAGCGCGGCGTTGAAATCGCGGTGGCGCAGCGCCTCCACACCAGCCGCATACGGCTCGCGCGCCGGTGATTCCGGACCCTGGAGCGGCTCGTCGAGCAGGGTTTGGGCCAGCGCGCGAAGGGCGTTCTCGCGCTCGCTCAGACCCCCGTGTTCCAGCAGGTCCAGGGCTTGTTGCGGCTGATCAAAGACCAGTGCCTGGGCCAACCATAGGGAAGCTTCCGGAACTCCGGCGGCGTGCGCCTCTTCCAAAAGGGGAAGGGCTTCGGTGTCTTTGCCCTGCTCCATCAGCGACAGCGCCTGCCACAGCGCCTCTTTGGCCGGGCTGGGCAGTTGTTCGCGCAGCCATTCGCGCAATTCAAGTTCCGGCAAAGCGCCAGGCAGTTCGGCCACCACCGCACCGCGGTAAAACAGTTTCAGGTTGGGAATGCCCCGGATCCCGAAGCGCTGGGATAGCTCAGGGTGCTTGTCCGTGTCCACCTTGACCAGCGTCCAGGTTGCCTCAGGCTCCTGCGCCAGTTTCTCCACGATGGGACCAAGAACGCGGCAGGGACCGCACCAGGGGGCCCAAAAATCAACCAACACGGGCGCCAGCTCGCTGGCCAGCACCACGTCTTGTTCAAAATCGTTTACTTCAAAAGAACGCATACCTAACCTTTTCAACGATCCACGGTCACCGGAAGTTCCAACATGGCCCGGGTCTGGGCGATGGTGGCGGGTTCGCGGCCCAGCGTTCGCGCCAGCGATGCCGCCCTTTCCACCAGTTCTCCGTTGCTCTTGGCCATCTCGCCTTCCGGCAGGTAAAAGTTATCCTCCAGGCCCACCCGGAAATTGCCTTCAAGCGTCAACGCCACCGCAGCCAGGGCCCACTGTTTTCGACCGATGACGATGACCTGCCAATGGCTGCCCGCGGGCACCTGGCGGCTCTGGTGAATCAGGTTGTCCGTGGTGGCGGGTATGCCGCCGAGCACGCCCATCACGAAACTGAACACGTAAGGCTTGGGAATCAGGCCCTGGTCGATGAAGGGCATCGCGTTGTTGATGTGGCCGGTGTCAAACACTTCCATCTCCGGAATGGAGCCGGCCTCGCGCATCTTGTTGAGAAAGAACGAGATGTCTTTGAACGGATTGGCAAACACGAAGTCGTGGTAGAACTGCTTGTTTTTGCTCGAGTAGATGGCGTAATTCATCGAGCCCATGTTCAGCGCCGCCATTTCCGGACTGAGCGCGGTGACGTGGTGAATCCGCTCTTCATGCGAGATACCTATAGACCCTGTGCAGTAGTTGATGATGGCATCCGGCAGCCGCTTGCGCACCTCCTCATGAATGCGAGCATAAGTTTCTACAGCGTA